>Ga0193964_1000078_pt1 | contig 50310 bp, 47 predicted proteins | sample FB_7_MG_FD_140323 | JGI IMG/M metagenome (GOLD analysis project Ga0193964, IMG submission 140323) | Microbial mat bacterial communities from the Broadkill River, Lewes, Delaware, United States - FB_7_MG | ecosystem: Environmental > Aquatic > Freshwater > River > Microbial mats | place: USA... | reverse complement strand
GTGCCAAATGACATTTGGAAACCTTCATCACCATGCACATTGACTTTGTCAGCGAGGTCTTGTCCTGCGTCAACAGTCGTAGTGTCTGTGTCATAATTTGAAGAACGCAACATATGGAAGTGACCTTCATGACATTGCAAGCACAAAAATGGCTCGTTTTGAACTAAAAGGTTGTTCGCAACGCTACCGTGTGGATCGTGGCAGATAGTGCAGTCGTCTTCAACTGGTGCATGACCGAAGACAAATGGACCTTGGTAACGAGTGTGGCAGTTCAAGCACAGGTCGTTCAAGCGCTCGTCGGTGTTCAAGCTTTCGCCTGTGGCGCCGTGAGCATTGTGACAGCTTGAGCAGTTCATTTTGCCAGCTTCTAGTGGGTGACTAGATGGGAAGTGCGTCTTAGCTTGCTCTTCCTTGTGGCAAGTGAAGCATAGCTCTGGATCTTCAGCCTTGAGGGTGAATTTACCTTCGCCATCGTGAATGCTGTGACAGTCGAGGCAGCCTACGTCACTCAATGCGTGAGCACTGTGGGTGTAGTCCATCAACTTGCCGTCAGTGTGACACTTTGAACAGATTGCTGCAGACTCGTCAGCATTGAGTTCTGCTGGGCGGAGAATGAAGCAAGGATCTCCGTCGTTTTCTACGTGTTGGCTACCGGGTCCGTGGCAGGATTCGCAGCCTTGTTCTGCTCCCATTAGCTCCCAGTCTGCTAGGCGACCGTGAATGGTCTTAGCAAAACCTTCGCCTCCGGTTGATGTGGCGAAATTATCGCCGGCCATGTCGTCATGACACTCTAGGCAGGTCTCTTGACCTACGTAAGTGGCACCCTCGATCACTGGCAGTGTGAGAACCTTTTCCCTGATTGTTCCTGTCGCGCAAGCGCCCAGAATCAGTAGCAGGGGAAGGGCCTTCACCAGCCATGAGGCCTTGGTGTTGAACTTCCTTCGCATGTTTTCTCCTTTCGGTCTTCCTCCGATGATGTGATCTTGATGTGGTCTTATGACACAATTGTTGACTCATGAAGTCATGATTCGAACAATCGTTCACTGTGTAAACATCAAGAAAAACAGTATGTTACAGCTCTTTGCTCACGTTAGGTAAAAAAAGCGCTATAACACCCAGGTTTGTTATCCTGTGTACAATACTTTGATGGCCTGTTAGTGTAAAACGAATGATTTTAATGGAGGTATAAGTCTGTCTAATAGTTTCACATGGTTATATTCGGAATTTCCTATACGGTTCGTTCTTCGGGGGTGGTTCCGAGCTAGGTTTTGCATCTTTTTTGCGTGAACTCATCGAGTGCTAGTGGGATCAATTCTTTGTTGTGTTGAAATGGATTTATTTATAGCGGGGTTATTGACTTAAAGTATGGAAACTCAATATTTAAGAACATTATTGATGGTTGCTGAGGAGGGTAGCTTCTCTCGTGCGGCAATTAAACTAAACGTAACTCAATCGGCGGTGTCGCAACGAACCAAGAGTCTTGAGTCGTGTTGCGGCTTTCCTTTGCTGGATCGATCTGGTTCGACATTGCAGCCAACGGTGGCTGGTCGGGTGGTGATCGATGGTGCGCGGAAAATTTTAGATATGGAAGAGCAGATGATGCAAGAGTTGCGCTTGTTGAATGATAAGCAACATCTTAATATCTGTTGTACTCCAGCTTTTGGGATGGCACACCTTCCGCAAATCCTAAAAACATTTATGCCGCAACATGGTGCAATTGACGATTTACGTTTTTTGTTCGATGCACCATTGCCAGCCTTAGACGGTTTACGTGCTGGAGAGTTTGATGTCGTAGTAATTGAGCACCTTGCCGACATGGATTTTGGCTATATGCGCCATGTGTCATTGCCAAAAGATGAGATGGTGTTCGTGAGTGCGCCGTCGATGGGGATTGGTGCTGGTAATGTCAATTTTTCACTCTTGGAAGAGCATTGTTTTATTACGCGGCGCGATGGTTGTAGTTGTCGTGATCTGCTGTCCTTCAATTTAGATTTGTTTAAGCGTGATATTGATTTATTTAAACGAGTCATGGTGCTGGACGATTTTTGGCTTATTATTCAAGAGGTGCTAGCTGGAGCAGGGATGACCTTTATCTCTCGATCAGCGGTTGAAAAAGAGCTGGCTGATGGTCGTTTACGTGAGCATTCTATTGAAGGCTTTCAGCGTTATCGGCAGCGTAGCATCGTTGCACGCGAGTGTGAATCGACCTCGTCGTTAAAGCGCAGCTTTATTGATAGTGTGATGGAGCATTTCAACGTCAATATCTAAGTGCCGTAGTCGATGTATAGATCTATTTGTCTTTTTTACTATATAATTATAATCGGAAGCCCATTGAGGAGCGTTGCTCTTTTTAATGGGCTTTTTCCGTCGGCGTCCGTTGCTATTCTGTTGTTGTTCCAAATAGGGCTGGTGGCTCGCCCGTTATTCTGGTAAATTAACTGGCTTATTTATAGGTGTAATAATTAAGTTCTGTGAAAAATTAATTAGGATGCTGAACAGCTCCGTGCAATATCACATATTTATTATTTAAATGCGAGGATCGAAATGGATTACAAAGATACCCTGAATTTGCCGAAAACCGACTTTCCTATGCGCGGTAATTTGCCGAAGCGTGAGCCTGAGATGTTAAAGAAATGGCAAGAGGTCGATTTGACGGGCCAAATTGCCAAAGCGGGTGAAGGTCGGCCTCGATTTACCTTGCACGATGGCCCTCCGTACGCCAATGGTCATACCCACATTGGTCATGCGCTAAATAAAATTTTAAAAGACATTGTCATGAAGAACCGTCGCATGCAGGGCTACGATGTACCGTATGTTCCGGGTTGGGATTGTCACGGGTTGCCGATTGAGTTGATGGTCGACAAGAAGCTTGGCAAGAAAAAGCGCGAGATGACCAAGGCTGAGATTCGCCGCGCGTGCCGCACCTATGCCAGTGAGTGGGTAGAAACTCAGGCTAGCGAATTTAAGCGATTAGGTATTTTTGGTGAGTGGGATAACCCTTATCTGACTATGCATGATAGTTATGAGGCAGCAACAGCACGTGAACTGGCGCGTTTTTCTGAGCGCGGTGGTCTCTATAAGGGGAAGAAGCCGGTACATTGGTGTTCATCTTGTGTCACAGCTCTTGCTGAGGCCGAAGTCGAGTACGCAGACCACACGTCCCCCTCTATCTTTGTGAAGTTCCCGTTTGTCGATGAACTTCCTGCCGAGGTGTCAGCTCTCGAAGGCAAGTCATTGTCCTTTGTTATCTGGACGACGACACCATGGACTATTCCTGCCAATATGGGAATTTGCCTTAATCCTGAGCTCGATTATGTTGCCGTTGAGATGGCTTCGGGTGAGGTTCTTGTTTTTGCACAAGGCCTCTATGAAGGTGTTCTGGGGCAGCTTGACCTTACCGGCGAAGTGATTGCAACCTTCAGTGGTGATCTGTTTGAGAATAAGCGCTGTAAGCACCCATTCTATGAGCGTGACTCACTCATTATCCTTGGCGATCATGTCACGCTTGAAGCGGGTACGGGCTGTGTTCATACCGCCCCAGGCCATGGTCATGATGACTATGTTGTTGGTTTGAAATATGGTTTGGATATTTATAATCCTGTTGATGACTATGGTCGTTATCGCAAGGATGTCGAATTGTTTGGCGGCATGAAGCTCGCTGAAGCCAATGATGCCGTATGCGCCAAGATGACAGAAGTGAACGCGTTGCTGCAACGCAGTGAGCTAAGTCACAGTTACCCCCATTGTTGGCGCTGTAAAAAACCCGTTATTTTCCGTGCTACGGCGCAATGGTTTGTGTCGATGGAGGAGAATAATCTTCGCGAGCAAGCACTCAAGCATATCAACGATGTGCAGTGGATCCCCGGTTGGGGTCGTGAGCGCATTTACGGCATGATCGAAAAACGGCCAGACTGGTGTATTAGTCGTCAGCGTACTTGGGGTGTTCCAATCACCGTATTTTACTGCGCAGAGTGTGGCGAAGCCTTGGCGGATGGCAAAGTGATGCACCATGTTGCTGATCTGTTCGAGAATGGTGGTAGTGACCAGTGGTACGAAAAAGAGCCGAAAGAGTTGATGCCTGAAGGCACTTGCTGTTCCGCTTGCGGTCATGGTGAGTTTACCAAAGAGTCTGATATTCTTGATGTATGGTTTGACTCAGGAGTTTCCCATGCTGCGGTTGTCGAAAAACGGGACAACCTTGACTCTCCTGCCGATCTCTATTTAGAGGGCAGTGATCAACATCGTGGTTGGTTCCATTCAAGCCTGTTAGCCTCTGTTGGCACACGAGGTGTTGCTCCGTACAAAGCGGTGCTGACGCACGGTTTTGTTGTTGATGGTAATGGTCGCAAAATGTCGAAGTCACAAGGCAATGTTGTTGCCCCTGAAAAGGTGATCAACAAGTTTGGTGCCGAGGTGTTACGCTTGTGGGTTGCTGCGCAAGATTATCAAGATGATATCCGCATTAGTGATGAGATCCTCCAACGGTTGTCCGATGCGTATCGTCGCATTCGCAATACCGCGCGGTATATCCTAAGCAATATTCATGATTTTGATCCAGCCACCGACATGGTTGCAGATGGAGACTTGCTTGAGCTAGATCGCTGGGCGTTGTCACGCTTAGAGTCGCTCGTCGGCCGTGTTGAAAATGCCTATAACGATTATGAGTTCCACGTGCTGTATCATGCCGTGCATAACTTCTGTAGCGTTGAGTTGAGTTCGATCTACCTTGATATCATTAAGGATCGTATCTATACCGCTGCGCCAACAAGTTTAGACCGTCGTAGTGCACAGACAGCGATGTATCGTATTCTCGATGCCTTGACACGTTTGATTGCACCAGTTCTGTCCTTTACCGCTGATGAAATTTGGGCGGAGATGCCAGGTGAGCGTGAAAGCAGTGTTCACTTAGCGCAATTCCCACGCTTTGAAACCAGCTTGCTTGACGTTCAGCTTGATGAAACCTACCAGCAACTGTGGACCGTACGTTCCGATGTTTCAAAAGCGTTGGAGCTTGCTCGTGATGCAAAATTGGTTGGTAACTCTCTCGAAGCGAAAATCACCCTTGCGGTATCAGGTGTTGAGTGTCGCGAGCTGTTGGAGAGCTATGCCGATCAGTTGGCGACACTGTTTATTGTTTCACGGGTAGATCTTGTTGATTCGCTCGATGATGGCTTTACTTCTGAGAAAGTGGATGGGCTTGTTGTTGGAGTAACCGCTGCTGAAGGTGAGAAGTGTGATCGTTGTTGGAACTATTCAACCGAAATTGGTGGTAATAGCAATCACCCAACAGCATGTCCACGTTGTATTGCTGTGTTAGAGCAGGGCTGCTAAGATGCTGCAACGCTACCGTTTGTTGTTGATCGTTGTCGCGATTGTTTTACCTCTTGATCAGCTAACGAAAATCTATATTGATTCGACGATGGCCCTTCACCAGAGTCGTACGGTGATTGAGCACTTTTTTAATATTTGTTATGTTCTCAATACGGGTGCAGCTTTTGGTATGCTTGCCAACAGTCCGTTTCGGGTGCCGTTGCTTGCAGGCGTGGCGCTAATTGCTTTAACGGTTATCCTGTGGTTGTTTAAACGGCTCGACGATGACCAGCAACTGCAACGTTTGGGTCTCGCCTTGGTATTTTCTGGCGCGATCGGTAATTTAATTGATCGTTTACGCCTTGGCGCGGTAATTGACTTTATTGATGTCCATTGGTATCAAAGCCATTGGCCCGCATTTAATGTTGCCGATTCAGCCATTACTATTGGTGTTGCTTTGCTGTTGATTGATTTGTGGCGAGAAGAGAAAAGACGTAAAAATAAATAGGTTAACCATTGTCGAAAAGGAACTGATATGAAACGGATGATGATTTTCGTGATGTTAGGACTTGTACTGTTGATGGCGGGTTGTGAGTGTATGGGTGGCCTAGGTCGCGATATCCAGTATGGCGGAAAATGGGTCGAAGATACGGCCGATGGTATGCGTAAGTAACTCAATCGATATTTAACAGAAATGCCTCTGATTCAAATAAGAATCAGGGGCATTTTTTTGTTGTGGGGTGCTGTTTGTCGTAAATGAGAAGTAAGCTCTCCTCAAGCGCTGAAAAATTGGGTACAATCCAAAAAGATACCGATGGAACAAAGAGTTTAAATTCAATGATGGGAGCTGCTGTGAATGTTGTCTATTTAAATGGTGAATTTGTTGAGAGCGATCAAGCGAGAGTTTCGGTGTTTGATCAAGGATTTCTCTACGGAGATGGTATCTTTGAGAGTTTCCGCTCTGTTGGTGGGCAGCTTTATAACTTCCCCCAACACTATCAGCGTTTATGTCAATCGGCCGCAGCGCTTAGTTATCAACTCCCTTATCTCATTGAAGATCTTGAAAAAATCCTACTTGAGTTGAAAGAGCGAAATGGACTTAACGATGCCTATTACCGCATCACCATCACCCGTGGACGGGGAGATGTTGGTTTTCAGCGCAAGATGGATAACGATCTGACCTGTTTAATTATCGGCCGTGAGTTTCAAGGATTTGATGAGCACTACTATGAACAAGGTATTTCACTGCAAATCGCTCAAACACGACGCAACGCACCCGAAGCGATCAGCCCTAAAATAAAATCAATCAGCAACCTGAATAGCCTGCTCGGTAAGCTTGAAGCTAAAGCTGCCGGTGCCTTTGAAGTGATCATGCTGAACAATAAAGATCATATCTGTGAAGGGGCAGCGTCAAATATTTTTTGGACAAAAGACCAATGGGTGTTTACCCCCGCCGCTTCAACAGGTTTGCTTGAAGGGGTGACTCGGTCAACCATTATTCAATTGTGTGAAAAAGAGTTGAATCTGCGTGTGATCGATGGTGAGTTTAAGTTGCAAGACTTGAAATTCTCTGATGAAGTTTTTATCACGTCGACGTCCTTGGAGGTGATGCCCGTCATTAAGGTGGGAGATTATATCGTCAATCAAGGTGAGGTTGGGCCTATTGCGCGTGATTTGCGCCAGAAGGTACATCAGGATATGGGCAGAGGGTGATCTTCTTTTGCCTCTTATTTGCTATCTGTGACTCACTGTGTTAGGATCTTTTTATTCATGGCGGCGTTCAATCTGAACGGTCCGACCATAGACCCGCAAGTGAGGTGGACCGATCATGCTCCGGCATGGTGGGGACGAACCCTCTCTCTCTAGGGCAGCACTGGCTTGAAATGACACCATTTCAAGATCGGGTGCGGGTGGCCCTAACCTTTTATCATAAACCTATCCTATAAATACCAGCGCCCTGCTGGCTGTCTATCTGCGCGAATCAGGTTAGACTTCTTGTGTATTATTCCATTTAGTCGCCCCCCCACGTCTGATCATATTCTTTTGCGTTTTGTCATCTTTGTGGTGCGTTGGTCTGACGCAAAAAATTCTCTTTCCTTATCGGTTCTGAATTTATCTTGCGTCAGATTTATTCTAACCCGTAAAGGAGGCACCATGAAGGCCGAGTGGCAAGACCAACTCAAAAACTTTGTTAATACGATTGACCGTCTAGAGCAATACGTAGATTTAACCGCTGAAGAACGAAAAGTTCTTGAACAAAATACCACCACATGGGGGACAACGCCCTATTTTGCAAACTTGATGGATCGTGATGATCTCAATTGTCCGATCCGTAAGCAGGTGATTCCATCATCTCTTGAGCAAGAAAATGTGTTCGGCATGGAGGATTATCTCATTTGGAAAGAAAATCGGGCTACAGATGAAGTCAGGCCCGATAGTATTGCTCGCCAATACAAAGATCGCGTGGCATTTACTGTTACCCAAACCTGTGGCATTTATTGCCGCCATTGTTTCCGTAAGGAGTTGGTGGTTGATGGTGACTTGCAGCTCGATTTCAACGTTGATGAGGGGCTAGACTGGATAGCAGCTCACCCTGAAGTGCGCGATGTATTGATTACCGGTGGTGACCCACTGTTGCTCCCCGATGATAAAATTGCCTATATCATTGATCGATTACGCCAAATTCCTCACCTTGAGATGATTCGAATTGGTTCACGAGTGCCGATTGTATTGCCAAGCCGCATCACCGAAAATTTACAGAAGATTCTCGGCCAGTATCACAAGGTGCCGATTTGGATAAATACGCAGTGCAATCATGCCAAAGAGTTGACGGAGGACACGGCACGTGCCGTTTTTGATCTGATGCGCTGTGGTGTCAATGTTGGTAATCAGGCTGTTCTTCTTAAGGGGATCAACGATGATGTTGAATCCTTCCGCGATCTGCACCAGAAGTTACTGACTGTACGCATTCGTCCTTACTATGTCTTTTATTGTGAGGCTGCACCGGGAATTGATCATTTCCGCACCCCGGTTGAAAAAGGTGCTGAGTTGATCCGCGATGCATTGCGCGGGCATACGACGGGATTAGCGCAGCCAATGTACGTGGTGGCGACCAATATTGGTAAGATTCCCCTGATGCCTGACTACACAATTCTGGGGAAAACCGATAAGGAGTATACCCTGAAAAACCACCTTGGAGCGACGACCACGATCCCCAATGTCCCTGAGTGACAACCTATCGAAATTTAATGGATACCAGTTTAGGTAAGTAATTTATAAAATTTTGAACAACAGGGATTGAGTACATGAGCACGCAAGCAAGGACGATAGACGCTGAGATTGATTGGATGAATGTTGATTGGCGCCACGAATTGCGCAATAACGCGACAACGGTTGATCAGTTAAAGGATTATTTATCTCTTTCAGGGCAGGAAGAGGGTGATTTACGGCAGGTGGTTGCTGGCCATCCGATGAATATTCCACGCTATTACCTGAATTTGATTGACCCTACAGATCCAGAAGATCCAATTCGTAAGCTTGCCATACCGGCAACAGAGGAGTTGATTGTTGCCGGAGCGATGGGTGAGACCACAAAAGACCCGTATGGAGACGATAAACACGATAAAGGTAATGGCGTACTGCATAAGTATTCCTATACAGCGCTTGTGGTGGCGACAGAATATTGCGCCATGTATTGTCGCCATTGTTTCCGTAAGCGGATGGTGGGTCTACCGAATCAGCAAACAGTGGAAAATTTCAACAAGGCGGCCGAATATATTGCCGCTCATCCTGAAATCAGTAACGTCGTGATCTCGGGTGGCGATCCTTTTTTGTTGCCGACAGCAGTGATTCGCAAGATGCTAGCAGCGTTAAAGGATATCCCCCATCTCAACTATGTTCGTATTGGTTCGCGAGCTCCCGTTGTCTATCCAATGCGCTTTGAAGATTCGGAGCTACTGGAAGTTCTAAGGGAGTTTGGCCGTCATAAAACGCTACAGGTTCCGACCCACTTTAATCACCCACGTGAAATTACTGACGAGGCGGCACGGGCGGTGCAACAGTTACGTGAAGCTGGGGTGACGGTTAATAATCAAGCGGTATTGTTGCGGGGGATTAACGATGATGTTGAGACATTGAGCGAGCTGATGAACGGTTTGCTGCGAATTGGGGTCAACCCCTATTATCTTTACCAGTGTATGCCCGTGGCGCGAGTTCGCCACCACTTTCAAGTGCCGCTGAAGCGGGGCGTTGATCTTGTCGATGAGGCACGACGGGGTATGGATGGCTACGCTAAGCGGTTCAAGTTTATTATCGGTCATGATATTGGTAAACTGGAAATCTGTGGTCGTTCTGGTGATAAGTTGATTTTGAAACAGATTCATGCGCGACAGGAACACCCCGATGAAGCATCACGTATTTTAATTCGAGAATTGACCGAAGATGGTGGTTGGCTGGATGATTTAGCGGAGGTGGCCTTGACGTCGTAGCCTTTAGCCGCTGTTATCAAGTAGAGTGCTTGAGATGAATCGAGACTGACCTGTGTGGTCAGTCTCGATTTTTTGTTAGAGGGGGTGGCCATGTAAGACTTCACTTGCCTGTAACATGTCATCATTGGCACCAAGTAGCATCAATGTATCGCCTTGCTCGATGCGAAAGGCCCCTGAGGGGTTGTAGATTGTTCTCTCCTTGCGGATCACGCCGACAACGGTGACACCCGCCTGATTTCTCAGGTCGATTTCAGCCAGTGAAGCATTCAGGTAGGGTGAATCATCAGGGAGCGCTTGATATTCGAGGCGGCCACTGTCGAGTACGGATAGTCCGTGAGCTGGAGCGTTGGCAGCAACCATCGAATTGTAATGCTGTTGGCGCAGCTGCGAAATGGCATGGAGAATACGGCCTTCATTGAGGTTGAAGCGGCGCATCAAGTTGTTGCCGAGCTGTAAGCTTGCTTCAAATTCATCGGGGATGACGACATCAGCACCAAGGTTATGTAGATGCTCAAGTTCTGCCACGTAGCGGGTGCGGACGAGAATTGACAGGTTGGAGTTCAACTGTCGAGCAACACCAATCGTTCTTGCCGCCGCCGCTGGGTCGTTAATGGATAAGACCAATGCCTTCGCGCGCTCAATGCCCACCTCATGAAGGAGATCGCGGGAGGTGGCATCGCCGTAAATGATAAAGTCACCGTCCCGTTTCCCGCGCTGGACGTTGGTGGCATTGAGTTCAATATAAAGATGGGGAATATTGAATTGTTTCAAAATCCAGCCAATGTTTCGCCCTGATAACCCGTAGCCAGCGATCAACACATGGCCTGTTAGGTTGCCAGTTTTTTCCTGAATTTCAGGATGAATCTCCTTGGGGGGAGTGCCAAACAGTGCTGCAATGGCAGCGGCCCATTGCTCTGCTTGCCCTGCAACCAGTGGGGTGGCAATCATTGTCAGGGCAATGACCGCAAGGGTGATCTGGTAGGTCGTATCTGAAACAAGGGCGAGATCAGTTGCGCTTTTGAGGAAGACAAAGGAAAATTCACCCGCCTGAAATAATAGAAAACCACTTAATAACGTGATGCGCAATGGGTAACGACATAGCGCTGTGGCCAAAGCGGCTGCTAAGAACTTTATTAAGATTACGGCCAATGTTGCGGCAAGTAGAAGTGGCCACTTGGCGACCACCAGTTGTAGATTGACCAGCATGCCGATAGAAACGAAAAAGATGGCTAAGAATGTATCTCTAAATGGCAAAATGTCAGAAAGAGCCTGATGTGCATAAGGTGATTCCGCTAGCGCTAGTCCTGCTAAAAAAGCGCCCAATTCTAGCGATAGCCCAACTTCACCTGTTAGCCATGTAGTGGTGAGAATAAGGGCGAGAATGGTGATGCGAAATAGCTCTTGCGAGCGTGATTTAAGGATGCTGAGGAGGAGCGGTTGTAATAAAAATCGTGAAAATACAAATAAGCCGATCAATAAGGCGGCCACTTTGCTAAACGCAATGAGTGAGAAGCTAAGTTCCTGTCCGGCGATAAGTGGTAACGCAATGAGAAAAAATACCACTGCCAAGTCTTGCGCAAGGAGAATGCCGAGGGCCATGCGACCGTGAACCGTATCAATTTGGCCACGCTCGTTGAGGAGCTTTAAAACAATTGCTGTCGAGGATAAAACCAGAGCCATTGCCAACGGAATGGCCGCTCTTATTTCGAGACCAAGCATGACTGCGACACCCAATAGTGCTGCACCACTGAGGGCCATTTGTGCAAGGCCGCCACCGAGGATCAGGTGCTTAAGGCGCATGAGGCGCGATACTGAAAACTCAAGACCGATGGTAAATAACAGTAAGATAACGCCAAACTCGGCGATTGCCCCAACGTCATCAACATTTTGTATGAGATGGAGTCCATATGGCCCTGCGATCATACCGGATACGAGGTAACCAATAATGGGTGACAGCTTAAGTCGTGTGAAAACGAGTGCACTACCTAGAGCGAGGCCAAGGAGGATTAAAAGTTCAAGAAGAAATGAATGTTCGGGCATGTTGATGGAGCTTTCTGTTGTTGAATGTTGAAAACCACATGAATTGTTATTATAGCGCATTGTTGCAGGCTTGTCGTTAACTCTAAGCAATGCTGTGTTGTTTAATAACGATGAGTTTATAGTACTGTTTTATGAACAATTATGGTACAAAGCGCAGGCAGTATTTGATCGGCATTAAAATGCTAACTAACTGTTTTATCAGAGGAAGGTCGATAGCGTTATGCAATTAGCAGTGATTCTTGCTGTGGCTTATTTGGTTGGAGCCATTCCGAGTGGAGTTGTCTTGACCCGTTTAGCTGGAGCGGGCGATGTTCGTCAGTCGGGAAGTGGAAATATCGGTGCGACCAATGTTTATCGTGTTGCGGGAAAACGCCTTGGTGTGTTGACTCTTGTTGCCGACATGCTTAAGGGCCTACTACCGCTGCTAGCATTAAAATTATGGGGCGGCTTTAGCGATCAGTATTTGGCTTTTGTGGCCGTCGCGTTATTTGTGGGGCATTGCTATCCTGTTTACCTTGGTTTTAAAGGGGGGAAAGGTGTTGCAACAGCCTTAGGGATCTATCTCGTGCTTTCTGCCTCATCGGTAGGCGTTGCTGTTGTTGTCTTTGCTGGTGTTCTGTGGCGTTGGCGTTATGTGTCGTTAGCATCCATGTGCGCAGCGGCGATCATCCCATTTATGGTCTATTTTTTCGAGAGTTCAGTGCCTTTGTTGTGCGCTACGCTCGTGATTGCCAGCGGTGTAATTTACCGTCACTCCTCTAATATTCAACGGTTACGTGATGGCTCAGAAACCAAGTTCAAAGGGTAGCGATTCTACGCCTGCTGACAAGAATGGCTCGCAGTTGTGGCGGCGTTTAGGACAGGGGCTTTTGGTTTTTATCCTTTTTGTCGGTGTTCCCGTTGGTGTCTTTACCGTCACCTCATTACGCCCAATTCAACCTGAATTGTCTGCGCAAGATGGGGTTGTGTTGACGGTTAAATCAGGTCAAACGGTAGCGCAAATCGCCAAAAATCTCACAGAAAAAGGGGTGATCTCTGACCCCTATGTCTTTCGTTTGTTAGCACGCTTGCGCGGTGAGGGGCGTAAAATTCAAGCCGGTGTCTATCGGATTCAGGGGCCAAATTCGCCCGTGGATATCTTGCAAATTCTGGTCGCTGGTCGGGTTGAGTTAGCGCAGTGTACTTTACCTGAAGGGATGACCGCTGTTGAGGTGGTCGACTTTTGTGCCCAGTCGAAGTTAGGTGATCGCGCGCGTTATCATGCACTCTTGCAAGATGAATCCTTTCGGCAGCAATTGAACATTACCGCTCCCTCTCTCGAAGGCTATCTGTTTCCTGAAACCTATCGTTTTGCTCCGGGAAGTTCTGAACGTCTAATTTTACAGGTGATGGTCCGGCAAACGCGACAACATTTAACCGAGTCACTTCTTGGTGCAGCAAAACAGCTGGGCCTTAACGAGTTTCAGTTGCTGACTCTGGCATCCATTATTCAGAAAGAGGCTGGTAATGAGCAGGAGATGCCACGAATCTCCGCGGTATTTCACAACCGACTCAAGCGTGGCATGATGTTGCAGGCTGATCCGACGGTTATTTATGGTATTGAAAACTTCAATGGCAACCTTACCCGTAAAGACCTGCGCACTCGCACACCTTACAATACCTATATGAAACGTGGTTTACCTGCGGGGCCGATTGCCAATCCCGGTCTTGCCGCCCTACACGCTGCTGCCAATCCAGAAAAGGTCAATTATCTTTACTTTGTTGCCACAGGTGAGGGTGGTCATTATTTCTCTCGTACTTTAAAAGAGCACAATCGTGCCGTTCGCCGTTATCAATTAAAACGCTAATCTCCCCTTGTCATCTCCGTGAAAAAGGCATAGGCTACCCATCTGCAAGACGATACCCATACCACAAAGGTCTGTTGAGTGTCGCCTATCGAGACTTGTTAATAAGCTTCGGAAGGTACCTATCACCTAGCCTCCCCTTTACGTAACATGCTGTAAAGCCGAGACCATCTGATATCTATCTAACGATGATTTTATCAGAAGGAGTGCTGATGACTTCGCGTTTAGTCCCCGAGTTACTGAGTTGCCTGAAAGAGGGTTATTCACGTAAACAATTGGTTGACGATCTATTGTCTGGTCTAATTGTTGGTGTTGTGGCGTTACCTTTGGCGATTGCTTTTGCTATTGCTTCGGGGGTGAAGCCTGAGCAAGGGTTATTTACGGCCGTTATTGCTGGGTTTCTCATCTCGTTGCTTAGTGGTAGCCGTGTCCAAATTGGTGGGCCAACAGGCGCATTTATTGTCGTCGTTTTCTCGATTGTGCAGCAACATGGTTATGCTGGACTTGCTGTGGCCACCATGATGGCAGGAGCGCTGTTAGTGGTGATGGGATTTTGCCGCCTTGGCTCAGCAATCAAGTTCATCCCTTATCCTATGACGGTCGGCTTTACCAGTGGTATTGCCCTGATTATCGCGATGACTCAAATCAAAGATCTTTTAGGCCTTCGTTTAGATTCTCCAGCAACGAGCTTTGTCGATCGTGTGATACTTTATTCTGGTAATTTGACCACCTTCTCTGGCTCGGCAATCTTTGTTGGTAGTTTAGCGCTGATGATTATTCTTTTGTGGCCACGTGTGACGAAAAAAATCCCTAGTTCCATTATTGCCTTGATTGTGACCACCTTAATTGTGCAGTGGTTTCATCTGCCCGTGGCCACGATCGGTAGTGCTTTTGGCCAAGTGCCAACAATGCTACCTCGGCCACAGTTGCCAGATTTTGATTGGCGTATGATCCCCACGTTAATCTCACCGGCGTTGACGATTGCTTTACTTGCGGCCATCGAATCGTTGTTGTCGGCGGTCGTTGCTGATGGCATGACGGGGCAGCGCCATAAATCAAATATGGAACTGGTCGCACAGGGTGTTGCTAATCTGGTCTCACCGCTGTTTGGTGGAATCCCTGCTACGGGGGCAATTGCACGTACTGCAACCAATGTGAAGAATGGTGGAACAACCCCTATCTCAGGCATTGTGCATGCGTTAACGTTGTTGTTAATTATGATGGTTTTTGGTCGCTGGGCAAGTTTGATCCCTTTAGCGACGCTGGCTGCTGTACTGCTGGTTGTTGCTTACCATATGAGTGAGTGGCGTCACTTCTTGAGGTTGTTTCGCTCACCGCGCAACGATGTATTGGTAATGTTAACCACCTTTGCTTTGACCGTCTTTGTTGATTTAACTGTGGCTATTGAGGTTGGTGTCGTGTTGTCAGCGCTATTGTTTATGCAGCGAATGGGCAGTGCAACGCAGGTTCGCTGTGTTAGCGGGAAGCTGGCGGGCGAAGAAGATAATATCGAAGAAGATGATTGTCCAATCTCCATGTATCAAGTTCCTGCCGGAGTTGAGGTGTTTGAGGTTCATGGGCCATTTTTCTTTGGCGCCACCAATCAGTTTAAGGATACGTTGAGTATCATTGAGCAACCACCGAAAATTCTCATTCTTCGTATGCGCCATATTTTTACGATTGATGCGACAGCTATTCGAGTTTTAGAGGATGTGTTGGAAAAGACCCGCAGTGAAAACACGCAGTTGATTTTGTCGGGAGTTCAAGACAATGTGCTGATGAAACTAAGACGGACGCATTTGTACTCTGATCTTGGTGAGGAGCAGATTGCTGGTAATATTGATGCCGCGCTCAAGCGAGCGCGGGTGCTGTTGGCTTTGTCAGAAGTTGATGAGAAGATATCTACTCGCTGATTTTATTGCGTTTTTTAAACTGAACAAGCCACTCTTGAAGCTCAACCTCTTCGTGTTCAAGTTCGAAGGGGTTGATGAGTCCACGATGGATCGCGACAGAAACAGCTCTGTTGCGTGGATTGAAGGCATCGCCAACCTTCTCTGCCTGGAACTGCTCTTGATCAATACTGAGTTTGTTGTACAGTGAGTTCAGGCGGCTTTGTACACCACGTCGTGAAAGGTAACGGCGCTGGGCAATAAGATTATCTGTTAAGCCTAGGGAGATATCAATCAGGGCTTCAAATTCGATATCTGAAAGTGCCGTTTGGCTATGGCCTGTGCGGCCTTGAACTTTACGTACTTCAGGGTCGATCCAGCATTGTTCATCAATGAGTACCGTTACCACCGCCGAAGCAATGCGGCTCTTGGTGTTCGATTTAAGGATGTAACCATAGACGGTCTCAGGCGGTACAATTTTTAGTAAAGAACGAACGTACATCTCGTCTTTGAATTGACTCCAGAAAACAATCCGTGCCTGTGGTTTTTGATCCCACAGCGCGCGCGCAAAATCAATCCCATTTAACTCAGGCATCTGAATGTCGCTGATGACCAGTGGATTCTCAACCTCTAGAGCCATTTCTAGTGCGGCTTGGCCATTTGGTGCACGCGCGATGCTGAATTTCGCTTCTTCACAATCGGCCAGTAGTTGTTCGAGAAATTCGAAATCTTTAGGATTGTCTTCGGCGATAATGATTTTGAACGCTGGCATGATTTTTCTCCGTCTTGAATTGTTGTTTGCTGAATCCAGCAGTGATTAGGAATCTTCGGTCTGCTTGTCTTCGTTGTGCGCCATTTTCAGCTCAAAACGGGTTCCCGATGAAAAGCGTGATGGTCGCCATTCTACAGTAGCCCCAATGGTTCGTGCTCGTTCTTGAATGTTGTGTAGCCCTCGGCCCAGTGCATCTTTCGACAATGTGAATCCACAGCCATTATCTTCTACAGATAAAATGATGTGTTTGTTCGCAACATCAAAATTGACCTCATAGCGTGTCGCGCCAGAGTGTCGGTACACATTGTGTACGGCTTCGACAACAATACGATACAGTTGTAATTGAACCGATTTTGCTAAAATGAGTTCCTCAGCTAAATCAGAAGCATAGTAGTTGCTCTCAACGCTGTGGCCGTTACCGTTTTGGTGCGTCTCTATGTGAGATTGCAGCGCAGCATTAAGGCCCAAGACATCAAGGGTCTGCGGATGAAGGTCATCCATGACAGCGCGTAGATTATTAATTGAGCCTTGTAATTCTGATTCGATTTTTACCGCAACATCGGCGCAGGTTCCAGATTTTAGCTCTTGAACATCACGTAAAATACTCGACAGATCAGAAAGTGTTTGATCGTGAAGGTCGCGGGCGATACGGCGCCGTTCCTCTTCGGCCCCTTCGAGCAGTTTTTCAGCTCCAACGACACGAATTAATTTATCGGACATGTTGCCAAGGGACACAGTGAGGTCGTCCAGCTCGTCGCTGATGGTTTCGGGCGTGTTTGTAAGTTGCCGTTCTCCGCGAAGTAAACTACTCGCACCTGATGAGATGAGCTGGATTCTGCGTAAAATTCGGCGGGCGAAAAACAGCGAGAGTAGAATCCCTAAGACGATGGAAGCACTCATAACAATGAGCGATACCAGGGCGGTTCGAGCAACCAATTCATCAATGCTTTTGTTTTGTTCCCGTTTGATCTTCCCACGTTGACTTCGAGCTGTTTCGATCAGAGTGATCACTTTAGGGCGCATAACGGAAAGTACCGAAAGGAAATGTTCCGGATCGATCCCTTCACTGGGGTCTAGATCGGCAACAGCCTGATTTAAGACGGTAACCGTTTCGGGTGGCACCTCTAGGTGGGCTAGAGTATGATTGATCGCTTGTGAAAGGTGAGCATAAAGCTGGTCCATCTCCTCTAAGCGCGGCGCATTAACAACAAAATTTCGTCGTAGTGCTGTGGATAACGCATGAATTCTTTTTGCTGCGAGATCCGCTTCAGCTAAGGAGATAAAAACCTTCACAAGGTCGTTGGCTTGTCGGCGTTTAACGGATAGATCCCAGTAGGTGTACTGGAGAAAAATCAACAACAGTCCCATGATTAACAGAACTGCAGCTGGTGCCATTAAAATTTGGTGTTTAAGTTTAATCCGCATATTGGAAGGCTAGCATAGGCAATTTAATTACGCACTGTGCGAATGCACAGTGCGTGTTTGTTGGTCTTTATGACAACCGAGTGTCCGGTTATTCTTACTGAAAACCTGTTGTTATTCAAACGTTAGAGTCGTAAAAAATAGGGCATTGCCACGTTGAATAAGGAGCCGTTGAACGCGCTGGTTATTGTCTAAAGTGATGGCTTTTTTAAGGTCAGAGCGATTAACGATTTGCTGGTTATTGTATTCGACGATCACATCTCCCGGTTGTAGCTTTGCCCGTTCTGCAACACTGTCAGTTGCAACGGAGGTGATGACAACACCTTGTTCGGCTTGAATGTTTAAGCGTCTCTTTATTTCATCGCTCATGTCGATAACCGTGATTCCGAGAGGATTGTCGTTAACGGGAGGAGTGACTTTCTCCTTGGTATTAAGTTGACCAATAATGACAGGAATAATGAGATTCTCACCATTACGGTAAACGCCAATATTGGATTCTTCACCAATTGGAATGTCGGCGACTAATCGCGGCAGGTCATTAATGGTCTCAATGCTATATTCGTTGAGGGAGATAATAATATCTCCTCGTTTTAACCCTGCTTGTTGTGCGGGTGAATTTGCTGCTACCGAGGTGATAAGCGCCCCTTTGCTTGATTCTAGCCCGAATGAGTCAGCGAGATCTTTTGAAACTTTTTGAATGGTAACGCCGAGCCAACCACGAGTTACGTGGCCTGTGGCCTTAAGTTGCGGCAGAATCGCTTTTGCTGCATTGATAGGGATGGCAAAGCCAATCCCTTGCGCTCCCGATACAATCGCCGCATTAATTCCCACCACTTCACCGCTAGTGTTAAATAACGGTCCACCAGAATTGCCCGGATTGATTGAGGCATCTGTTTGTATAAAGTTGTCGTATGGGCCTGTGCCGAGGACGCGACCTTTAGCTGAAACAATACCAACGGTAACTGTTTGCTGTAGGCCAAACGGGTTTCCAATCGCCATAACCCATTCACCAATCTCTAATTCCTCACTGTTGCCAAGTGTAACCGTCGGTAGTTTTTCATCGCTTTCAATTTTTAACAATGCCAGATCAAGTTTGGCATCGATACCTTGAATTGTTGCTGAAAACGTTTTGCCGCCAGCGATTTGGACTTTGATCTCAGCAGCGTTATCAACCACATGATCATTGGTCAAGATGTAGCCATCTTCTGAAATGATAAAGCCTGAACCGAGAGATTTTTGCGGGTCGTGTGGGCCGTTGTATTCTTGAAGGAAATTCTTGAAAAATTCTTCGAAAAAATCGCGTTGACTTGACGCCCCTTGATCTTGATTCGTTGATGCAGTCTGTTTGCGAATTGAGGTGCTAATATTAACAACGGCAGGTTTGAGCTGTTTTGTAAGCGTAACGAAATTAGGCGTGTGACTCCAAGCGGATACGGGAGCCAGTAGTATTAGGGCCAAAATAAGTTGATAGGTGGTGATCCGTTTCATGCAGTGCCTCCATGAAAAATAAATAGGTGGATATGTTTGGCCTAAAATAACATATATCTTTTTTGCTACAAGCCTTTATACGTGTGGTATTGGCACTTTGGGGGCTGTACTATCTTCAGGGCCCGCGACAGGAAGTCTGATAGAAAAGGTGCTACCAACATCTGGAGTTGATGTCACATCAATAATGCCATTGTGGGCATCAGCGATCCATTTAACGATGGCCAGTCCCAATCCTGTTCCACCCGTACTGCGATTACGAGCTTCATCAGTACGGTAAAAACGTTCGAAGATGTGAGGGAGATGTTTGGGTGGAATGCCAATACCGTTATCGCTAATTTTGATGATCACTTCACTGTCTTGACGTTCAACGCCAATGCTCACAAAGCCGTTGTCTTGAGTGTAGCGAATCGCATTGGTGATTAAGTTAAGAAACAGCTGGCGTAAACGCAAATCATCGCCGTGAATTAAAATTTCTGAATTGACATCATGTTGCAGGGTGACGTCAATCCCTTTTGATTCTGCGAGTGCTCGACCTTGCATGTAAAGTTCTTGAAGTAAGTCGCTAAGGCTTATCTCTCGAATAGAAAGGGGCAGTTCGCCCGACTCGCTCTTAGCTAAGGTAAGCAAGTCTTCAATGATCCGCCCCATGCGATCAATCTCTTCCATGTTTGATTGAAGGATGTTGCGCATCTCGTCTGTTGTTTTTGCCCAGCGTAGTCCCACTTCTGTTTCGCCGCGTAAAATTGTTAAGGGAGTGCGTAGCTCATGGGAGGCATCGCCTGAAAATTGTCGAATTCGCTTCACTCCACTTTCCAGTCGATCGAGCATAGTGTTGTATTCTTCAATTAAGATTCTCGATTCGTTACAGCACTGGTTGCTTGGAAAACGGAGACTGAGATTGTCAATACTGATTTCACGGCAACGCCGAGTTATTTCAAACAGTGGGCTGATGCATTGGTTAATGCGCCAGCGAAAGAATAGGATCAGTACGATAAGCAACGCAACATAGGGAATGGCTAGCGGGAGCAGTACTTTGATGTTTAACCCTTGATGGATCGCTGCGGTTTCAGTCTCGCCGACGAGTTTCTCGATCCGAGAAAAATAGGTAAGGCAAAGCATAACGCTGGTTGTCGAAGTGACAACCAGCGCTAATGCAGCCCATACTGTTAGGCGATCTTTTGCAGAATAGGGCAGGAGCAATTAGTCCTCCTTTAGGACATAACCAACACCGCGAATGGTGTGAATAAGCTTTTTGGTGTGGTCTTTGTCAACCTTCTTACGTAAGTAGTTAACATAAACATCAATGATATTGGTAAACGAATCAAACGTATAGTCCCACACGTGCTCAGCAATCATTGCACGGGTTAATACTTGATTTGGGTTACGCATGAAGTACTCAAGCAGGCCATACTCTTTTGCCGTGAGATCGATGTTCTTGTCTGAGCGCCATACTTTATGGGTTACTGGGTCAAGACGAAGATCGGCAAAGTAGATTTCAGCACCACGATCTTTTGCACCACGGCGTACCAGCGCTTTAACGCGAGCAAGAAGTTCAGCGAAAGCAAAAGGCTTCGTCAGGTAGTCATCGCTGCCACTGTCGAGACCAGCAACAATATCTTCAACACTGTCTTTGGCGGTTAGGCAGAGAACTGGTGCTGTGATCTCTTTACTGCGAAGTTCTTTAATGACGGTGAGGCCATCCTTTTTTGGTAACATCACGTCCATAAGGATCAGGTCATAATGGTTGGCTTCGGCCATACTTAGACCCTCTTCGCCATTGGATGCAAGATCAACGCTAAAGCATTCCTCTTCGAGGCCACGTTGAATAAAACTTGCGACTTTTTTTTCGTCTTCAACGACTAAAATTTTCATTGGTTGTACTCCTTCGACTGCAATCTCTTGCGTTTGATAATCGGCAACAATTCTGTTGCAATGTGAAATTAAGTTTCGTTTTGTTCTCTAAACTATTTCAGCTTTAATTTAACAAGTACCTCATTTGCCGTTTCTTCAACGGCTTTTCCTGTAACATTTATTATGGACCACTTTTGTTTGCGGAAAAAAGACTTCGCTTGTTTTAATTCCGCTTCGACTTGTTCAAAATCTGCATAGGCTGTACGTGGATCTTGGCCGAGGTTGCGTAACCGTGAGGCGCGAAGTTCCACTAAGCGTTCTGGATTAATAACGAGTCCGATCACTCTTTTATGGTTAATGCTTAATAGCTCCTTTGGCGGATCAATACCGTTAACTAAGGGGATATTGGCAACTTTCCAACCACGGTGAGCAAGATAGATGGAAAGCGGAGTCTTGCTCGTTCGTGAAACACCAACAAGAACGATGTCGGCTTTATTTAAAAAACGTGTTTCCTGACCGTCATCGTTTCGTACCGTAAACTCAACTGCATCAATACGACGAAAGTATTCTTCATCGACACCATGCAGCAGTCCGGGGGTTTCATTGGGTGTTGCCCCCAGAAATTCTGAACAACGCACCAACAGCGGTGTCATAATGTCAAAGTTTGTCAGTCCTAGCGCTTCACATTCATCGTGAACCAAGCGTGACAGTTCACGATTAACCATCGTATAGATCACTAGAGCTCGCTGTGCTACCGCTGCATCAAGAGCTTCATATACTTGATTTTTTGTCCGTACATTGCTGATACGGTTTAATTGTACTCCAGCACCACGAAACTGTGTAAGGGCTGCATTGACTAAATTCTCAGCTGTTTCCCCTGTTGCATCGGAGAGGAGAAAAACTTTGCGATTGTTCATTTGGTCCTGCATTTGATTATTCAAAATATTGTCAATTCATTAGCCTTTTTAAAGACTGTAGCAGGTCTGTAAAGAACTGCAAGTCTCATTGCTGGCAAAAGGGACATATTTTAGACTTCCATAAACCACTATTTGGTGTTTTTTTACCAAATAGGATATTTGCTTCATTAGCTAGAATAAAGTTAATCGTACTTCACGATGGATTGTCAAGGTTTTTTATTGCCTTTATAGGGGAGCTTTGTTACATAAGCGAAATGACTGATAAATGGCTTGAAATAATGTTAGAGGTTCCTGTTGCGGCAGCTGATCTTTTGTGTCACGAGCTCAATGAGCTTGGTAGTGTTGGCGTGGTGGTCGAAGAACGTGAATTGGATACCTTTATTCCTCCAGATCCAGACGAAACAGATCGTGAAGTCTTCGCGGTAAAGGCTTACTTTGAAGATTGTTCTCGTCATGAGATTTTGTTGCAGGACCTTAACGCGTGCCTTGTGCGTCTTGCTCTCATCCATCCCGAACTCGCCGAAGCACAGATCAAAGTAGGTGAAATGGGTCAACAAGATTGGGCCGAAGATTGGAAACAGCACTTCTCGACTACAAAAATTGGTGACCGTTTGGTGATTAAACCCAGCTGGGAAGAGCACTCTCGCCAAGCAGGTGAAGTGGTTGTAACCCTCGACCCAGGCATGGCCTTTGGTACTGGAACACATGGAACTACGCGGTTGTGTCTTGAGACCTTGGCACAACTATTTGATCAAAGTAGTGTTGAAAATCCACCACCAAATCGAATTTTGGATGTGGGTACAGGATCGGGAATCTTGGCGATTGCTGCTGCTGCGCTAGGTGCCCGTGAGATTGTGGCGTGCGATATTGATGCTGATGCGTGTGAAACAGCTCGGGGAAATATCTCTCAAAACGGTTTAAGTGACTCCATTGACGTGACCGATGTTCTCCTTGATGCGCTGCCCGATAATTTTGATGTGATCTTAGCGAATATTTTAGCGGAAGAAAATATTCGCCTTGCTCAGCAACTCGTCGACCGCCTTGCTTCGCGAGGAACTCTGATCCTATCAGGTATTCTTGATGAAAAGGTTGCACTGGTTACGGCTGCATTTGCCCCGTTTGAAATGATTGGCCCACAACTATATTATGAGCAGGAATGGGCTTGTATTGTTTATACACGAGCTAATTGATGCGGCGCTTTTTTGTCCCTGAAGGGGTACTCAACGATACTAGGGTTGTGTTATCTAAAGAGGTTGCTCACCATGTGAAAACAGTTTTACGTCTTCGCCAAGGGGCTGATGTTTTATTGTGCGATGGTCAAGGTCAATGTTGTCATGGACAAATTGAAACACTCAGTTCTAATCGTTGCAGCGTAATTGTTATCAAGCAATGGTTTGAGGAGGAAACAGCGTTGCCGATTGAATTGATTCAAGCGCTTCCTGCGGCAGATAAGTTTGATCTAGTTTTACAAAAGAATACTGAACTCGGCGTGGTGAAGTTTCAACCGACTCTCACCCAGCGTTGCCAATTTTCGGTGCCAGCAAACAAGTTGGGGCGTAAAATCGAACGTTGGCAACGAATTATCAACGAGGCTGCTCGTCAATCAGGGCGGGGGTGGTTGCCACAGGTTGAAGCACCGTTGCCGTTAAAACAGGTCTTGTCACAGTGTCAGGCACAGCTTAAACTAATTCTTTGGGAGCAGGCAGAGCAGCCTATGAAGGCAATATTGCCGAGCACGACTCCTGAAAGTGTTGCTGTTGTTATTGGCCCAGAAGGTGGATTGACCGCTACAGAGATAGCATTAGCTCGTGAATATGGCTTTATCCCTGTTGGTTTGGGGCCACGAATTCTACGCACCGAGACTGCGGGCTTTACTCTCGCAGCGATTCTTCAATTTCATTATGGCGATTTAAATCTTATTCCAAAGCGAGATGATGCAGTGGTTTGATGTTGATCATTCGTTCGCTGTATCTCTTATTTGAAAAACCATTAACCATTAGGGGAGATCAAAGAACATGCGATGTTCACACTGTGGTTATCATAGCTTTGATGGTTTAGAAAACTGTAAAAAATGTGGTGCGTTTTTAGCAAGAAAATCTGATCTTTTTGCTAAGGATTCCTGCGTATTTCCGCCGAAGGCACAATCACCGTTACCGTCATCAACGTGCCAGCCTATTCTAAATCAAGAGATATCGCCGCAGAGTGAGTCTGTCGAACCGAGTAAACAGCGTGTTTTCCCGACCTTTCTTGAAGCCCGTGACCACGATGGAAACTTTATCACCGACATGGATTGTCAGGGGAGCCTGCCACTGTTGTTAGAAACCCAAGATATTTCGAACGAAGCAGGGGGAGCGTTGTTGTGGCGACGAATATTCGCGACACTGTGTGATCTTTTAATTCTCACTCTTCTTTGGTGTAGTTTTGTCGCTGTAGGAGCTTGGGGGCTAGAGCAGCCTGTGGTGCTTTTTGCCCAGTCTTTGTCTGAAAATCTGTCGTTGCGGATCAGTTATTATCTGATTTTTATTATTACCCTTTTGAGTTATTTCACCTTGTTACATTGGTCGGGACAAACATTGGGTAAAATGTTGTTTGGGTTGTGCGTGGTGAATAGTAATCGACAATCTTTGAGCCTTGCTGAGGGGATGTTTCGTTCGGTGGGCGGATTGTTGTCAGTGTTGTGTGGTGGCTGGGGATATTTTAGCGTATTATTTGATGATGAACAGCGGGGTTGGAATGATCGCATTGCTGGCACGCATGTTGTTCTAAACAACACTATAGCCAATGGTTGTGAAAGTGAATCAAGCGGTGAAGAGGTGAATCAATGAAGTTTGTCAAAATGCAAGGCGCTGGCAACGATTATGTATACGTTGATTGTTTTAAACAAACGATTGATGATCCGTCTATTGTAGCGCAACAGGTGAGTGATCGCCATTTTGGTATCGGCTCTGATGGTTTGATTTTGATTTTACCGTCACAATGTGCCGATGCTCAAATGCGTATTTACAATGCCGACGGTAGTGAAGCTGAAATGTGCGGCAATGGTGTTCGTTGCGTGGCAAAATATGTTTATGATCATGGTATTGCCGTTAAAAAATGTTTGCAGATTGAAACACAGTCTGGGGTGCTCACTTTGGAGCTTTTCACTGACGGCTGTGATCATGTAGATCGAGTACGTGTTGATATGGGACCACCGCGACTGTTTCGCCATGAGATCCCCATGTTGGGGGATGATCAGAGTCAGGCACTCAATGTCGCCCTTGAAGTCGAAGATCGTACTTTTACCGTCAGTTGCTTGTCGATGGGTAACCCGCATTGCGTTGTTTTTGTTGATGATGTTGAAAATTTCCCCGTCCACTATTGGGGGCCATTGATCGAAAACCATCCGCAGTTTCCACAACGGATTAACGTTGAGTTTGTCCAAGTTGTGTCAAAAGCGCAGGTGCGCCAGCGCACATGGGAGCGTGGAGCGGGGGAAACTCTTGCCTGCGGTACTGGAGCATCGGCAGTAACAGTCGCGTCATTTTTAGCCGGTTATACCCAGCGCAAGATCACCAATCATCTCGTTGGAGGTGATCTGCAAATGGAGTATCACGAATCAGGTACTGTCTATATGACTGGGCCAGCCGTAGAAGTATTTAGTGGCAAATTCCCCGAGCTGAAATCATAGATAATGAAAGCAATTTTGTTCGATCTCGATAACACTCTATATGGTGCCGATCGTGCTCTGTTTAATCTGATTGATGTGCGGATTAACCATTATATGCAGCATGTCGTGGGGATTGATGAAGGGCAGGTTGATACACTACGCAAACGGTATTGGCAGCAATATGGTGTGACTCTGCAAGGACTTATTCAGAACCACGGCGCTGACCCCGAAGAGTATTTAGACTTTGTTCATGATATCGATGTTCCCAGTCGTTTGTCAGAAAACAGCTCATTGCGTACAATGTTAAATGAGCTGCCGCAACGTAAGTTCGTCTTTACTAACGGTAGTCTTTGCCATGCTCGCCGTGTTTTGGATTGTCTTAAAATTGATGGTTGTTTTGAGGAAATTTTTGATATTCGGGTCAGTGATTATGTGCCAAAACCGCACCGCCCGCCCTATGATGCCGTGTTGGCTTCAACAGGCTTGAGCGGCCCTGATTGCGTGATGGTCGAGGATAGTTTAGAAAACTTACACACCGCATCAGCTTTAGGGATGAAGACCATTTTGGTGGCAGACGAAACAGCATATCAAAATGTTGATGCTGTTGTTCGTTGCGCTGAAGAGGTGGGCGATGTGATACAGAGCTGGATGAATTAAGCGATGAGAGCCGTAATACAACGAGTCATATCAGCACATGTTGACGTTGGTGAGCAGACAACAGGTTCTATTGGGGCTGGCCTGGTCGTTCTTTTGGGGGTTGCCGCAGGTGATACGCAAAAAGATCTGAACTATTTGATCGATAAAATTGTCAATTTGCGAATTTTTGAAGATGAAGCGGGTAAGATGAATCTATCCCTGCTGCAAAGTGCTGGAGAGCTTCTCGCCGTTTCTCAATTTACCCTGCTCGCTGATTGTCGCAAGGGGCGACGTCCCGGTTTCTCCGCTGCGGCACCACCCGAAATCGCTAAGCAATTGTACGATCAGTTTGTTGCGCAGGTGCGCGAACGTGGTGTTACCGTTGGCTGCGGTGTTTTTCAAGCAGATATGCAGGTACATTTGATCAACGATGGCCCCGTGACGATGCTACTCGATAGCCGTAAAGAGTTTTGATTCAATTTGGCGCTGAGGTTTCTGGGCCAGCCAATGCTTAGTACTGATTGTGCATGATTATTAAAGGATGAAATAAATGGAAGAGGCACCACAGCAACCAAGTGAAGTGAGTCGCTCATCACGTAAGCGCGATGCAAAATCAATTGAGCAACTTGTTCATGCATTAGTTGATATGGCCGATGCCGATTTTGCTCGCCTACCTGCTTCAGAGCAGATTCGTAGCGAGTTGGCCCAAACACGGGTGACCAAGGGACACGGTTCGAAAAAGCGGCAAATAAAGTTTGTCGCTGGGTTGCTACGTTCTGATCTCCATGAAGCCGAACAACTTAGAGCCTATGTTGCGGGTGATCATCAGCAGCAACGAGACGAAACACGCTTGACGCATCAACTCGAAGTTTTACGTGAAAAACTGTGTAACAGCGATAGCGCCAATGCTGCGATTGAAGAAGCACGAGAACTGTTCACAGGCTTGGACGTGATCGAATTAAAGCGTTTGGTTCAGTTGTATAAAGGGCCAGAAGATAAGAAAAATTATCGACAAATTTTTCGCTGTTTGCGTGATGGCAGCGATGCCAGCTTTGCGGCCGAAGAAGAGTAATCTGAATCTGGTGGTGTGATTTTCTGGGGTACTGTAAGTAGAAAAAGCCCAGAGGGCTAGGCCCTCTGAGCTTTTTCTATTTAGTAAGCAATGACTTTTAAAGTGCTTTGTTGATGAGCTCTTCAAGTTGGTTTTTAGGGATCGCGCCAACCAGTTGATCAACGACCTTACCATCTTTAAAAAGAATCAATGTTGGAATTCCACGAACGCCAAATTGACCTGGGATGTTCGGATTGTCGTCAACGTTGACTTTACCAATTTTCACTTTACCATTGAAGCTTTCAGCAAGAGCATCAATCGTTGGTGCAATAGCCTTACATGGCGCACACCATGTTGCCCAGAAATCAACAAGAACAGGTGTGTCTGATTTGATAACTTCTGAATCAAAGTTGTCGTCAGTAAATTCTAAAACATTGTCGCTTGCCATGAGAGATGGTCCTCCACAAATAGGGTTATTTTTTGTTGCGTTGAACACAACATTTCGTCAAATTTAATTAGGTCAATGATAGAAACACCGCTGCTAAAAAGCAAGTTTTTATTGTTGCTGATAGCGTTAGAAAGTTTCTGAAGTTTACCTTTAACTGATAAAGGGGTGATATGTCCGAGAGTCGAATATTTACGGCGTACCAACAGCACAGCGAAACCCTTGAGCAATCCTTGGCACTAAATTCCGATTGTCTTGAGCAGTATGCACTGAGTTTATCGGAGGCGTTTGCTAGTGGTAAGCGTTTGGTTATTGTTGGTAGTGGCCGCTTAACACAGGTGGCAAATATTATTAGTAACGCCTTTCTCTATCAAATCGGGGAGGAACGCCCATCGCTGCCAGTGGTGTCACTCAATCACGATGTTGGTTTGGCAACCACCCTTGCTCAAGCTGAGGCATTTGAACAATATTTTAGTTGCCAATTGCAAGCTCAAGCTAGCGCCGAGGATTGTGTTCTTTTTCTCGACTGTAACGCTGGCGCTGAGATGATTGCAGCACTTCACACCGCAACGGAGATGGGTTGTTCAATCATGGTGATCACCTGTGGTGATGAGCATGCGTGGAAAAAAGAAAATGCAAATTCGGTGATGTCTCTTGCTGCACCCAATCATGCTCGCGGTGCCGAAGCGATGTTGTTTTTTTGTCAGTTGTTGTGCCAACTCGTTGAGTCGGAACTGTTTGGTTTTGAATAGTTAAACTCTCCGTACCGGTTAAGGTGCCGTATGGTGGTGTGTTCTCTGACCTTTTCATCGCCCTTTGCGTGAACTTGGTGGAAATACGGGAAAAGAAGTTGACAGCGTTTTAGCGGCGCGCCTACTATGGATCGTTTGCTGAGTTGACTGTTTTGTTGAATCTTATTTTTTTGTATATGCGAAATAGAGGGATCTCATGGATGTAAACATCCTGTTGTTTAAATTAACATTGTTGGTTTACGCTGTTACAACCTTCCTTTACCTATTCAGTGTTGTTGTGAATCGTCAAGGATCGGATCGTTGGGGGCGCTGGTCGTTAATTGTTGCATTTTGTACCCATACTTTGACCTTGGTTGCGCGTTTCTATGAAGCGGGTTATACCCCTGTCACAAATCTCCATGAGTCTTTTTCGTTTTTTGCTTGGACCTTAGCGGGAACCTTCTTATTGGTTGATCGTCGTCTGCGGATGTCTGTTCTGGCGGCAACGACCAGTACGATCATTTTGGTGCTGATGTTGTTTGGCAGTTTGCTGCCAATGCAGGTCCAAGATCTTAATCCTGTCCTCGATAGCTTTTGGTTGCCCATTCATATTAGTTTGTCATTCTTAGGTAATGCAGTGTTTACCATCGCATTTGTTGCGGCAATCTTTTATCTGATGCAGGAGCGGATGCTCAAGAGCAAAAAATTCTCTGCCCTTTACTATCGTCTGCCGTCACTTGACACTCTTGATATGATCAATTACCGCTGTTTGACCTTTGGCTTTCCATTGATGACCATGGGAATTATCTCTGGCGCAGTATGGGCTGAAATGTCGTGGGGAACTTATTGGAGTTGGGACCCGAAAGAGACTTGGGCGCTGATTACATGGTTTATTTACGCCGCATTGCTCCATGGTCGCTTGACCACGGGTTGGCGAGGGCGTCGTGCTGCTATTCTGGCGATCATCGGTTTTGCTTTTGTGCTGTTTACCTTTATCGGGGTCAATATGCTTCTTCCGGGCTTACATAGTTATGCTTCAATGGCGGGCTAGGCATCTCTTCGCGAGAATTTATCATTTGAACCAATTGTTACCGAGCTTTTTGCGGATTTAAATATGGATATTATTGTTGTTGTTGGATTAAGTCATAAAACGGCTCCCGTATCAGTACGAGAGACGGTCGCCTTTGCTCCTGAAGCGATGCAAGCTCCTCTTGAGCAGATGCTCGCTTTATCGCAGGTGAGCGAAGCGATTATTGTTTCCACCTGTAATCGGGTAGAGCTTTACGCGGCGAGTAATAATGGTGAGGCGGCGGCAGAGGAGTTGAGACAATTCCTTGCCAGTTATCATCAGATCCCATTGGCGGATCTCGAACCGCATCTGTACGCTCTGCAAGGTGAAGAGGCCATTCGCCACGTCTTCAATGTCACCTCAAGCCTCGATTCAATGGTGATTGGTGAACCGCAAATTTTGGGTCAAATTAAGACTTCGTACAGTTATGCAGCCGAATATAAAACCGCTGGTTTGATTCTCAACCGTTTCCTCCATAAAGCCTTTTCAGTGGCTAAACGGGTGCGTACTGAAACGAATATCGCTGGCAATGCGGTATCTGTTTCGTTTGCTGCTGTTGAACTTGCACGTAAAATTTTTGGTTCAATTGAGGGAAAAACGGTACTATTGATTGGTGCGGGTGAGATGTGTGAACTCGCCGCGAAGCACTTTATTAATAATGGTGTGACCCGTGTTCTTGTGACCAACCGAACCTTTTCCCGTGCCGAAAAGTTGGCTACGGAGTTTTCTGGGCAACCGGTACTGTTTGATAATTTTCACGATCATCTGCATCAGGCTGATATTGTTCTCTCTTCGACGGGAGCAACCAGTTTTGTGATCGAAGCTGATCAGGTGCAGTCGGCATTAAAGCAACGAAAAAATCGGCCGATGTTCTATATCGATATTGCTGTTCCGCGCGATATTGATCCACGTGTTAATGATGTTAATAACGTTTATCTTTATGATGTCGACGACCTGCAAGGGGTGGTCAACGCCAACATGAAAGAACGCCACAAAGAAGCCGAGCAGGCTCTTGAAATTATTGAACACGAAATTGGCCAGTTTCAAAGCTGGATGGCTGGTCTCGATGTGGTGCCGACTATTGTTGCCTTACGTCAACAGATTGAGGCGTTACGTCAGGCTGAACTGGAGAAAACATTTGCTAATCTCAAACATTTGAGTGATAGCGACCGCAAAGCGATCACTGCCATGAGTTCAGCTTTGACCAATAAAATTTTACATCCGCCAACTAAAGCACTTAAGCAGGCGCAAAAAGAGTCGGCAGCACAACAATATGTTGATGCCTTGCAAGTGTTATTTGAGTTAGAGATTGCCGCGCCTGAGGGTAAGCTTAAAGCGGTTGAAAGCGATTAAGCGATGGCGGGCTCCCACCCTACAGCGACAACTACGCCATTAGCTGGCAAACGGGTACTCATTACCCGCGCAGCGCATCAAGTTGCAAACTTTGAGCGCTTGCTTCAGCAGCAGGGTGCATCATCCGTGGCGGTTCCTGTTATTGAGATTATCGCCCCTGATTGTTGGCAACCTCTCGATCGAGCTCTCACTCAGTTGTCGCAGTATCGCTATGTGATTTTAACCTCCGTCAATGCGGTGCAAGCGGTCTATCAGCGCCTGAAACATTTAGGTATTGTCGATCAATTGACGGGGGCTGAGCCGTCAAGCGTGCAATGGGTGTGTGTTGGCCCTAAAACTGCTCAAGCGTTACAGCGACTTGGTCGTGATACCGACCTACAACCGCAGCAATATCGCGCCGAAGCCGTTGTTGATCTTCTTTGTCAGCAGGGTGTTGAGGGGGCAAAAGTTCTCTATCCACGGGCACAATTAGCCCGCGAATTGATCCCGACCGAACTGACTGCCGCTGGAGCGCAGGTTGATGACCCTATCGCCTATCAAACGGTTCCCGCAGCTCGTGGCGGCGAACAACTACGCCAGTTGTTGACTCAGCACCATGTCGATGTGGTGACCTTTACTTCATCGTCAAGTGTTGAGAATTTTGTCACCCTTCTCGGTGATGACGCTGCAACGTTAACGCAATCCGTTGTTCTGGCCTCCATTGGCCCATTGACCACCGCAACAGCACAGCGCTTGGGGTTACATATTGATGTTGAACCGCAGGACTATACCCTCGATGGGATGGTTGCCGCATTGCTTGATTTTTATCGTTAATTTACCACTTTTTTCAGACCTAAATCCTCCGACCATTCGGAGCCTTGAGAAGGAGATTCTCCATGTATTTTCCTGAATATCGCGCTCGTCGTACGCGCCGTAACAACAATATCCGTCGTATGGTTCGTGAAACATTCCTCCGTGTCGATGATATGATCTACCCAATGTTCAGCGCTTTTGGCGAGAACGTTAAAAGTGAAATTCCCTCCATGCCGGGCATCTATCAGCAGTCGATTGATAACATTGTCATCGAAGCGCGTGAGGTGTATGAGTTGGGCATCCCTGCGGTGATCCTATTTGGTATCCCTGAGTGTAAAGACGCGATGGGAACCGATGCCTACTGTGATACGGGTATCATTCAAGAGACCATTCGAGCGATTAAAAAAGAGGTTCCTGAGCTAACAGTAATCACCGATGTTTGTATGTGTGAATACACCGATCATGGCCACTGCGGCGTGATTAAGGATGGTGATGTTGATAACGATGAAACTCTCAAGTTGTTGACCGCTGAGGCACTCTCTCACGCTCAAGCAGGTGCGGATATCGTTGCGCCCAGTGATATGATGGATGGTCGTATTGCTGCTATTCGTGCTGTTCTCGATGACAATGATTTCTCCCACATTCCCATCATGAGCTACTCGGTAAAATATTGCAGCGCGTATTACGGTCCATTCCGTGAAGCCGCTGATTCAACACCACAGTTTGGTGATCGTCGTAGCTATCAAATGGATCCTGCTAATCGTCAAGAAGCGTTCCGTGAAGCCGCCCTCGATGTTGATGAGTGTGCCGATTTCCTCATGGTAAAACCCGCTCTGGCTTACTTGGATATCATTCGTGATATCAAAGAGCGTTTCGACCTGCCGTTGGTGGCTTACAACGTTTCTGGTGAGTATTCAATGGTCAAAGCGGCTGCTGAAAAAGGCTGGATTGACTATGACCGCGTGATGATGGAAACCCTCATCGGCATGAAGCGCGCTGGGGCGGATATTATTATCACCTATCATGCGAAAGATGCGGCGAAGATTCTTAACGCTGAGTAGTGGTTTGGTTTTATAGGTAACATGAAGAGGGCGGTTCTGTGATGGCAGGATCGCCCTTTTTCGTTGTGAGGAAGTGTTGGCGTTGCGATAAGTGGTCACTGACCACTGGAGTTAACATGCACGGCGTGGTATACGCAAAATGGAACAATTCAGATGCCACTTAAAAACTAGAGAGTCACCCTTTACCAACCCCCTCTACACCATCATAACGAAATAAAACCGATTTGGAGGCCTAAAGACCGACAAGCCGCCAAGTTAACGTAAGAGGGAAACAGACTCATTGTAGGTTTACTTAGGGTCATCCCGCAGGGCAAGATTTTAAAGGCCATTTTTTGCTTACTTTTTGGGGTCCAGTCAAAAAAGGATGTCGCAGTGTGAGGGCGAGACCTCACGAACTTGAACTTGATTTCATCGGTGGTGGAATGTGATAAACATTAGTTAGCAGATATTGACAATTAACGGCTGAAGCAAACTGGGGTTGCGCCCCCAGACTTCGCCCACCTTTTTGCGCCATCAAAAAGGTGGCAAAAAATGGCCCTGCAATTGCCTTGCCCTGCGTATATGGGTTCCCTCCCTCCAATCGCTTACATCAGAGCGTGCCAAAAAACTCGCTACGCTCAAACAGTTTTGGCACGAGCGGCCCTGTTGACACTCATTGCGTTCGGCGGCGACAAATGGGGGAGTTTGGTGCTAAACAACCAACAGAGTGCAGCACTTTTTGTCGGGCAGTTTACTGCTTCACTACTTGTTCCTGCTCCTGCATGAATCGCTCCCGTAACACTTCCACCCGCTTACCATTCACCCCTAAATCAGAATAGCCAACCCGCGAGGCTGAACGCACGTGAATTAGTTTGGCATCCGCATCGAGGCGCAGTTCAACATCATCAACAAAACGAAACAGTTTTGTTTTAAACGTCGCCCATAGGTAGCGCCCCTCCTTTTTTTCAATTGTTCCACCCATTTCGGTTATGGAACGCTTCAGGCATACCCACACGTCCTCACCTGTGACATGAACAGCCAACGGTTCGATATACGCCGCGCGGGTGCTGGTTTCACTCGATACGCAGTTAGGGCTGTTGGGGCAGTGGGCGAGGTGGCCGTTAATCAGGCCAAGGGGGTGTTGTGTTGATGAACAGGACATGGTCGATACCGCCATAAAAAGAAAAAATGGTAGTAGTGCTGTTGATCTCTTCATTTTTTCCCTGCTTTACTGTCACCAAAGGCACCCGCTAAGGCGGCAAAGGGTGAATGGCCTAGTGTTGGTTTTGATGGCCCACTTGGTTTGGCTTCGGCACGTTGTTGCTCAACTTCGCGCGTGTGTTCTTGGTCGTGGCAATAAATACAAAGTAGTTCCCAATTGCTGCCATCGGCTGGGTTGTTATCATGGTTATGATCTTTGTGGTGTACGGTAAGCTCGCGTACCTTCTTTGCCTCAAATTCACGTGAGCAGCGACCACATATCCACGGATACATTTTTAACGCCTGTTCGCGATAGCCCGCCTGATGCTGCCTGTGCTCATCGCGGATACGATCAAGAATTTCTTCGGATGTTTCTTTGCTCTGCGACATGCTGCCTCCTAACGTGAAAATTTATTGTTTGCAGATGGTATTAGCCCGATCAAGTGCATGTAAATAAATAGCGTATCGCCCTGCGATCAGTGTAGTATAAAAAATTACAGTTTAAAGTCATGATGTGATGTTTCACATCATGACTTTAATATGGATTGCTTTGCATCATAGGTCAAAAATTTTTACACCAACGTATGAGGCTCAGAGGAAACAGTATGGCAAGAACGGTCTTGGTAACAGGTGGTAACAAAGGGATTGGCCTTGAGGTGACACGGCACTTTGTTGCCTTAGGCGATACGGTTATTGTGGTAGCGCGTGACTTTGCGGCGCTAGATGAGTTAAATAGTGAGCAGATTGTTAAAAAGAGTTTTGATCTCACTCAGGTCGATCAAATTCCTGCTATGATCGCTTCGTTGGGTCACATCGATATTTTAATCAATAATGCTGGGGTGATGCATGCGCTCCCGTATGATAACTATCCCGCTGATAAACTGGCAGAAATTTTGAAGCTGAATATTGAAGCCCCTATTGCTTTAATTCGTGAAGTATCAAAAAGTATGGTGACGAATGGTGGTGGGCGTATCGTTAATAACGCCTCCATTGCAGGTCAAATCGGTCATCCCGATGTGTGGTATGGTGTCACCAAGGCTGGGTTGATCAATGCAACCAAGAGCTTTGCCAAAATATTGGGAGGTAATGGAGTGGTGATCAATGCTGTTGCTCCAGGACCTGTTGAAACGCAAATGCTCGATGTGATCCCTGAACCACGTAAAAAAGAGATTAAGAAGGCTGTTTATTTGAATCGTTTTGCTTACGCTGATGAGGTGGCTAACGCCATTGTTTGGCTGGCGACGGACAGCCCTGAATATATGAACGGCACCTGTCTCGATGTGAATAACGGTGCTTTCCCACGTTAAATAAAGAATCCGCAGTCGGTATTGAGCTGCGATAAGGAATCTATGCAAGAGTATCATCGCGCTACTTACGCCAACGGCTTACGTTTGTTGGTCGCCCCTTTACCCCACTTACACAGTACTGAAATCCTTTGCTATGTTGGTGTTGGCTCGCGAAATGAAACGCCTGAACTTGCTGGTGTTTCACACTTTTTAGAGCATATGGTGTTTCGTGGTAATGAAAAAAATCCGTCGGGGGCATTGATTGAGCAAGCATTTGAACGCCTTGGTGGTTCTGTGAATGCGGCAACGGATGCCGAAACCACCTGTTATGATGCCAATGTCCATCCCGATTCCGTTGGCGATGCTTTACAGTTGTTTGCCGAGCTATTGCAAGCGCCACTGTTTAGTGGTTTGGATACTGAACGCTCAATTGTGTTGGAAGAGGCTTTGACCGATTTCAATGAACACGGTGAGGATATCTGCCCCGATAATCGGATTGCCCAAATGATGTGGGGCGATCATCCACTGGCATTGCCAGTGATCGGTTTTCCTAAAACAATCCGTAATCTTAGTTTAGATGATCTAAAACGCTGGCATCAGCAATATTATGTGCCAAGTAATGTGGTCATTAGTATCGCTGGACCTGTTGATTTTGAACAGGTACAGCAGGCAGTTGATCGCGCATTTGGTGGTTGGCAAGGGGGCAAGGCTCCTGCGGCTCAGCCTTATGCTGTCCCTCTGCTTGGTGATGGCCCACGCAGTTGTTGGGTGCGCGATTCAGGTTCACAATTAACCATTCAAATGGCGTGGCGCAGCGATGGTAGTCGTGCCAAAAATTCGTTAGGTACACGAGTGATGCGCCGAATTCTCGGTGATGGTGGTGCCTGCCGTTTAATGCAGCGCTTGCGCGAAGAGTCGGGCTTAACCTACAGCGTCGAAGCCAGTCTTGAGGAGTACGCAGAGAGTGGTTGTCTCTCCATCGATCTGGCGACGGATCCAGAAAAACTGATTGCCGTTGTTGATATTTTACTCGATGAGGTTGATCGCGCACGCCAAGGTGTGAGTGATGATGAGTTGCAGCGGGTTGTGAAGACGGGGTTATACCGTCTCCACTTTAGCCGTGATAATGTTGAAGAACTCGCCGTGCGCTACGGCTGGGGTGAGGTGAGCAACGATATGCGCACTCTCAGCGATGATACCCATGCTTGGCAGCAGGTAACGACCTCCGTTGTTCAAGAAGCCGCTTTAGCGACCCTGTGTGATGAACGTTTGTATTTCGTCTGCATTGGTCCATGGCGTGAGCAGGATAAAATAACCGTAGAGGCGATGTTGCGTAATCATCGCCAACGCTCCTAATTAAGTGATGCGGATGGTCTTGTATAAAAAATTCTTGAATTTGTAAAAGGTTTTACGCTCTTTATCGTCATCGCTTTGGCTGTCGCAAGCACGTAACATGGTGGCGATCTGTGGCATATTGCTCGCTCCACGTTCGCGAGCGAGGTCGATAACCGATGACACCACATCACGCGAAATCGTGTTGTTGGTGTAGGGGATATAGAGTGCCGTCCAGAAATCTTTCTCTGCCGCAACAACCTCATTGTAGATTTCCCGCGCAAGTTGATCTGTGAGTACAGACGTTTGCGAAGTATTGCGTCGTATTGGCGCGGCGGGTAAGGCGCGGCGAATATCCTCTGCATTGATCACTCGTCCTTTACGGAAAAACAACGCCCGCAATAGAATTGAGCGCAGCTCACGAATATTGCCACTGTATTGATGCTCCTTAAGCAGTTGCTTCGCAGCAGCATTAAGGCTAGGCGGTTCGTTCCCCCTCTCATCGCTACGTTTATACACGCGAAACAGCTTACCCAGAAAGTGAGTGCTGAGGTCGGGGATATCTTCACGGCGCTCATTGAGAGAGGGGACCTCCATGGCTAACTCGGAAAGACGGTGGTAGAGGTCTTCGCGAAACGTGCCCTCTTGAATCAATTGATGTAGATCTTTATTTGTTGCGGCAATGACAAGTACGCGTGAGTAGCGGGTGGTGTTTTCACCGAGGCGAACAAAACCACCATTGTCGAGAAATCGCAGCAATTGTACCTGAGTTTTCGGATCGGCATCACCAATCTCATCAAGGAAGACTACGCCACCGTGTGCTTCTTCTAAAATCCCTTTACGATCTGTATGTGCACCAGTAAATGCTCCACGTTTATGACCAAACAGTTCTGAGTAGGTAAGCTCACCGCTGTACGCTGCAATGTTGCACTTTTTAATTGGTAGCTCGCGGCGTGAATTGATCTGTGTTTGATACATTTCGTTAAGGCGCGAGTAGATGTTGTTGAAAACAAACTCTTTACCGCTACCTGTAGAACCTGTGATCAAAATGGAGGGAACCCCTAGGGTCGCCTCAGCAATGTTTTTTTGATTCCACGAGGAAATACGGTTAAACATTGGCGGGGTAATTGTCTGAATGAATTCGACAGTTTCAGTTGCTTTTTCGGAGTTACCGATAATGTTGCCCAATTTGTACGAAGAGATATTTGGGTCTTTGTAGTCAACATCAGAGCGCAGATGGGTAACTTCGCCCGTTAATGCTTGAATTTGCTGCAAGTCAGAGAGGTAACGCGCAATCATGCGCTCGATAATTTGTAGAATTCGTTGGTGTTCGTTGGTGAAATAGTATGGTTTTTCACTGTCGAGGCAGATGACAGCCAATACTTTTTCATCACTGATGACAGGAACAGCGAGTTCACTTTTAATGTTTTCTGTCAAGGCGCTATAGAAAACCTCCTTGCCTTCGAAATCATCCGTGTTGTCAATGAGTTGTGCTTCCCCTCTAAAGGCGGCATACCCCGTAAGACTGCGCTGCTCCGTTGGCAGGTCATCACCACCAATACGGATCGGTGGGATATTTTTTTTACGCCATTCTTTACTCTTCGCTCCAATGATTTTACCCGTTTCATCTTCAACCACCAACCATTGCCCATCTTCATGGTCTTGACTTAGAGCTATGCTTCCTGTGTCAGCACCAATTAGCTCTGTTGCTTTGGATAACACGCGACTCAAAAACGTTTGTGGGTCGGTAAAGCGTTCTTGGAGCAGGTCGTTGATCTCTGAAAGAACTTGAATTTCCATGTGCTCGCCACCAATTTCTTGGATAACGCGCTCAGCCATTTCAGCGTGATCTTCTAACAAACCACGCTCAAAATCAGTGAATTCATAATGCTTGTTGGTGTAGTAGTTAACAACGCAAATAATCCGCCCTGTGCGCGCTTCATAGCGTGGAACTACGTAAAGGGATTTTAGCCCAAGCTGATCAGTAAGGTAGCGTTTTTGAAGAGATTCTTCGAGAAGATTTCCAAAGTAGACGGGTTTAAAAAATGTTTTATCTGTGATGTAACCGCTATCGGAAATATACCGCGATAAGAGCGATTCACCTTTGTTAAGGCTGATGAGCTGCTCCTCTTCGTAAAGATTTTTGGCTTCTTTTTCTTCAGAATAGGACGCTAAAATTTGTAGTTTCTCAGTATTGTCATCGCTGCTTAGTGGTGATGGAATGAGTACCGATGCCAACGATAAATTGTCGATGAGTCGAACGGCTGATTTCATCATGTACAAGGCTGCTGCGTGTTTCTTCTGTTGATCAATACGGCGCGCTAAAACCAATTGCTGATGATATTTTCGTGCTCTATTAAGGGTCGCACCAATTTGTTGCAAGAACTCGTTTAGCTGATCTTGTTGTGCAAAACTCGGCGGATGGTTAATGAGGTCACTGTCGATACAAAGTACGCCAAAGGCACGGTTTTTTTGTATCAGGGGGACAAGGTAACAACTTTTGATCTGAAACTGTTCGGCAAACGACTTTGCATAACGGTTGGAAAGTGTTCCCGTGTCAGCGTGTACCGCAGGGATCTGGTTAGCGTAAACTTTGGAAACAAGAAAAGCATCGGTATTGATCGGAAAACTTCGATTGCGTAACTTCTGTGCGTGCATCCCCGTTGCAATGGCACATGAGAGGCTGCCATTGGTGAAATCCTCTAGGTAGATTCGGCAACGTTTTTGGCGGGTAATTAAATTAACCGATTCAGTGAGAACGTGAAGAATTTCATCCATGTTCTCCTTGCCGTAGGTGTTGATCTTATCAATAAGAGAACTAATTTTATTGGCGATTGAGGGGGTAATTTCGTTGGGCACAGGGACTCCTGAGTAAAGTGAGCAGTTAAGTTACTCAGCGAGTATATCGCGGCCAGTTGTCGATGTCAAAGTAGCGATTGGCTTTCAAACAAGTAACGTGTTGGTTGCCAGTGGATGAGTTGGTCAATCTTTTTATCGCCTGCCTCACCACGCACGTCCTTAGCAATGACCAGCCAAACCTTACCAGACCAGCGGTGCCAATTGCCCGTTAGTTTGATGCGGCCATCAGCGCTCGTTGTGGCGAACGCGACGATATATCCTTGACCGCGCCCTGTGGTTTCATCGTGTTGGATGAGGGCATAGCGCTGAGCACTCTCAAGATGCTGTCCTGTGCAGGTGAAGCTCCCTAGCTGGCGAGAAAAACATAATTGTGCTGTGGTTTGCGTGTCAATCCTTTGCCAGTTGCGTGGGTTTTTACGCACTAATTCGAGCGTTTCGTTCTCTGTGCTAGCCGTTGCCAGACCGTGGCAGGTTAAAATTAACAGGCCGATGAGGCTTAACGTTATGATGCGCACAGTTTAGTCCTGAGTATTGGTTGATTGATCGGATATTTTTTTAGCAGTAAATTTTTTCCATATTAAGGGGAGTAGCGATAACACGGCAATAAGGATGACACCGATGACAAATTCGCGCGAAATTTGTCCTTTGAGTAGTTGGCCAAGTGAGCTTGAAAGCGAAATAAAAGCGATGGTCGCTGGCAGCATGCACACAAACGAGGTGAAAACATAGTGGCTCAAACGGATATTGGTTAGACCAAAGGCGTAGTTGAGCAAATTAAAGGGAAATAGCGGGATGAGGCGGGTAAAGGCCACCACTTTCCACCCTTGGCGAGCGACATCTTCATCGAGTTTTTTCCAGCGTGGTGCGGTGAGTTTCGCACTGATCCAATCACGGGCAGTGTAGCGGGCGATAAGGAACGCAACACTCGCTCCGATGGTGGCACCAATAATCGTATAAACCACTCCCCAGATAGGCCCAAAGAGTACACCGCCTAGAATGGTTAATGGTAACCCGGGTAAAAATAGCGCCGGAGCGATACTGTAAAGCAAAATAAAAACCACTGGAGCCAGCAAGCCGTAGCTATTGATCCAATCTTGTAGCCTTTGCAGGTCAAGAAGTTCTGACGCGCCGCTGAGCTTTAGCGCGACCACAATGGCAATAAGAGTTGCCAGCATGGCAATTTTTGGCCAACGTTTTTTTTGGGCGACTGGTTTCGTCATGGTGTCCTCCGAAGCGGGTTGAACAAGGTCATTGATTACCCTTTTTTTAAGCGATAAGCGGTTGCGATAGCGCTTTAGTGACCCTGCTGGGCGAGCCTTGCGGTCAAGGGCAATAAGAGGAGCAAAAAGTAGATCGACGAGGTGAACCGTTCGTGCAACAGGGCGTAAAAATTCAACACAGCCAGCACAGTAGGTGGTGATGAGGCGCTCTTGGCTTTGTTGTGCGCGGCGGTCACGCCAACTTCGCGGCAGATCTTTGTTGGTTGCCATAACGCATCCACCTTCGCCACAACAGAGGGCGGTTTTGCCGCTGTTGGTCATCTCTTGAATCTCAAGACCTGATTTATTGATCAGCGAACGCACCGCTTGATGAATGTGTGGATCAAAACGGTTGACACAGGGGTCATGGATAGTGACCACCCCCTGAGTGGTGACGCGGCTGGGCAGTTGCCCTTGATCAAGTTGTTCATACACCGTTTGAACCTCAAATTGGGGGGCATAGCGCTTAAACACTTGATAGCAGTTTGGGCAAGCCGTAAGAACTTGCGTCACACCTTGCTGTTGTAGCGTTTGACATAAACTGCCAAATTGTGAGGCAAAATGGTCTTGATCGCCAAGGTCATGAGATGGTTTCGTGCAGCAATCGAGAACCATACCGAGGTGCGGAATCTGGTCTTTTAAGTGGCAGTACAGTTGCCATGTTTGTTCGGGGCGAGTTCCCGCAAGAGCGCAGCCGGGGAAAAAGACCGTGCTGCACTCGGCAGGTGTTTCATGGCTACGAAACAGCTTTGAACTACCAATTTTTTCGTAGGTACGCAACCCTTTAAAGCGCTTCAGTATGGATGGGTCGACGGCGATGTTCTCTCGGCGCATATTGAGAAATAGGGCGACACAGTCGAGATTTTCGGGGCAAATAGTCGTACATAAACCGCATAAGTTGCATTCAAAAGCGATACTGCTGTGGCTGAGATCATGGTGTTTTTCATCGCGAGCGATAGCCCCTGGGGTGCCATGTTTTTGTAAAAAGGCGCAGGGCTTTACGCATGCACCACAGTCAGTACAGCCTGTACTTAATTGCTCTCGGCTATGGTGAAGATCGCTCGATATAAAACTAGGGATGGTCACGTTATCCTCGTCTATTTGTTGGTCTGATAGTGATCCCACTCGACAATCCCCCCCTCAAAATTAAGTGCAGGTGGTAGGTCGGTGAGGCTGTGTACCGCCCATGTGAATCCCGAACGGATGCCACCTGTGCAATAGTAAACGATGGGTTTGTTGAGGGGAACGCCGTTTTTTTCTAAAAGCATTTTTAGTTGTTGACCATCAATGAAGCGGTGTTGGTCGCCCTGATGAAACGATTTCCAGTCGATGTGAATGGCTCCGGGAATATGATTCGGTAGCCACTCTGTCCAATAGTTGCGTGTGTCAATAATGGTGTAGCTTTCGGCATTACGGGCAAGTTCTTGGGCACTGATGTTGATGTCACATGTCGGTTCTGTTTGATAAGCGGCGGCGCCATTTACAGTCACCAATGGTGGCGTGTGGTTGTTGAGAGGTAAGCCGGCCTGTTGCCATGCTTGAATACCGCCATCAAGCAGATAAACGGTTCCGTGATGACCGAGCCATGCTAAAGCCCATGCTAACCAACCTTCGCCACCCCAACTTGTGTCGGCGTCACCGTAGATCAGCAGTGTACTGTCAGGGGTGATCCCCATTGCAGCCAATTTAGGTGCGAACTCGTGAGCGGGCAGGGTGCGATACTTGACACCGTCACTGTCGGTTCTGGTATAGTCCTCCCAGCTGAGTGAAAAGGCACCAGGAAGATGATTTTGCTGCCATTGTGCCTGTGGTCGCGCATCAAGAAGTATCATCTGCTCAATTTTTTCAGAGCCGCTTTGAATGTCAAGGCGTTGAAGTTGTAGTGCCCAACTGGAGTGGTCAAACATGAGTACCATCATCAATATAAGTAAAATAAGCGATTGCCGATTAACGCCATTGTGGCGCATTGTCGGTGTCTTGTCTTGTGTGGTCATGGTGTGTGCTTCCTACCTGTTTTTAAGTCAATGCTCTGATCTGCGCCAGTTTCTACCTGAAGTGGTTGGTGCCAGCGCTGTGGTTGTGTGTAGCATAGCTGCGTTGTGTTGTCTGCAATGTCCTGCATCGTCACGCGTAATCTTATACGTGGTGTTATTGATTGCTGTGGTCATCCGTGGCTTGTTTGTGGCCCGTATGCCAGAGTTGTCAGATGATCTATATCGTTATCTATGGGATGGTTTACAGCTGCTAAAAGGGGGTAATCCTTATGCTGTTGCACCCGAGTTGGTGATTCCGATCACCGCGGCTGAAAGAGCGGTTCATCCGTTGATTAACCATCCCTATCTGGTCACCATCTATCCCCCTGCGGCGCAACTGCTTTTTGCCGCCAGTGGCGGAACTGTTTTTACCTTTAAGTTGCTGTCTGTTGCCCTCGATATTGGTTCATGTGTTTTACTTGCGATATTTCTTAAAAAGCAACAGCGTAGTTACTGGTGGCTCACTCTCTACGCCTGGCACCCGCTAGTGGTGATTGAAAGTGCAGCATCGGCGCATATCGATAGTGCCGCGTTGTTTTTTGTCCTCTTTAGTTTGTGGGCGGCAACATGGCATAGTGATCGCTACCAGCGTTGGGCTGGAACCGTTAGTGCATTATTTTTAGCTACGGCGGTGATGATTAAACTATTTCCCGTTGTCTTTGTTCCTTTTTTCTACTTACTTCTCCCGCGTGGGCAGCGCTTACGTTTCTTTATGGTTTTGAGCCTGTGCTGTGTGGCTTATGTTCTCCCGTTTTTACCGCAGTTGACTCATGGACTAACAACGCTAAATACCTATGTGAATCAGTGGGAATTCTCTAGCTTTAGTTTCCGTTTGTTGCGCACGTTGTTTGGTTCGGGGCAGCATGCACGACTGCTTTTGGCGACGCTCTTTGCTTGTATTGTCGTCAGCCAGTGGTGGAATCTGCAACAAACCGAAGTGACCTTTGACCATTTGGTGAAAGCCTGTGGTCGTTTTTTGCTGGTTTTTTTACTCCTAACGCCAACATTGCATCCGTGGTATGCACTGTATTTAGTTGCCTTTATTGTCCTTGCCCCATCACCCGCTTCATTGGCATTAAGTTGGTCGGTGTTGTTGAGCTATCAAGTGGTTGCCGTACACTATTTTAGTGGGGTGTGGCAGGAAAGCTCCATCATCAGTTTTTACATCTGGTTCGCACCTGTGTTGGCGCTGCTATTAACGGCGGTTGCTTTTTTGTACCGTAAAAAACGGCGGCGCTGAGTTCTTAGCGCAATTACATTTTTACGGTCGTGCCATGCTTCTCGTGCGACAATCCATAAAATTTTAGATCCTGCTTTCACCACCCCTGATAGAGTGCGACTTATTTTCGACTTTCCTGCATAACGGGGCAGATAATGCGTAGGAACCTCTCGCCAGCGTAACCTTTGCTGAGCAGCTTTTACCTGCATCTCAATCGTCCAACCAAAGTTGGTGTCGGCCATGTCTAGTTGCATTAACGCATCCCAGCGTAGAACTCGCATAGGGCCTAAGTCACTAAAATTAGCACGCCAAATGAGCTGAACTAAGCGAGTCGCAAGGCGATTACCGAAGCGCTGTTGTAAGCTCAAAGCATTGCGGCTCTGGGGAATTCGTTGAGCCAATACCAGATCGAGAGAGTGTTGTTGTAACGTTGCGATCAATTTCTCTAATTGAGGGTGGTTGTCGCTACCGTCGCCATCGGCAAACGCCACAAGGTCAGGAGGGTCGTTGTGTAGGCTGGAAATTCCGGCAAGGCATGCTTGTCCGTAGCCACGTCGTGGTTCGCGAACAACACGTGCACCGAATTGTTGCGCCAGCTCACCTGTACCATCGGTTGAACCATTGTCAACAACGATAACCGAAGTGATACATTCTGGAATCTTTGCTAACACGGTTGGTAGCGATTCCGCCTCGTTGTAGGCTGGAATTATGAGGCAAATATTCAGTGCTTCATTGTTCATGATGATCCTAACGATTGATGGCGCAACTCAATAGTAATGAGATGCGCCATCCAACAGAGTGTGTACTTATTCTCGATCAAGTTAATGCACGATTGTCACGTTATACGGTTAAAATAGTGTTGCTGCAATGGCGAGGGAATATGTTTCCCCTTGAGTCGTGCTGGCACCATAGAGCTCTTTGTAGTAGCTGGCTTCAACAGCGATTTGCGATGTAACTTTGTAGCCGCAGGTGATCTCAAGTTTGCCGAGGTCGATCTCGTATGGATTAGAATCAATTTCGGTTAACTTACCCTCTGGGCCACTGTCACCATTGCCAAAGTTGGCTGTTCCGTCGAGCTTGCTGCGAAGGTAAAGAGCTTTAGTGATATCAACGCCTGCTTCAATCAGATAGCGAAACTCATCAGAATATCCTTGTGAGCGCCAGCGATATCCAGCCTCGGCATTCATGTAACCTGGAACGAGCGGGTAGAGTGATTGACCATATTGAAGCTTTAACTCAAAGTCTTCTTGGCCGTCGCCACGTTGAATGTCTGCGGTATAGTCTTGATCTTCTTCGTCGTAGGCTTCCCCTGTTTTGTATAGACCTTGCAGGGATAATACGCCTGAATCTGTTTTGAGTAAGCGATAACGTAGACCAATATTAATATCGGCCAATCCTGATGATTTTGCCGTTTTGTCAATGCCCGAATCAAACGTTGTCATGACACCGTCGACCAATTTTCTACCATTGCTCTGATAGGTCCACTCGGTCTCTTTGTAGTCAACACTACCGATGAGTGTGAGTGAGTCAAGGATGCCGTACTCTGCATAAAATGACCATGTTTGTTCGTCGTAATCGAAATCACGGCGTTTATTTTTAAATTCATCGTTGGGTGCGTAAGCGTGAGTGGTGCCGTTCTCATTGAAAAAACGTTGTGAATCGTATTCACTATACGCTAAACGGGTGTAGAGTTTTCCCTGGGGCATGGTCCAAGCTCCAGCCCAAACCGAGGTGGTCATGAGAATAAGTAGTAAGCTGGTCGATAGCAATAATTGCACGAGGCGGTGAGACATGGCAGTGTTTCCTCCAAAAAAACAAATATGAATAAAATAGACTGATTGCGTAATGCGGTGCGAATGTAGCACGGCCTAAATTATCAATACCAATAGATAAATTTGATCTCTTGCTGTGGCAGTATAAAAAATTTCTATATGGGGCAATCAGTCTAGAGTCCACAGGTTTTACATGGTATAAGCGCGGCCATGATGACAACTATATTGAACAATATATTGATAAGCGGCACAGTAATCCATTTTGTAAGTCTGGCAGGTTTAGCATGCTATGGCATCCATCGTTTGTGGATGCTGTACTGGTGGCGCAAGGTGTTACGTGCCAACGTGATTGCTGGTCATGCACCAATGGCAATGGATGTTTTTCCTTTCGTGACCGTTCAGTTGCCACTCTACAACGAGCGTTTTGTTGCGGAACGGTTACTGGATGCTGTTGCGGCTTTGAATTGGCCCGCAGATCGCTTGCAGATTCAAGTTCTCGATGATTCCACCGATGACACCTGCGGTATTGTCGAACAACGCGCCGAATTTTGGCGTCAGCAGGGGGTGGCGATGGAGGTGATCCATCGTCAGAACCGTCAGGGGTATAAAGCGGGGGCCATGGCCGAGGGGATGGCCAGTTGTCGGGGGGAGTTTATTGCTGTATTTGATGCCGACTTTATCCCTCAGGTGGACTACCTTCAGCGGATGATTCCCCATTTTTCATCGCCGAAAATAGCGGTTGTTCAAGCCCGCTGGGGTTTTTTAAATAGCACTTACTCGTGGTTGACGCGAATTCAAGCATTGCTTCTTGGTCCCCATTTTGGCATTGAGCATCAGGTGCGCTGTCACCGTGGTATGTTTTTCAATTTTAACGGCACAGCGGGTATCTGGCGAAAATGCGCGATTGATGATGCGGGTGGTTGGCAGGCCGATACCGTGACCGAAGATCTCGATTTGAGCTATCGGGCGCAATTAAAAGGCTGGCAATTTGTTTATGTTGATGAGATCGAGGTGCCATCGGAACTGCCTGAATCGTTAGCGGCATTTCGCACGCAACAGCAACGCTGGTCAAAAGGTTCAATTCAAACTGCTCGCAAGATTGTGCCACGAGTCTTGAAATCGTCTCTTCCTGTTGCGGTAAAGTTCGAAGCATTGGCGCATCTTCTAGCGAATTTAGGCTGGATTTTTGGTGCCTTAGCGGCGTTAACTGTGCTGCCATCGGTACTCTGGCGCTTGCAACATGGCTACACGTTATGGATGATTGATATCGTACTGTTCTTTTTTGCCAGTGGCGCTATTTTGTTTTACTTTTTTATCTATGCGTGGCAACGCAATGATCGTGCATTGCTACCGTGGATACCTCTGTTACCACTGCTAACATTAGGTTTAGCTCCAACCTTAGCCAAGGCAGCTATTCAGGGTGTGTATCAACGTGGCGGTGAGTTTGTACGTACGCCAAAGTTGGGCGATGAAGTGGCCGCTGCTTTGAAACAACGCCTAAGCAGTTACCGTTATCACTGCCCGCCATTGACCAATGGTTTGCTCGGGCTGTATAGCTTGTGTCCGTTGTGGGTGGCGTGGGATATTTATCACGGATTAGGAATTGTGTTTTTACTCTTCTTTCCCGTTGGCTTTTTTCTTGTTTTTACTCAACAGATGGTTGAGGCGTATACTAACGCTCGGTGATGGCCAACTTAATTGCCAACCCTAAAAACACCACTGAGCTGATGCGGTTCATGACTTGTTGAGCCCGTGGCGAGCGGTTTAGCCAGCGGCCAAGAGTGCTGGCTAGCATGGCAATGACTAAAAAGACGATTAAAGCAACCAACATAAATATCCCACCAAGTAGTATCATCTGCCCTGAAACCTTGCCATAGTTGGGGTTGGTAAATTGAGGTAAAAAGGCTAAGAAAAAAATCGATACTTTAGGGTTAGTAATATTCATCAGGATGCCACGACGATAAAGTTGTGCCAATGATCGGGCCTGATGTTGACCCTCCTCTTCACCTGCCACCGTTGTAGCTCCAGCGCGAAATGCCTGCCAAGCCAAATAGACGAGGTAGGCTGCACCAACCATTTTTAATAGCGTAAATGCCAGTATCGATGTTTGAAAAAGGACGGCCACACCCAGCGCTACGGCCACTGTGTGACCAATCAGTCCCGTGCATAAGCCAAGAGTCACCATCATCCCCGCGCTTTTACCCTGTAGTGCTGATTGAGTGAGGACAAAAACATTATCAGGGCCTGGAGCGAGGGCGAGCAGTAATGACGCTGTCGCAAAGGTGACTAAGGTATCTAAGGGTAGCATGTCCACCATCTCTCTGTTAGTATACTGGATCAATTTTATTCAGCGTTCTTTTGCCTTTTAGCAGATCATTGGCATCAATATCCAGTCTAGTTTTTCTGGGAGTATAGATTATGTCCAGTTCGTTTGGTACGTTATTTAAAGTTTCAACGTTTGGTGAGTCTCACTGCGCAGGTGTTGGCGCAATTGTCGATGGTGTTCCACCGCGGATGTCACTCACTGCTGAAGATATTCAGGTTCAACTCGATCGTCGCCGTCCTGGCCAAAATAAGCTAGGTACTGACCGTAAAGAGGCCGATCAGGTGGTGATCCTTTCTGGAGTTGAGTTTGATAAAACCCTCGGTTCGCCTATTGGCCTTTTGGTTAAAAATAAAGATCAACGTCCTGGTGATTATGGTGAGATGAGTACTATTCCGCGCCCTTCCCATGCGGATTATACCTATCGTGCTAAATACGGTACCCACGCGTCTAGCGGTGGTGGCCGCTCTAGCGCTCGTGAAACCATTGGCCGTGTTGCCGCAGGGGCGATTGCTGAGAAGTTTTTGCTCGAAGAGTACGGCATTGAAATCGTTGCTTGGGTCAGTTCTGTGGGTGCTGTCGATGCCGCAGAGATTGATATGGCCACCATCAGTCGCAATGAGGTGGATGGCAACGATGTTCGTTGCCCCGATACCGCTGCGGCTGAGTTGATGACGGCTGAGATTATGTCGGCGCGTAAAGCCAAGGATTCTGTCGGTGGCGTGTTAACCTGTGTGTGTCGCAATGTTCCCGCTGGTTGGGGTGAACCTGCATTTGATCGCCTCGAAGCGCTCATGGCTCACGCTATGATGTCACTGCCAGCCTCCAAAGGGTTCGAGATTGGTTCAGGTTTTTCTGGTGCGCGTCAGCGTGGCTCTGAGCACAATGATCCTTATGTGATGAAGGAAAATGGTCTTGGTACATCGAGCAATCGCAGTGGTGGTGTTCAGGGTGGAATCTCTAACGGTGAACCTGTTTATTTCCGCGTGGCGTTTAAGCCACCAGCAACCATTGGTCAAGAGCAACAAACGGTTGATTACGATGGCAGCGATGTAACCTTGGCTGCCAAGGGGCGTCATGATCCATGTGTTGTCGCACGCGCAGTGCCAATTGTTGAAACCATGGCAGCCTTGGTGCTGGCCGATCTCGCGTTAATTCAACGGATGCGCAGTTAATCAGCCATCGCGTAATTATAAAACAAAAGCGGCGCTATTCTCATTGAGAATAGCGCCGCTTTTTTATGCTGTGATGACCATTTTAGTGGTCAGATTGCGGTACATCGTCAAGTGCCTTGCCGACACCAAACTCGGCCAGTTCTTCAGCTGTAAGCCACTTTACCCCTGTCTTAAAAAACAGGCTGGCACTGAGTAGGTTATCACTCAGTGCTTGTTGGGTTTTATCGAAATGACCTGCCCAAACTAATTCTTTGCTTGCCACGTTAACTAAATAGACGCTAAATGCCACTGATGCTGGACTATCCGCCGTTAATGCGCCACCATCACGTTGCACAAAGCGCCAGTTGAGGCCGACCATCACATGATCAGCACCCAGTTCATGACCCATGCGCACGGCAACATCACGTGGTGTTTCCTGTTGCCCTTTGATCATCGACAAGTAATGCTCGGTTACTTGAGGCTGGGGGAGAACCTTATCACCATAGTGCTCAGCAAGTCCTTGCATCAACAACTGGGTGAGAACCTGCTCAGCGTGGGTGAGGCGCTCTTGGTTGATTAAGCATAGGCCGCTCAATTCACAATCGAGGGTTTCGTTCAGCTCTTTGGTCTGCCGAGCGCTGCCCTCAGCGGTGATCACCGGCATCATGAGGATCTGTTTGATCTCGCTGGCCTCAGCCGTCACGCGCTCAATTTTAGCCATAGCACTGTGGCTAGTGGTGAGAACGAATGCCAACGTCAGTATCATCATGATCGCCTGCGATGTCATTGCAATACGCTGATTTATCCATTTCATAAAAGTTTTCTCCTTGGGCCCAAGGCTGATGTTTTAGTCATCAACCTGAGTAATACACGAGACAGGACACACATCGGCACAGGCCGCACAGTCGATGCAAACATCCTCATCGATTACACGCTTATCCTCATCATCGATTGAGATGCAGTCCACAGGGCATACTGGCTCGCATGCGCCACAACTAATACAATCTTCTTTTTCGATTCGATGCGCCATGATATCTCTCCTTTTCGTAACGTAAGATATGAACAACTCTCTATATTATGCTCTGAATTC
>Ga0193964_1000076_pt1 | contig 50552 bp, 42 predicted proteins | sample FB_7_MG_FD_140323 | JGI IMG/M metagenome (GOLD analysis project Ga0193964, IMG submission 140323) | Microbial mat bacterial communities from the Broadkill River, Lewes, Delaware, United States - FB_7_MG | ecosystem: Environmental > Aquatic > Freshwater > River > Microbial mats | place: USA... | reverse complement strand
TGAGACCCAGTGGCAGCGTTTGTCTAGTTCGGTGCAGTGTCTAGAAGGAGAATATATTCAGACTACGCTCGGACCTGTGTGGTTGACTTGTGCGGGCCCGAAAGATGCGCCACCTCTTCTGTTACTGCATGGCCTTCATACTCCTGCTCCCTTTAGCATTGAATTTTTTCGTTCCCTCACCGAGCATTTTCGTGTGCTTTGTCCCGATATTCCTGGTCAAGCCGGTAAAACCCCCGGTTTGGCGCCAATGCCCTCCAATCAGGCCTACGCCTTATGGATTGAGTGCTTACTGGATAAGCTAGGTATCTCGTCTTGTTGCGCTGTTGGGCTTTCATTCGGAGGGGCAGTGCTGCTTGATTTGGCTGTACGTAACCCGGAACGTATTTCAGCAGCATCTTTGGTTGTGCCGGCTGGTTTCTTTAGGCCGATTTTTCGGCCACTTAAAAAGCTGTTGATGCCGTTTGTTGATTTCAAATTACATTCTGATCAAATGCATTTTGACCAGTTGATGAAACCTTTGCTTGGTAATAACTGGCCGGCTTTAGAAGATTATTATTTTGCAGTATTTCAGGCCGGTATTCCGCTAACGTTGGTTCCTCCTGGTCCCTATGATTCGCGTGAATTAAAGCGGTTTGCTGCGCCGGTCCAGCTAATCACTGCGACTGAAGATCTTTATTTCTCGTCTGCGAAACTGCGGAAGTGCGCCCGGCAACTTATTCCGAATTTAGTTCAGCTAAGTGAGGTTGAAGATCTGCATGTCCCGAGTCCGTTAAATAGAGATAAGATCCAGAATGAAGTGCTGAGCTTTCTAATGAAAGAAATGAGTATGTGATAAACTATGGGCATTGAAACTAAGTGGAGAGCGCTCTCCATTTTTATGTTGTGAAGAGATATATCTATGACTTATGAAGAACTAATTCAGGCAATGACACCTGATATGCATCAAGCCCTCACGCGAGCCGTTGAGTTGGGAAAGTGGCCTGATGGACGTCGTTTAACTCAGGAGCAAAAAGATATCTGCTTGCGTGCAGTTATTGTTTACGATCATGACAATAAACCAGAAGAAGAGCGCGTTGGTTATATAAGTCGTGCTAAAAAAGATGGCAGTCAGCATGGTAAAGATCCTTTGCAGCCCGACACAATTAAAATTCTAACTGATGATAAAAACTGATGCGTGAATTAGCGTGCGGGGCACTGCAAAAAATGCGTACGGAGCTTTCCGATAAAGTGAATTACTTCTTGCCAGTAGGTGAGCAAGAGGTCGCTATGAACGAGCTGATAGGAAAGCCCATTGTTTTGACGTATCAGGGTGCTATCAATTGCACTCATTGTGGCCGGAAAACCAATAAAAGCTTCAATCAGGGTTTTTGTTACCCTTGTTTTAAAAGCCTTCCTCAGTGCGATCAGTGTATCGTTAAGCCCGAACTTTGCCATTTTCACGAGGGTACTTGTCGTGATGAGACTTGGGGTGAGCAGTTTTGCTTTAAGGATCATTATGTTTATTTGGCAAACTCCTCAGGTGTAAAAGTTGGAATTACGAGAGGAACGCAAATTCCAACGCGTTGGATGGATCAAGGTGCGGTTCAAGCGCTACCTATTTTAAAGGTATCGACGCGCTTGCAGTCAGGTAAAGTCGAGCGCCTTTTAGGCGAACATGTTGCTGATAAAACAAATTGGCGGAAAATGCTGAAAAATGAAGTAGATGATCTGACATTATCTGAAACACGTGATCTTCTGTTTGATAAATGCAAAGACGGATTAACAGCGTTAGAAAGTGAGTTCGGTTTGCAGGCAATTCAGCGTTTACCCGATGCTGAACAGATTGAAATAAACTATCCCGTATTAAACTACCCATTGAAGGTTACATCTTTTAATTTTGATAAAACGCCGGAAGTGAGTGGTGTTTTACAAGGTATTAAAGGCCAGTACCTTATTCTGGATACGGGTGTTATTAATATGCGTAAATTTACTGCCTATCAGGTCTCTATTTCAGCCTGATACGAGCTAAGGTATTGAGATGTCTTTGGAACCAAAAGCGATCTATCTTAAGGACTACACAGTCCCAAGTTATCTAATTGAAACGACTGATTTACGTTTCGAATTATATGAAGATGAAACATTAGTTCATGCCGAGCTAAAGGTAATCAGGAATACCGAATGTAACAATAGTACACCGGTCTTGGAGTTACATGGGCATGATAGTTTGGAGCTACTTCATCTTGCCGTGGATGGTGAAATATTAGCAAGTGATGCGTTCACTAGAGAAGGCGAATTATTAACGTGCTATCGCCTGCCTGAGCAATTTACCCTGACGTCTACCACTCGCATTCATCCAGAAATAAATACGGCGCTTGAAGGCTTGTATAAGTCTGATGGGATGTTCTGTACTCAGTGTGAAGCTGAGGGTTTCCGTCGTATCACGTTTTTCCCTGATCGCCCCGATGTGATGTCTGTCTTCAGTACAACCGTTGAGGCTGATAAGGCTTTATATCCTGAGTTGTTATCAAACGGTAATCCCGTGCAGTGTGGTGATAGCGATGGCAATCGTCATTGGGTTAAATGGGAGGACCCTTTCCCAAAGCCTGCTTATCTATTTGCGCTTGTCGCGGGTGATCTTCAGCATATTGAGGATAGCTATACGACGGTCTCAGGGCGTGAGGTTGCGCTTAAAATTTATGCCGAGGCAAAGGATCTAGATAAGCTCGATTATGCTATGGCTTCCTTGCAGAATGCGATGAAGTGGGACGAAGAGGTATATGGCCGCGAGTATGACCTAGATATATATATGATTGTTGCTGTCGACTTCTTCAATATGGGGGCGATGGAGAATAAAGGGTTAAATATATTTAATACCTCATGTGTACTCGCCAATGCAGCGACAACTACGGACGCCGGTTTTCAAAGGGTTGAAGGCGTTGTCGCCCACGAATACTTCCATAATTGGTCGGGCAACCGAGTGACATGTAGGGATTGGTTCCAGCTAAGTTTAAAAGAAGGTTTTACCGTCTTTCGTGATGCTGAGTTTTCCGCAGATATGAACTCTCGTACAGTAAAGCGTGTTGAAGACGTAAGCCTACTAAGAACTGCGCAGTTTGCCGAAGATGCAGGTCCAATGTCGCATCCAATTAGGCCTGATTCATTTATCGAGATATCAAACTTTTATACGTTGACGGTATACGAGAAGGGAGCAGAAGTGGTGCGTATGGTACGTACTCTTTTGGGAGAAAAGCTTTTTAGACAGGGATCGGATCTATATTTTCAGCGCCATGATGGTCAGGCAGTGACGACTGAAGACTTTGTAAAAGCGATGGAAGATGCATCAGGTCGTGACCTTACTCAGTTTAGAGCTTGGTACTATCAAGCGGGTACGCCTGAGCTTCACATCAGCGACCATTTCGATAGCCAGACGGGAGATTACGAATTAATTGTTAAGCAATCCTGTCCTGCAACACCTGGGCAAGCGAAGAAAAGTAATTTCCATATCCCTCTAGCGATGGGGCTTTTAGCATCTGATGGTAATGAAATTGTTTTACCCAATGGAACTACAACTGAAATATTGGATGTAACTGAAGCAGAGCAACATTTCGTTTTCAAAGGGCTGTCTGAAAAACCCATACCGTCGCTTTTACGCGGGTTTTCAGCGCCGGTAAAACTGTTTTACCCATATCAGCGCGATGAATTAATGTTTCTAATGGCACATGACAGCGATGGCTTCTCTCGATGGGATGCCGCTCAGACATTAGCTGTAGATATCATGCAGGAGCTTGTTTCTGGATACAGCGCGAATCAAAAGATGGTGCTTGATGAGCGTCTAGTGACAGCTTTTAAAATGGTTCTTTCATCGAAAGGCTTAGATAAGGCGATGGTTAGTAAGGTATTAACGCTTCCGTCTGAGGCCTATCTTTCAGAGTTGGCAGAATGTGTCGATGTAGATGCCATTTATCATGTGCGTCAGTTTGTGAAGCGCCAATTAGCGGAAAAGTTAGAAACGCTTTTTGTTAGTACTTATCAGGAAAACGATGTCGAGAGTGTTTACAGCCCTGATGCAGAATCTGTAGCGCGCCGAAGCCTTAAAAACTTATGCTTATCTTATTTGATGAGTTTGGAAACGGACACTTATCTTGCTTTTGCGCAAAACCAATATGATCAAGCAGATAACATGACAGATATGCAGGCTGCTTTAGTGTTGGTCGTGCATTCCTCTTTTGCAGAGGCAGCTGAATTGATGCTGTCTGATTTCTATCAGCGTTGGCAGTCCGAGAGCTTGGTCGTTAATTTATGGTTATCTATACAAGCAGCTGATCCTAAAGCGGGAGCGCTTGAGCGGGTTGAGGCTCTCATGGCACATCCTGCATTTGATAGTAAGAATCCAAACAAGCTTCGCTCTCTTATTTCGGTTTTCTGTGCTCAAAATACAGTAAATTTTCATGCACTTAATGGCAGTGGTTACCGCTTCTTAGCGGATCGTATTCTTGAGTTGAATAGCCAAAACCCCCAAATAGCTGCTCGAATGTTAACGCCGTTGACGCGTTGGAAAAAATATTCACCACAAAGGCAGGAGTTGATGCGTGAGCAGTTACAGCGAATCAAAGCAAGCGAGGACTTATCAAAGGATGTTTTTGAGGTGGTGAGCAAAAGCTTAGTGTAAAAAAATTGTATATTCGCCTTAAGCCGGGGGGACGAATGGATTTCCCTCGGCTATACTCGCTTTTGAGTGTATGCCAAGTCGAAGATCGTCTGATTTGGATTTAGCGAAAAATAATAAAATATACGTTTGACCAAGGATGCAACATGTCACAATTACTGTCTGCAGAAGATAAATTTGATATCCAACAGAATTTCCGACGTTATATGCGTCTGAAAGACAGTCATGAACTAGCCAACGAAGCCTTTAAGGCAGCAAAAGCAAACCGTATTTGGATTGCCGGTATTATTTTGCTGTTATTCGCATTAGCTTCCGATTTTTTTCTAGGGGCAGCAGCGGGTTTGTTTGGTGTTTATTTTTATAACGTCATTACTAGCTGGCTCGATACAAACTCGAGTGATGAGAGTTTGGAAGAGCTAGATCGTTGGTTCTCTAATAAGCGTCTAAAGTTTGAAGGGCGTATTCTTTATTTTCGTCAGGATGAGTTATTAGAAAACCCGCTAGACCCTTTTAATGAGGCATGCTTTGCTGCATCTGAATAAGTAGCAAGTGCCATAGAATATAATGCCGAAAAGTGAAAACTTTTCGGCATTTTTGTTTCTGAGGGAGGTATATGGAGCTATTACAGCAAAAGCGATTTTGGATATTTGATCTTGATGGTACGTTAACAAAGCCCGTTCATGATTTTGCCCATATTAGAGACGTATTGGGGCTTGCCCCTGATGAAGATATTCTTAGAGCTATTGAGGAGAAGCCTGAAGCCATTAAGCGCACAATGTTGGCGCAGTTAGATCGATTGGAGAGGCATTATGCAGCACTAGCAGAGCCCTCTGAGGGCGTTATTGCACTTTTAGCGCAGCTACAAGGCGCGGGTTGTTGCTTGGGGATTTTAACCAGGAATACTAAAGAGTTTGCAGAGCTCTCTTTGTCGGCTATAGGAGCTGCAAGCTTTTTTAAATCGATTGATGTACTTGGGAGAGACGAGGCAGCACCTAAACCATCCCCTGAAGGTATAAATATTCTTTTAAATCAATGGGATGCGGATAAAACGCAAAGCGTTATGGTCGGCGATTTTCATTTTGATCTGTTATCTGGGCGCTTGGCTAATGTGACTACGGTTCATGTTGATGCTTCACCAAGACATTGGCCGGAAGATACCGATATTCGAGTGGAGAATTTATTTGAGCTGACTGACCTGCTTGGATTCTAAATTGGCTTAGGTTTTGCTTTATCAAGTATGAGAAAGCGTTTGCTTTACTCTTGGCCTAAGCATTGAAGAGGCTGAATGATCGTTCTCTACAATGTGACTTTAGACCAAAGCGCTGAGCGCTTTGGTCTTTTTTTATTATGTTCCCATCGTGCGATTGCGTAATAACGATGAAATGCTGAACTGAAACGCTCGCTTGCTTGATCTTCATCAAAATAGCCATCCCGCTTTATCTATATTTTACAGAGTAAGGATCTTAAAGAGTGCTTTGTGTGTCTCTACTTCGTTAGGGTGGGTAAAGCACTTCTGGGTAGGTCTGCCACTCTATAGTTCGGGAAGGTGTATTTATGACGATTCTTTCAGAGTTGCATCAAGATCATGTGAATCTCAATAAACTGCTGGTTGTCTTGCGTCAAAAGTGTGAAAGCCTTAGGGCAGGCGATCATCCAAACTTCAATTTAATGGCTGATGTGATCTCTTATATATCAGGGTACGCTGATGGCTTTCATCATCCTAGAGAAGATCGAATGTATGAGTATTTCTCTGGACGTTTAGATCAACTGGATCAGAAGTTGAATGACTGTAAAGTTGAACATGAGAAATTGAAAGTGGCGAGTACACAGTTGCATGACACTATTGAGGGGGTTCTCCATGATTCGGTCGTTCCAATGGAAGAGTTTGCTGATCGGCTAGAAGCGTTTGTTTGTCTGCAAATAGATCATTTGAATACTGAAGAGGGTGAACTGTTTCCCTTGATTGAAGAGCAGGCGAGTGAAGAGGATTGGAAGATACTTGATAAGCACTTACCTAAGCCTGAAGACCCGTTATTTGGAGCAAAGCAAGCGCACGAATACTCAGATTTATACAAAGAATTAATTATGGATATGAATAGCGCTTAACCTATCTATTCTTAGTAAAGCTTAAGCTTGCTGGGAGCTTATTGAGGAAAGGTTTGTTTCTCGGGGAGATAATTCGGGGAATGAAGCGAAGGAAACTTGGTCTCTACCATTGTGTTTAGAGGTATAGACCGCTTTGTCGGCTGATTGAATAAGCTGGTATGCAATATCGTCTAGTTTCAGCGCAGTGTACTTTTCAGGATTGCATAGGGATACCCCTACGGATGTTGTCATTCTGAATGGCTGAGATTCTTCGCCACGGAAAATTAATTTAGAGAGTTTGTGGCGAAGGGTCTCAGCAATTTCTAACGCACGCTCTTTATCGCAGTTAGGCAGTAAAATAGCGAACTCTTCGCCGCCGTAACGAGCAATGATATCCGTTTTACGCAGTTGTTTATTTAAGAATAAACCTACCGTCCTTAAGACCCTGTCACCGGTTTGGTGACCGTATGTGTCGTTAACCGTTTTGAAGTGATCTAGGTCCAGAAATAGGCAGGATAATGGGTGAGCGCTGCGGCTTGCTCTAGAGAGCTCACGAACGATCTCTTGGTCAAATGAGCGGCGATTATGCACTTTGGTGAGCATATCTATGCTGCTTAAACGGTGGAGGTTTTCTTGGTTAATACAATTTTCAATACATACAGAGACCACGGAGGCAAGGTGCTGGATGTAATCGTAACGCACATGTTCGGTATAACGGCTAGCATCACTGCTGCCTAAGTGAAGACTTCCAATTAAGCAGTTTTGCCTGATGAGTGGGAGTAAAGCACAGGATTCAATTGCACTGTCAGTAACCGGAAATGCTTCTGATCTAAGTGGGGTGCTAGGAGCACCCACAATCATTTTTTGATTAGGGTAGATCGATTTAAGTAAGCGTTGGCTTTGTACAAAACGTAACGTGTTACCCGGAGCAGGTGGAATATAATCATCCAATAGACTGCGAGCCGCATGTTCAGGGTCAAATAGAATGAGGTTTACGCTGCTTAGCCTAAAAAACTCTTTAAAGTCGATCAATATAAGGTCAAGCAGTTCGGATAGGCGCCCACAAGAAAGCAGTCGAAGTTCTACTTCGAAAAAACTATTCAGAACAGACTCATTTTTCTCTGCCTTGCTGATCATCAGCCGCAGAGTGCGTTTGAGCTCCTGATTTTCTTTTTCTAGCGAGCTTTGGCCCATCTGTTTCCCTTGATAAGGCTTACCTTATTGCTATCGGCAGTTTTCTAAAACTATATAGTTTTTTTTTAACTTTTTAGTGAGAAATATTAATGACAATTTTATATATTTTTTAAATACTTATCGGTTGTTCATATATTGTTCAACAGTTTCTACGACCGCTTGGGTATGGGCATCGATTTCCATATTGATATGTGCACCTTGCTCGAGAGTACCAAAGGTTGTCATCGATAATGTTTCAGGGATTAAAAAGACATTAAAAAGCCCCTCTTTAACCTCGCCAACAGTTAGACTGCAGCCATTCAAGCCGATGAAGCCTTTAGCGAAAATGTATTTTTGCCATTCGGGTTTTGCTTTAAACCAAATGATCCAGTTGTTATCTGGTTTTTCTATGCGATCAATCGTTACTTGTTGGTGTACGTGTCCAGATAGCACATGCCCGCCAATTTCATCGCCAAATTTTGCTGCACGTTCAAAATTGACTTCGTCCCCAACGCTGAGCTGTCCTAAATTGGTTACTCTTAGTGTTTCCATGATGAGGTCAAAATTAACCAAGTTGTTTTCAAAGCCAGTAACCGTTAGGCAGGTGCCATTGAGTGCAATACTTGCTCCCAACTGAAGGTTCTCGCACCGGTTTGCGGGGAGTTCAACTTGTAGTTGCATAAAATCAGCTTTTTTAACCATGCCGCGAATGACGGCCTTTCCCTGAACGATTCCTGTAAACATTGATACACTCTTTAGTTGGTACACTAATCTAAATATTGAAAGTTATCGTATCAATATTCAAAGCGGAACGCAGTGGCAATATGGAGACAGCCTATGAAAATTCTTATTACCGGTGGAACCGGGTTTATTGGACAGAATTTGATAAATCAGCGCTTGTTAGCCGGTGATCAAATTTACTGTTTAACGAGAAATGCTGAAAAGGTCAGTTCGCTTTTTTCTTCCAATGTTGTCGCCTTAACTGAACTGCCTGCTACAGATACATTGATTGTGGATGCCGTTATTAATTTGGCGGGAGAGCCAATTTTAGATCAGCGCTGGTCTGCCAGCCGAAAAAAAGTCCTTTTCGATAGCCGTGTATCCTTGACTAAAGAGCTAGTTAATTGGATCTCATTACAGTCGGATAAACCGAGTACTTTTATTAGTGGCTCTGCGATCGGTTATTACGGTAGCGATTCAAATGCGATCTTCACTGAGGAAAGTCAGGGCCGATTGGGGTTTACGCATGATCTTTGTAACGCTTGGGAGGAGGCTGCTAATGAAGCTAAAGCCTATGGCGTTAGGGTCTGTACCATTCGAACGGGAGTTGTTTTGGGTGATGGTGGCGCATTAACTAAGATGCTGACTCCTTTCAAGTTAGGTCTAGGAGGCCCTATCGGGGATGGACAGCAGTGGATGTCCTGGATCCACATTGATGATCAGGTTGATATTATTGAGATGCTGCTAACTCATTCTCAGTTAGAAGGGGTCTACAATCTAGTAGCGCCAGAGACTGTTACGAATAGAGAGTTTGCAGCTTCTTTGGGTCAAGCGCTACACCGTCCAGCGGTGTTACCTATGCCTCGTTTTATGATGCAAATAATTTTAGGCGAGGGTGCTGAGTTATTGGTTGAAGGACAAAAAGTTTACCCTCAAAAGCTTTTGGATGTGGGGTATGCTTTTAAATATCAAAAACTTCAAGATGCGCTTGAGGCGGTTTTTAAGGCTAGCGATACTGATTAATCGTAGGTGACATTATATCGGTAGAGGAGAGTAACGCTTACTCTCGGTCCCGTTGGAATTTTGTCAGTTCATCCGTTATTTGATACCAATCTGCTTTTGATTGGCAATGAATGTGGGCGTCAGGTCTTTCCAAGATAGGTGTATCTAGGGTTGCTAGTGAAAACTCGACTGTGCTGCCTGTATTTGTTGAAGATGCAAATGTTAGGCTTGATCCGCACTGAGAACAAAACTGGCGTGTTGTACCATTCTCAGCCGTAAAGCTCTTGAGATAAGATTCCCCCTGTAGCCAAGTAAAATTTTCAGTTAGCGCTTCGCCAAACGTAGAAAATGCAGCACCATGGAATTTTCGACACATAGAGCAATGGCAGTGGGCCATTTTGGGCTCAAGCTTTGTCACTTGGTATTTAATTGCGCCACAAAGGCATTCCCCTAATAAGGGGTTATTTGATTCAGTCATTATTTGTTGGTGGGGATTTTTTGTCAGTGTTTGGTGATTGTTTATTCGAACTATCAGGGAGTTGAGCATTAGTTAATTTAGATAGCTCAATAAGCGTTTTATCAAGTTGCATCTCTATACGCTCTAGCTTTTTTTCTAGCCCTTCGATTCGTTGAATATTGCGTTCCTCTTTGGCGCTTAATTCGCGCTCATCTTGTTCGATAAAGAATACAGAGAAACTTGCCGTCAACATGGAGAACATCGCCAGTCCCATGAGAATGAGTAAGGCGCCGAAGATTCTGCCCTCTGTTGTTTGAGGCACTAAGTCGCCATAACCAACCGTTGTAACGGTTACCCAGGCCCACCAAAGTCCGTCCATTGGTGTTTCAAAAGCGGGATCGATCCCTGAGATCAACAATCCTGAAACCACCAATATGACAAAACAAATAAAGAGTGTAATGCCGAGGTTGTGCCGAGAGAGTAGATCGCGAGTATCTTTTGAAACTCGGAGAAAAATGCCAACAGTGAGTGCTAAACGGAGCGTCCTTAAGAGCCCCGCATAAAATGTGTCTACTCCCCATAAAACCGGCAGGCCGCCTAGAACAATAAGCGGACTCATCCAGTTCTGTTTTAGATAACGGGTTTTGTCATCAACCAATGCAAACATAATTAATAGTTCACTCAGAAACACCAGCCAAATTAACCAATCAGAGGCGAAGGAGGTATACCGGTTTGTAAGACCCTTCGATTCAAGATACCAGTCAATAAGAATCCAGATTGCTGCGAGTACCATGGGGGCTTCCAGTCGTCGGCCCCAGCGTTGAGCTTGCTCATTTTCTAGAGAGTCAATGCCTCCCAGTCCTACAAGCCGCATTAATGCGGTATGCCTTGCATATTCCATTTATGATTGCCTTAACGTCTACATATCATTGATCGAGTTAATTATTTAATAACTCAGTATTTTATCGCCTGCTTGCATATCAAGCAGTTGACGCTGATGACGATTGCGAAGTTTATCAATTGCTTCTAGTAATAAGTCTCCCTGCCATAAATCAGGGTTCTGACTATATAAGTGCTGTTCTAAGTCTAATACTAAAAAATTAAAAGTTTGATTTTGGGCGTATTCACAAACCTGCTCAAGGGAGTGGAGTTCATTATCCTTCCAGAATGACTGGCCCCATTCTATTAATCGTAATTGAGCAATTTCTGGATTGTTCTGATTACAGGCCATGGATAAGGCTTGGAAGGTATTTTTTTCGGCGATATCTGAAGCAACTTGCTTACGTAAATCTTGTTGTTGCATGAGTTCTGCTTCAGTTTGTTTCGATGCTTTTTGTAAAACTCTAAGTCGATTGAAAGAGTAGATACAACCTAAGGTCGTTAACATACTGATGATTGTTAATGACCAGATCAGTATCTCGCTAGTGCTCTCTGATGTAGTAGGAGCTTGACCATCCATCGCTTTCTTGTTTATAGGGTCAGAAATTTCGTTCGTGGATGCTGGAGAAACATTAATCGTCCTTGCTGAAAGGCTAGCGGTTTTTCCTTTCTCCATTTCTGTATTCCACCATGGAATATCGATAGCAGGCAGTGTCAATTCTCCGAGCTCTTTTGGTGTAATCTCTAGCTCTTCAATCCGTTGGCTTATGATGCCGGTTTCGGTCATCTGCTCTTCAAGCACAACATTCAAAAGCTTTATCGTAGCAAGTTCATTCTGAAGTGCTGAAAGAGAAGGCAGGGCCGACGCCGGCAGTCCTTCCGCTTCCATAGTGATAATGCGATTAAAATGATTACCCGCTTCGGCTTGGGTTAATGCGGGCAAGTTGTCTTCGATATGAATAGACTTTGCCGGGAGCCAAAGGTTACGTTCATTGGTGAAGGCCTTTGGTAATACCGCAATGATGAGTGGTGGGCTGTTGAATTCAACCACTGAATCACCTGAAAGTGTCGCACTAAAGAAAAGAGGTGAAATTTCAATATCGCCTTCTTCGCGGGGAAAAATTGTGTAGCTATTTTCGGTAACCGTGTAGCGCTGTCCACGGACGATGGTTGTGTATTTTTTTTGTTCCTCTAACGGCTTAATCAGCGCATCGTTGGATTCCGGTGCGGTTAAATTGGCATCAAGAGGTAGTGGCGCTAAGTGATATATCCGAGCTTTAAGGATCGCTTGTCCATTGATGTACAAGGTATCTTTATCCAGTTCTACATCAAGAAATATTGGGCGAAGTGCGCCTTCACTTGGTGCGGGGTTTTGTGCTGCTGGTAAGACTGAGATGGGGATCTCTAGACTCATCTCTGGACCGACTTTTATAGCAGGTATTATTAATTCGCCATCGGTTGTTGGGCGAATCAGAAGCTCCCAGCGAGTTTTCGTGACAACTGATCCTGTACTGTGTTGGGAGAGGGTGATTTTTTTTGTGCCTAATAACGCATAGTTTCTCTGAAGTGCTCGCAGATCTGGACGGTTTTCATTTACCTGGTTGGTTTCAATAGTCAGGGTAAGCTTCTCGCCTTGATAGATAGTTGATTGGTCAACTTTCGCACTGACCGCAGCATGAAGGTATAAGGGTGCTAGTAGTAAAATACACAGTAGTTTGAATCGATGGATCTGCAACACAATTTCCCATGGATAATTTTCAGAAATTCAGGTTTCACGCCCCATACGCTTAACACTATCTGAACAAAACATCGATTTCATTATGAGTAAAGTTAATGTCCATAGCAATGCTCCTCAGGACTGTTTCTTAAGTAAGTTAGGGTGGAATGTATAGTCGTTGTTTATGTGTATTCAAAAAATTCTAATGAGATAGATTTTTTCACTATTCACAGAAAGATAATCAGGATATAAGAAATCAGAACGTCTTGGTTTTTATTATCTATACTGTTGATATATTGGAATAAATTGCGGGTGTGTTATGGATTATTATGGCTCAGAAGAAAAAGAAAATATCCTAGCGTTACTTTGTCAGGAGATTGAAAGCCGCTTAGCGAAGGAAAGAGCAGTTGATTTAACCCAATTTGCTCAGCTGTATTATTCATCCGCGTCATTAACAGATCTCAAGGAATGGAAATTAGAAGATCTGTATGGCTCTACACTTGCGTGCTGGCAATTTATTCAGGTCCGTAAAAGGGAGCAGGCAAAGGTTCGTGTATTTAATCCCGATTATGAACAGCACGGTTGGCAATCAACACATACAATTATTGAAGTGCTCCAGGAAGATATGCCATTTGTGGTGGATTCTCTTCGTATGGAACTCAATAGCCGAAATTTAACGATTCATGCAATACATAATGCAGTATTGACAATGAAGAGGGACGATAAGGGCGAATTGATAGATGCCCTGCGCAAGGATAGTCGTGCTAAAAACACGCATCGAGAATCCTTAGTTTCTATTCAAGTTGATCGTCATACCGGGGATGGTGAGCTTAAAGCATTAGAGCAAGCCTTATTGAATGTCTTAGAAGATGTCACCATGGTGGTTGAAGACTTCGATATGATGGTGCAGCGTTGTGATGCGTTGACAGATTCTTTTGCAACAAAATTAAAAGGCTTTGATAGCGATATCACATCGGAAGTTCATGATTTTATTTTGTGGCTCAAAGACCATTTTACATTTCTCGGGTATGACGAATACAGTTTAGTTTCGAAGGACGGTAAGCAAAAATTAGAAGCGGTTCCCGGTAGTCAATTGGGGCTGTTGAAGTTTTGTGATGAGCATTGTCGCTCAGCGTTAGTGAATGACAACGATCGTGATGCGGAAGGCTTTGTCTTGATTCCGGATATACTGTCTTTTACCAAATCCAATCGTAAATCGAGCGTTCATCGTCCTATTTATCCTGACTACATCAGCATTAAGCGTTATGACAGTAAGGGTGTTCTTATCGGAGAGAGTCGTTTCTTAGGGCTTTATACATCCAGTGTCTATATACAGAGCTCGCGCCAAATTCCGATCGTTCGCCGAAAAGTAAATGCCATCATGGAGAAATCCGGCCTTCATCGGCAAGGGCATGATTGGAAAGAGTTGTTACAGATATTAGAGATCCACCCACGTGATGACCTTTTCCAGGTGAGTGTGGAAGATTTATATCAATCGGTTATCGGCATTTTACAAATACATGAGCGTCGACAGATACGCTTGTTTGTGAGACGTGATTACTTTGGTCAATTTTATTCTTGCTTAGTGTATTCACCAAGAGATATCTACAGTACTGATTTCAGACATAAAGTCCAAGCGAGGCTTTGCGAAGAATTAAAATGCGATAAAGTTGATTTTACGACCTATTTTTCTGAATCAATTTTGACTCGAACACAGTTTATCTTGCGAGGAGATGACATCGCAGAAAGTTTTGATGCGACTAAGCTCGAAGCGTTGGTGCGTCAGGCTGCTCGTAGCTGGACTGATGATTTACGGGATACATTGGTAGAAACCTTAGGAGAGGAGCAGGGGACACGCACCTATAATCTTTTCGGCGATGGTTTTTCTGCCAGCTATAGTGCAGATTTTTCTCCGCGTACAGCGGTAGTCGATCTGCAGCATATCGCTAAGTTATCAGATACAAACCCACTGCAGTTAAGTTTTTATCAAGCATTGGAACGCGATCAAACCAGTCTTAATTTTAAGCTTTTTAGTTTAGGTGCGTCGCTGCCGCTGTCGGATGTGATCCCCGTTTTAGAAAACCTTGGGCTGCGTGTCATTGATGAACACCCTTACCGCGTTGAGAGTAAGGATCAGAATGTTTGGATTCATGATTTCAATCTGCACTATATAGGAATCGGAACGGTATCTCTAACCACGTTGAGAAATGTGTTTGAGGCTGCTTTTCTTCAGGTTTGGCTAGGGCAGGCTGCAAGTGATGAGTTTAACCGACTGGTTCTGGCCGGTGAACTTGATTGGCGTGATGTGGCTATGCTGAGGGCTTATGCTGCTTATATGAAGCAGATCGGTTTTCCTATGAGTCAGGAGGCAATTAGCGCTACATTAAACAGTTATGTCAATATCGCTTCTAACTTGGTGAGTCTATTCCATGCACGCTTCGAACCGGATTCAAGTGTTGATGAAGGAACGATTGAAGCAAAGATACTTAACAGTCTTGATGATGTTGTCAGCTTAAATGATGATCGTGTTATCAGAGAGTATTTAACACTTATTAAAGCCACCTTGAGAACAAATTACTTCCAAGTGGAAAATGGGCAATATAAGTCGTATTTCTCTTTCAAATTATCTCCGCAAGATATCCCTGATATTCCTTTACCAAAGCCAAAATTTGAAATTTTTGTATATTCACCACAGGTTGAAGGTGTTCATTTGCGAGGTGGCAAAGTTGCGCGAGGCGGTTTGAGATGGTCTGATCGTTTAGAGGATTTTAGAACCGAAGTGCTCGGTTTGGTTAAAGCGCAACAAGTTAAGAATGCAGTCATTGTGCCGGTTGGAGCCAAAGGGGGCTTCGTGGCTAAGCAATTGGCCGATAGCATGACGCGTGAGGAGTGGCTCGCTGAAGGAATCAGTTGTTATAAAACCTTTATCAGCGGTCTCTTAGATATTACTGATAATCTTGTAGAGGGTGAGGTTGTGCCGCCAAATTTGGTTGTGCGGCATGATGAAGACGATACATACCTAGTCGTCGCAGCCGATAAAGGAACGGCTACTTTCTCTGATATTGCTAACGGTATTGCCGAAGAATACGGCTTCTGGATGGGCGATGCATTTGCCTCAGGGGGCAGCCAGGGGTATGACCATAAAAAGATGGGAATTACGGCAAAAGGTGCTTGGGTCTCGGTTGAGCGTCATTTCAGAGAGTTAGGCCTCAATACCGATAAAGAGAATTTTACAGTGTTGGGTATTGGTGATATGTCGGGCGATGTGTTCGGGAACGGCATGTTGCTTTCAAAGCATATTCAATTGGTTGCCGCATTCAATCATCTGCATATCTTTATCGATCCTTCACCTGACGCGGCAAAAAGCTGGAAAGAACGACAACGTTTGTTTGACCTCCCGCGTTCCTCTTGGACGGACTATAACGAAAAGCTCATATCCAAAGGGGGAGGGATATTTGCGCGTAGTAGTAAATCGATCTCGCTAACACCTGAAATCCAGCGTTTAATTGGTGTGACGGTTGACTCTTTACCGCCAAACGAACTGATTAAGGCATTGTTGAAATCACCTATTGATCTTCTTTGGAATGGAGGCATTGGCACCTATGTTAAAGCAGAGAGTGAGACGGATGCTGATGTAGGGGATAAAGCCAATGACTCGCTTCGGGTAAATGGTTCTGAACTCCAGTGTAAAGTGATCGGTGAGGGCGGAAATTTAGGCATGAGCCAAAAAGCGCGTATGGAATATGCACTTAATGGCGGTCGGATGAATACCGATTTCATCGATAACGCGGCAGGCGTCGATTGCTCTGACCATGAAGTGAATATAAAAATACTGCTTAATCAGGTGGTAGATAATGGCGATATGACGGTAAAGCAGAGGAATCGATTGCTTGAAGATATGACTGCCGAAGTGTCTGAATTGGTGTTGCAGAATAATTATCGACAAGTGCAAGCGATCTCCATGGCCGAGTCTCGATCCTTAGAAAGTATGTCGGAATACCAGCGCTATATCTCTCACATGGAAAGCGCTGGAAAGCTCGATCGTGCGTTGGAGTTTCTACCAGAAGATGATGCGCTAAATGAACGGCGTAGTATGCAAATAGGATTAACTCGCCCCGAGTTATCGGTCTTGATCTCCTATAGCAAGGCTGAGCTTAAAGAAGCATTGAGTTTGTCTGATGTGCCGGAAGATCCTTATCTATGTAATGAATTATATACCGCCTTCCCAAGCCAATTGGTTAATGGTTTTACCGACTCATTAACAGTTCATCGCTTACGACGTGAGATTATAGGAACACAGATAGCTAATCATATGGTTAATATGATGGGCATTAATTTTGTCGATAGGCTTAGAATTTCAACAGGGGCGGACGAAGCCTCGATTGCGAGAGCGTACATTCTCGCACGTGATGTCTTTGATGTTGAATCATTATGGTTGCAGATAGAAAAGCTTGATCACAAGGTTTGCAGCGGTTTGCAGATAGATATGATGCACGAGCTTCAGCATTTAATGAGGCGAGCAACACGTTGGTTTGTCAGAAACCGTAGAGCGGAATTGGATTGTACCAATGAAGTGGAGCGTTTTAGTTCACAGCTACAGAAGATTTTAGCAAAGCAGGACAGTGTGCTTTGTGGGGAGCCTTTACAGCGCTGGGAGCGGGCTAAAACACACTACCAAGAAAAAGGTGTGCCCGCCAAATTGTCCAAACTGGTGGCTGGTGCGCGTTGTTTGTATGCTTCTTTAGGTATTATTGAGGTGGCTGATCTTTCCGATGTGCCCACTGATAAAGTCGCTCAAGTGTATTTTTGCTTGGGAGAGAGGCTGGAACTTGATTGGTTATCGCAAAAGCTAAATACACTCTCAGTAGATAACTACTGGCAAGCCCTAGCCCGAGAAGCCTTTAGGGATGACCTTGATTGGCAGCAGCGTGCGATTGTTTCTACCGCGATTCAAGGTCGTGTCAAAGGAAGTAGCGTGCAGAGCATTGTCGACAAATGGTGTGAGGAAAATGAATGGTTAGTTTGCCGATGGAAAAATGTATTAGCCGAATTGAAAAGTGCAAAAAAACAAGAGTATGCAATGTATACTGTTGCGTTAAGAGAGCTATTTGATTTGGCAAAAACCAGCCAATATAGTACTTGATAAGTAAATAGGTACGCCTAGGCTAGAAATCACTCTAGGTGTGCCGATTTTTCAACTGTTTTTTAAAGCTACATGCTAGACGCTACATGAAATCTATACTCGTTGACTTAAATATCTCTACTGATAAATACATGCTTTTATACCAAGGAGTGGCGCAAAACGTATATACGCACTCTTTGGACGGCCGCAGCGTTCAATTTCCAGCTAAAATATTGCAACCATTTCTACTTCGCGATGGTGTTAAAGGTCGTTTTAGAATTAACTTTGATGATAATGGTAAATATCAAGGAATTGAGAAAATAATGTGATTGTTCTGCGTATTAAAAATGCTTAGTATTTTTATAGTTAACTTATTGTTTATAAAGTAAAACACCTAAGTGCTGTAATTTGATCTCTTCTCACCTATGTTATTCTTATTACGCCTCGCCTATAATCGTGCAAATTTTTGCCAATCGGTACTTATATGTTGTATTCACTGACTCGATCTTTAATGTTTCAGCTTGATCCAGAGCTTTCTCATAATGTAGCGCTTCATTCTATGAATCTTGCGTCTGCACTAGGTGTGAACAAGTTATTGGGTGCTGAAAAATTGTCTGATCCAGTTCAGGTGATGGGCATCAACTTTCCAAACCGTGTTGGTCTGGCTGCAGGCCTGGATAAAAATGGTATTGCCGTTGATGGTATGTCCGAAATGGGTTTTGGATTTGTTGAAGTTGGAACGGTTACGCCGCGCCCGCAGGATGGAAATCCGAAACCAAGAATTTTCCGCTTGCCAGAGCAGCGGGCAATTATTAATAGAATGGGCTTCAACAACGATGGCGTAGATACACTTTTATCGAACCTTGATAAAAGCCGTTATAAAGGCGTTTTGGGTATTAATATTGGTAAGAACAAAGATACCCCTAACGAAAATGCGAACGATGATTACCTATACTGTTTGCGTAAAGTTTACGGTCGCGCAAGTTATATTACAGTGAATGTTTCGTCGCCCAACACACCGGGCCTACGTACTTTACAGTATGGCGAATCTCTAAATAGCTTATTAGATGCGCTAAAGTCGGAACAGGCCAAATTGGCTAAGTTTCATGATCGATATGTACCGATCGCAGTCAAAATTGCACCGGATATGACCGATGAAGAGTTAGTATTAGTTGCCGCCTCTCTTAAATCTTATGAGATGGATGGTGTTATCGCGACAAATACAACACTTTCTCGTGAAGGTGTAGAGGGCTTAGAATATGCTGACGAAGCGGGTGGTTTGTCAGGGGCTCCTGTCCGTAATAAATCGACTAAAGTGATTCGTACGTTAGCAACAGAGTTGGATGGCGCTTTACCTATTATTGGCGTGGGCGGTATTACCGAAGGCTTTGACGCAGCGGAGAAAATTGAAGCGGGCGCAAGCTTAGTGCAGATTTATAGTGGCTTTATCTATAAAGGCCCACAGTTAGTCACTGATTCAGTGCGCGCTATTCAGCAATTGGCTGAGTAATATAAAAAGGGATGTAATAAGGCTCCCTTGGGTTAGGGAGCCTGCTAGGAAACTGTTTAATGGAATGCTGGATCTGCTTGAATTGCTGAGACGCCATCCATGCCACTCCAGTGAGCTTCGCGTCCTTGGCGCCAGCCGCTCATCCAGTGACTTCTCAGGTCTGATGTATTAACCGGGCAGACATCCCGGGATTTTCCACTTAAGCCGGCTTGAAAGCCTCGATTGAAAAGTGTGCTAGTACGATCACGCTTTTGTCTCTTCATGTAGTTGAGCCTCTCTTCATGTTTTAGTTTTTTGAGAGCAGCGGTTCCTTGAGACATGGTATCCGCTTAAAATCTACCTAGTTAATTGCAGGGTAGACTTCTATAAATATCGAAAAAAAGACCAGAGCGCGATTGAATATGTCTATCGCATAGCGTGCTCTAATAGATCTAATTAGTGTGTGGGTGCAAAAAAACGAATGCATTCATCAAGTTAGTAATTGTATGAGCATTAAAATTAGGATGTGAATATTTTTCATCCTAATTGTTGTTTGAATGAAATTCTTAAAGAGTTAGTGATTCTTATGAAACTGTTTCTGACATGTCCTAAAGGTCTTGAGCTATTGCTTGAGGAAGAGCTTCATCATCTTGGTATTAATGACACTAAGCAAACAGTTGCAGGGGTTCAGTGTCACGGCGAGTTAGAAGATGCATATAAAATCTGCCTTTGGTCACGCTTAGCAAATAGAGTACTGATGCCAGTTTATGAAGGCGATGCTGAGACGACAGAAGAGTTATACGAATCGGTACAGCAGATTAATTGGCTGGATCATATGCGCAGCGAAGGTACGCTGTTGATCGATTTTTCAGGTCAGACTCGGGCCATTAACAATACGCATTTTGGCGCATTGAAAGTGAAAGATGCCATTGTTGATCAAATCAGAGACCTGACGGGTGCGCGACCAAGTATTGATAAAATTGCACCGGATCTAAGAATCAATGTGCGTATGCATCGGGGCAAAGTGACAGTCGCAATTGATCTGTCAGGAGATAGCTTGCATAGGCGCTCTTACCGTTTAAAAGCTGGCCAGGCTCCGATGAAAGAAAACCTAGCGGCAGCCGTATTGATTCGTAGTGGCTGGCCTGCTCGCGTATCAGAATTGGACCTTTTGCTCGATCCGATGTGTGGTTCTGGAACGCTATTGATTGAAGCCGCGATGATGGCTGGAGATGTGGCCCCAGGGTTGCAGCGTAAACGTTATGGTTTTTCACGTTGGACGGGGCACCAGAAAGGCATTTGGGATGAGTTAATTGCAGACGCCAAAGCCAGAAAGGCGAAAGGGTTGTTGCAATTGGAAGTGAGCCTTGTCGGGCGTGATGAAGATAAGCAAGTTCTGCGCTCAGCGCGACAGAATGCTGAACGGGCGGGTGTCTCTGAATTTATTGATTTCTCAGCGTGTCGTATAGAGGATCTATCGAGAGATAGCCTTCCTGAAGGCGTGGGTTTGCTCGTTACCAATCCTCCTTATGGAGAGCGCTTGGGAGAGACTCAGCAATTGATGTTTCTCTATCGTCATCTAGGCGATAAATTAAAAGCTCAGTTCGCTGGTTGGACCGCTGCTATTTTTACCTCTAATCCAGACCTTTGTAAGGTAATGGGTATGAGAGCTGATAAGCAGTACAAGTTGTTTAATGGAGCACTTGAAAGTCGTTTATTTGTATACCCAATATCAGAGAAACGCGCCGAGGTAGAGAGTGCTGAAGTGGTTGAGCAAAAACCACTAAGTGATGGTGCTCAGATGTTTGCTAATCGCTTGTTAAAGAATAAAAAGCAGCTTAGCAAATGGATTAAACGTGAAAATATAGAGTGTTACCGCCTTTATGATGCTGATATACCTGAGTATTCAGTGGCGGTAGATATGTACGGCGATGAAGTACATGTTCAGGAATACGCAGCGCCGAAGAAAATTGATCCGGTAAAAACGTTTTCACGTCTACAAGAAGTCATGAGTGCGCTACCTGTTGCGTTAGGTGTGCCCACAGAAAAAGTGATTTTGAAGCAGCGTAAGAAACAGCAAGGTAGCAATCAATACGAAAAGCACTCTGAGACGCATCGTTTCAAGGAGATCTCGGAGCACGGTTGTCGGTTGTTGGTGAACCTTCATGATTATTTAGATACCGGATTGTTTTTAGATCATCGATCTATTCGATACCGTATTCAGCAAGAGTCTGCCGGTAAGGATGTTCTTAACCTCTTTTGTTATACGGGCACTGCTTCGGTGCATGCTGCAAAAGGGGGCGCAAGATCAACGACAAGTATTGATATGTCTGCCACCTATCTTAATTGGGCTAAGCGAAATTTAGCGTTGAACGGGTTTGATGCGCCGGCACACGAGCAGGTGCAAGAGGATTGTCTGAAGTGGTTGAGAATGCAGCGCACGGCTGCTTATGACATGATTTTTATGGATCCACCGACCTTTTCAAATTCGAAGCGAATGGAAGGTGTTTTAGATGTACAAAGAGATCATGTAGATATGATCGATGCGGCGATGAGGTTGCTGCGTAAAGATGGTGTTTTGTATTTTTCAAACAATTATCGACGCTTCAAAATAGATCAAGACTCGTTGAGTGATTACAAGATTGAAGATATCACTCACAGTACGCTTGACCCTGATTTTAAGCGAAACAGCCGTATTCATGTATGTTTCCGTATCAGTCATAGATAAATTGCTTCTTCTTGGTGCGTACTTGGGAAGTTGGCATGCGAAGTGCTTTGTAATAGGGCATAAGTTGGATGCTTATTGCTAGTTCTTCAGGCGTTTTGTAGGGAAACTGATTGATTTAAAAGGTTTTTTTGCGCTTTAGAACTGTTTTTTGCTTCCAGATATAAAAAAACGCATACCAAGTATGCACCAATATGATGCGCCAGCTTCTGTGTGTGTTTCAATTTGGTGCAAAGCAAAGAAACAGGAGACTGTAAGTGGAAAACGTCAATAGCGCAGTAGAGACGCTTGTCCAGAGTTCGAATACTCTATTTATTTTGATGGGTGCGATCATGGTATTTGCCATGCACGCAGGTTTTGCTTTTCTGGAAGTGGGTACGGTTCGTCATAAAAACCAGGTGAATGCCCTAGTTAAAATTCTGACAGATTTTGGCTTCTCAGCAATGGCTTACTTCTTTGTAGGTTATTGGGTTGCATACGGAGTAACCTTCTTTTCTCCTGCTGCCGAGTTAGCGAGCAATAATGGTTATGAGCTTGTTAAGTTCTTCTTTTTGATGACTTTTGCGGCTGCTATTCCAGCGATTGTTTCAGGTGGTATTGCTGAGCGTGCTAAGTTTTGGCCTTTCTTGATCGCATCTTCCTTGATTGTTGCTTTTGTGTATCCCTTTTTTGAAGGGATTATCTGGAATGGTAACTTTGGCTTCCAGGCATGGTTAGAGGAAAGTTTTGGTGCGTCTTTTCATGATTTTGCAGGTTCGGTCGTTGTGCATGGTGTTGGTGGTTGGCTAGCGCTTGTGGCAGTGCTTATGCTGGGCATTCGAAATGGTCGTTATAAAGGCGGTCGTTTAGTTGCGTTCCCGCCTTCAAATATCCCGTTCCTTGCTTTGGGTTCTTGGATCCTGTGTATCGGTTGGTTTGGTTTTAATGTTATGTCGGCTCAAACGATGGATGGCATCTCTGGTTTGGTTGCTGTTAATACTTTGATGGCGATGGTTGGCGGTATCATTACTGCTTTGATCTTTGGTAAGAATGACCCTGGTTTTATTCATAACGGTCCTTTGGCAGGTTTGGTTGCTGTTTGTGCGGGTTCTGATGTTATGCATCCTATGGGTTCTTTGGTTGTTGGTGCGGTTGCGGGTGCGATTTTCGTGGTCTTGTTCACTGTGCAGCAAAACAAATGGAAAATTGATGATGTATTGGGTGTGTGGCCTCTTCATGGTGTGTGTGGTGCTTGGGGTGCGATCGCTTGTGGTATCTTCGGATCTGAAATGTTCGGTGGCTTAGGGGGCGTTAGCCTTGTATCTCAGGTGATAGGCACGGTAGCAGGTATCGCTGTGGCTTTGATTGGTGGTGCAATTGTTTACGGCGGCGTTAAAGCTGTTTGTGGTCTGCGTTTGTCGCAAGAAGAGGAATATAATGGTGCTGATCTAAGTATCCATAAAATCGAATCAACTTGTGATAGTTAGGATTATTGTTTGAATCTAGTTGAAGCCGGGTTTATCCCGGCTTTTTTGTGCCGGTTATTCCTAGATAATCGATTTTTTGATGTTTCCTAGCTGCCTTGTTAGCGCACCAATGAAGCGTTGTGATCGTTCCTTCTTTCCTTTCTCAAGGTAAAATGCCGTATCTATGCTTCCGATGTTGTTTCTTTTTATTCGTCTGGCTTCTTGTGTTTTTCCTCCGTAACCCCAATCGGTTTTGGGAATTTCGTGAAGGCAAACGTAGCTAGTGTTATCTATAGGTCCAATAACTTCTTCTAGCAATGCGTAGAACGCTCTTATCGCAGATGATTTTTCATTAGATGTATTGCTGTTTTCGCTGATTTTAATATCAATGAATGCGCTATCTGTTTGTTTTTCTTCTAAATCTATAGCACCAATGTACCAATTACTTTTGCTGATAGAGTGAATGGTGACTGCGGTTAATTGCATATCCTTATTGAGGATATCGGCCATTATACGGGTGCTTCCCCTTGCGATTTTAGCGGCCTGTTTGGGGTTTATTTCTGTGCTGATTTGAATGTTGATGATTGGCATTATTCTCTCCCGCGGGTGGTGTGGCTAGAAGAGTAGTACTGTTATTTGTTTAAATATAACGATTATAATTAATTAAAATGATCGTTTTTAATGATTGGTTGGTTGGCTGATTGGTTATTTGGTTGATAGGGAGGAAATGCTTTGGCGCAGCCTAATTTGAGTAGTGAGCTATTGAGAACGTTGATTGCCGTAGTTGAGCAGGGCGGCTTTATTAAGGCAGCTGAATATCTGCATAAAACGCAATCGACTATTAGTCAGCAGATGAAAAAACTAGAACAAGAGGTAGGTGTTGATGTCTTTAAAACAGTGGGCCGCAAGCGTCATTTGACCAATGAAGGTGAGATGTTGATCGGTTATGCGCGAAGAATGCTGGCACTGCAGGATGATGCGATTGCATCTCTACAGGAAAGTGGCGTTAGTGGTGAGGTGAGAATTGGGGTGTCTCAGGGTGTGGCTGAAACAATGTTGCCGGAGTTGCTTGCGGGGTTCGCTCGTGAAAATCCTTCGGTGAGGTTATTTGTTGAAACGGGCTTTAGCCCGGATTTGAATGCGGCCTATGAGAGGGGTGAGTATGATCTTATCGTTACTTTATCTTTGGATGAGTCTGCGGGTAAGGGGGAGCTACTCGGTGTTGAGCCGCTTGCCTGGATTGGAGCGGAGGGCTGGGAATGGTGTGGCAACAGAAAGCTTCCTTTGGCAACCTATACTGAGTTTTGTCAGTTTCGTCGCGCCAGTATTCATGCGCTAGAGCGCGCTAAAATGCCATGGAGAGTGATCTATACGACGTCGAGCTATCAGGGGTTGATGGCGGCGGTTAAAAGTGGGCTCGCGATTACAGTTAGGCCGCAAAGTGCAGTCTCGAGTGGTACTGAATTGGTGGGGGATCGGTTGGGATTGCCTGAGCTGCCAAGGGTTTATGCCTGGTTGCGTTATAGGCCGACATTGGAGGCCGGCTGTTCATTGGCTGCAGCATTTAAATCTGTGGCGATTGTCGTAAACTAAAAAAGCCGCATAAAGCGGCTTTTTTGGATTGGGCGGTTATTAGCTAGGGTATTTGCGCTGTACCGGACCCGTATAAAGCTGACGAGGGCGTCCAATTTTGTTCGGGCTGCTGTGGAATTCGCTCCAGTGAGAGATCCATCCGATTGTGCGGGACAATGCGAAGATAACAGTGAACATGTTTGTTGGAATGCCGATCGCTTTTAGAATGATACCTGAGTAGAAGTCTACATTCGGGTATAGCTTGCGTTCTGCAAAGTACTCATCTTCAACCGCGATTTGCTCAAGGCGTTTAGCGATTTTAAGAAGTGGGTCATTCTCTAATCCAAGCTCGGCAAGCACTTCATCACAAGACTTCTTCATCACTTTAGCGCGTGGGTCGAAGTTGCGGTAAACACGATGACCGAAGCCCATTAGGCGGAATGGGTCGTTTGGATCTTTTGCTCTAGAGACGAACTCGTCAATGTTTGACTCGTCGCCAATCTCTTCAAGCATTGTAAGTACTGCTTCGTTAGCACCACCGTGTGCAGGTCCCCAAAGTGCAGCAATGCCGGAAGCAATACATGCAAATGGGTTAGCACCAGAAGATCCTGCCAGACGTACTGTGGATGTTGATGCGTTTTGCTCATGATCTGCATGTAATACAAAGATGCGATCCATTGCTTTTTCGAGCACGGGGTTAACTTTGTATTCTTCGCAAGGCGTGCCAAACATCATCTGTAGGAAGTTGCCTGCATAGCTTAAGTCATTGCGCGGATACATAAACGGTTGGCCGTTTGAGTATTTGAAGCACATTGCTGCAATTGTAGGCATTTTCGCAATTAGGCGATACGCGCATACTTCGCGGTGATGCTCGTTATCGATATCTAATGAGTCATGGTAGAAAGATGATAGAGCACCTACTACGCCACACATGATGGCCATAGGGTGGGCATCACGACGGAAGCCGTTGTAGAAGTGGTTTAGCTGCTCGTGAACCATAGTGTGGTTCTTAACAGTGTTAACAAACTTCTCTTTCTGCTCTGCTGTTGGTAGTTCACCGTTTAGAAGCAGGTAACAGACTTCCATATAGTCAGATTTTTCTGCTAATTCGTCGATTGGGTAGCCGCCGTGCAGAAGCACGCCTTTGCCGCCATCGATGAATGTGATGCTGGAGTCGCAAGCTGCGGTAGATACAAAACCAGGATCGTAGGTAAACAGGCCTTTGCCGGTCAGTGGGCGCACATCAATAACGTCTGGACCTAAAGTGCCGGAGTAAACAGGCAGTTCAATAGATTCTTCCAGACCGTCGACCGTCAAACGTGCTTTCTTATCAGCCATTAAAAGGCTCCTATCATTATGTTTTAGTTCTATTCTGACTTTATTACTAGTCAGATCTAAGAGTCTTGGCCCGATAGATTGGACCCCCACAATATAGAGTGTGAAAAAAGTTTGTCAATCCGACAAAGCGGGTTAATTATCGCATTGCAACAAAAACGCGGATTTTTTAACAGGAAATGATGAATCTCTGAATTATCATTTGGTTGTACGACTTTTTATATCCGCTATTAGTGCTAGACAAAAGGCGAACACGGCTGTGTTTGCGTTGTAATATCAAGGTGAAATGCTTATACTCTCGCCCCGAAGTTTGTCTCTACATTGTACTTCATGTTGGTGGAGTTGATATGTAGGTTTAAGCTTGAGGAGCGAGGTACTTATCTTCAACACTTCCGAGCAACCGAGCCCTGCAAAGGGGCCGCAAAGTGTGAACAAGAGCCGTGAATAAGAAAAGACCTGTAAACTTAGATCTTCGAACAATCAAACAGCCGCTTCCGGCGATTACTTCCATCGTGCATCGTGCAACAGGTGTAGCGCTATTTTTTGGTGCTGTATTTGCTCTCTATGCCTTGGGTTTGTCCCTGGAATCAGAAGCTGGCTTCAACGAAGCAGTTGATATGTTTGAAAATGGCTTCATTGCGAAGCTTATTGCGTGGGGAAGCGTATCAGCATTGCTATACCACTTCTTCGCGGGCATTAAACACCTGGTAATGGACTTTGGTCACTGTGAAGAATTAGAAAGTGGCCTACTTGCAGCGAAAGTGACCTTAGGTCTGGCTGCAGCATCAGTTCTTCTTTCGGGAGTATGGATATGGTAACTAGTATTACTAGCTTTGGTCGTAGTGGACTATATGACTGGATGATACAGCGTGTAACCGCTGTCGTCTTAGCCGCTTATACCGTGTTTATGATTGGTTATCTAGCGTTTGGCGCTGAATTGACTTACGACATGTGGTCGAGTCTTTTTCAGGGAATAGCTATGCGTACCTTTACCCTTCTAGCACTGTTGTCCTTTGCTGCACATGTATGGATTGGTATGTGGTCAGTTTCTACTGACTATATTAAGCCAACAGGCATGCGTTTAGTGTTTCAGTCTGCTACCGGCCTGCTGACGTTTGTATACGTCATCTGGGGCGTTCAGATTTTGTGGGGTATTTAAATAATGTCTAAACTACGTACGCTTACTTTCGACGCAATTGTTGTCGGTGGCGGTGGTGCAGGCATGCGTGCTGCACTTCAGCTTGCACAAAGTGGTTTGAATACTGCTTGTGTAACAAAAGTATTCCCAACTCGTTCTCACACTGTATCTGCGCAGGGTGGTATTACCTGTGCGATCGCTAGTGCGGATCCGAACGATGATTGGCGTTGGCACATGTACGATACCGTCAAGGGTTCCGATTATATCGGTGACCAAGATGCTATCGAGTACATGTGTTCTGTTGGTCCACAGGCGGTGTTTGAGTTAGACCATATGGGTCTGCCATTCTCACGTACAGAGACAGGTCGTATCTATCAGCGTCCTTTCGGTGGCCAATCTAAGAATTTTGGTGAAGGTGGTCAGGCTGCGCGTACTTGTGCTGCGGCAGATCGTACCGGTCATGCACTGCTTCATGCTCTTTATCAGGGCAATATGAAAGCGGGTACTACCTTCTTGAACGAATGGTATGCGGTTGATCTTGTTAAGAATGATGATGGCGCAGTTGTTGGCTGTATCGCTATCTGCATCGAAACAGGTGAAACGGTATACATTAAGGCTAAAGCCACTGTCCTTGCGACAGGTGGTGCTGGCCGTATCTACTCTTCAACGACTAACGCTCTTATCAATACTGGTGACGGTATGGGTATGTCTCTGCGTGCCGGTGTTCCAGCGCAGGATATGGAGATGTGGCAGTTCCACCCAACCGGTATTGCTGGTGCGGGTGTACTTGTTACGGAAGGTTGTCGTGGTGAAGGTGGCTACCTGATAAACAAAGATGGCGAGCGCTTTATGGAGCGTTATGCGCCTAATGCTAAAGATCTTGCCGGTCGTGATGTTGTTGCACGCTCGATGATTCTAGAAATTCTAGAGGGTCGTGGCTGTGGCGAAGATGGTGATCATGTATACCTTAAAATGGATCATCTGGGTGAAGAGGTTCTTCAGTCACGTCTTCCTGGTATCTGTGAGCTATCTAAGACATTTGCGGCAACTGATCCAGTTTATAAGCCAATCCCAGTTGTACCAACCTGTCATTATCAGATGGGCGGTGTAGCAACAAATATCGGTGGTCAGGCTATTGCTCCTGATGCTGATGGTAATGATCATATTGTTGATGGTCTTTACGCTTGTGGTGAAGTGGCTTGTGTATCAGTACATGGTGCAAACCGCTTGGGTGGTAACTCTCTTCTTGATTTGGTTGTATTTGGTCGTGCTGCAGGTATGCAGATTGAACAGCAAATGCGCGATGGTTATGAAGTGAAAGATGCGACTGAAGCAAACATTGATGCAGCTATGTCTCGCTTGGATCGTCTAAACAATTCAACAGGTGGTGAAAGTGTTGCTGAAGTTCGTAAGGAACTACAGAGCACAATGCAGCTTTACTTCGGTGTATTCCGAGATGGTGAAAGCATGCAGACTGGTCTTGAATTGCTTAAAGGTATTCGTGAGAAGATCAATAATCTTCATCTGGAAGATAAGAGTCAGGCGTTCAATACTGCGCGTATTGAAGCTTTGGAGCTTGAGAACCTGTTTGAAGTTGCTGAAGCGACAGCTATTGCTGCGGAAGTGCGTAAAGAGTCTCGTGGCGCGCATGCGCGTAACGATTTCACGGATCGCGATGATGAGAACTGGCTTTGCCATTCTGTCTACTTCCCGGGTGATAAAACCATTGGTAAACGTGCAGTGAACTTTGCGCCTAAAACAATGGATGCTTTCCCACCTAAAACACGTACTTACTAAGGAGCTTCTATCATGTTGGTTAGTGTATATCGCTACAACCCTGAGACTGACGATGCTCCTTACATGCAGGATATCCATATCGATATCCCTGGTGGTAAGGACATCATGGTGCTGGATCTTTTACAGTTGTTAAAAGATAAAGACCCATCATTAGGTTATCGCCGCTCATGCCGTGAAGGTGTTTGTGGTTCAGACGGTCTTAACATGAATGGCGTTAATGGCTTGGCTTGTATCACGCCGCTATCTGCTGTTGTTAAAGATGACAAGTTGGTTCTGCGTCCTCTACCTGGTCTTCCGGTTATCCGTGACTTGGTAGTAGATATGACTCAGTTCTACAAAGCGTATGAGAAGATCAAGCCTTTCTTGATTAATGATACGCCACCGCCAGCTATTGAGCGTCTGCAGACACCTGAAGATCGTGCGGAGCTAGATGGTTTGTATGAGTGTATTCTTTGTGCATGCTGTTCTACGTCTTGTCCGTCTTTCTGGTGGAACCCAGATAAGTTTATTGGTCCTTCTGGTTTGCTACAGGCATACCGTTTCTTGGCAGATAGCCGAGATACAGCGACTAATGAGCGTTTGGCTGATTTGGATGACCCGTTTAGCGTTTTCCGCTGTCACGGTATCATGAACTGCGTGAATGTCTGCCCTAAAGGATTAAATCCTACTAAGGCAATAGGCAAAATTCGTAACATGCTACTGTCCCAAGCGACCTAAACTAAGAAAAGCGGTGCCAGTGGCGCCGCTTTTTTTTGCATAAAATAAAAAAAATAATAATTTTGTAAAAAAATTACGATATTCGCATAAAGAATTATTAAAGCTTGGGCATAAAAGCTTTAATATAGCACTCCCGAGACAGTGAATGCTGTTTGATCGGGTGAATGAAGGTAACTCAAAGAGGGGCGATCTCTCGTCGGATGATCCCGGCAGAATCGACAGAGCCCCCAGAGCCAGGGTGATCAAGAATGCAAGAAAGCATCATGGATCTCATGTGGAAGAACGCTCACCTTTACGGTGGCAACCTTTCATACGTTGAAGAACTGTACGAAACATACCTAATGGACCCTAACGGTGTTCCACAGGAGTGGAGAGAGGAATTTGATCGCTTACCAAAGGTTGGCGATAACTTGACACAGGATGTACCGCATTCTGCGATAAGAGAGCATTTCCTTTACCTATCAAAAAACCAGAAGCGCGCTGCGCCTGCTGCCTCAAGCTCAGTAAGTTCTGATCATGAGAAGAAACAGGTTCGCGTTTTGCGTATGATCAATGCGTACCGAGTACGTGGTCATCAGATTGCTAAAATTGATCCATTAGGATTAATGCAGCGGGAAGATGTGCCAGATTTGGATCTGCGCTTTCATGAACTTTCAGAAGCTGACTTTGATACTGTTTTTCAGCTGGGTTCTCTGTTCTTTGGACCGGAAGAAGCTCCTCTGAAAGATATTGTTGCTGATCTAAAGAAAACTTACTGTTCAACAGTAGGTGCTGAGTATATGCATATTGTAGATACTCAAGAAAAGCGCTGGTTGCAATCACGAATTGAGCCGGTACGCTCGCATCCAGAAGCGCCGTTAGAAAAGAAAAAAATGATCCTAGAGCGCCTCACGGCTGCTGAAGGTTTAGAAAAGTATTTAGGTTCTCGCTATGCCGGCGCTAAGCGTTTCGGTTTGGAAGGCGGTGAATCAATGATTGTTGCGCTTAATACGCTAATCCAGCGAGCTGGTAAGCAAGGCGCGAAAGAAGTTGTAATTGGTATGGCTCACCGTGGCCGTCTAAATACACTGGTTAATATTTTTGGTAAGAATCCAGCAGAGCTTTTCGACGAGTTCGAAGGTAAGAAGACATTAGATACTTCGGGTGACGTTAAATATCACCAGGGCTTCTCTTCGAATGTTGAAACAGCCGGTGGGGAAGTGCACATTGCTATGGCATTTAACCCATCTCATCTTGAGATTTCTGCACCGGTAGTGGAGGGCTCTGTTAGAGCTCGCCAAGACCGCCGTGAAGACTCCGTTGGTGATACTGTTGTACCTGTAAACATCCATGGTGACCAAGCGTTCTGTGGTCAGGGTGTTGTTATGGAGACATTCCAGATGTCTCAAACCCGTGCTTATAAAACGGGTGGTACGATTCATATTGTAGTCAACAACCAAGTTGGTTTTACGACGTCGAAACAGGAAGATTCCCGTTCGACCGAATATTCAACTGACGTAGCTAAAATGATCCAAGCGCCGATCTTCCATGTTAATGGTGATGATCCTGAGGCGGTTCGTTTTGTAACGCAGTTGGCTGTTGATTATCGTAACGAATTTAAGAAAGACGTTGTTATTGATCTATTTTGCTACCGTCGTCGTGGTCATAACGAAGCTGATGAGCCTTCTGGTACTCAGCCGCTTATGTATGCGCAGATTAAGAAGCAAACAACAACACGTGAGCTTTATGCCCAGCAACTTATTTCCGAAGGCGTGCTTTCTCAGGAAGAAAGTAAAGCGATGGAAAAAGAGTACCGTAAGCTGCTAGAAAACGGTGAGCATACGGTTAAATCGCTTATTCACGAGCCTAACTCTGAGTTGTTTGTTGACTGGAAACCATATCTAGGTCACGAGTGGTCGTTCGACTGTGAGACGAAGATAGATCTTAAGTTGTTGCAGGATCTTGGTAATAGAATTTGCGATATTCCTGAAGGTTTTGCTGTTCAGCGTCAAGTTCAAAAAATTATCGATGACAGAAAGCGCATGGCTCATGGGGCTATGGAACTCAATTGGGGTATGGCTGAGTCATTGGCATATGCTTCTATCCTGGCTGAGGGGCATCCTGTACGTATTACAGGTCAGGATGTTGGACGTGGTACATTCTCTCATCGCCATGCCGTATTGCATGATCAAAAAACAGCTGAAACCTATGTTCCGCTGCAAAATTTATCGGACGAACAGCCTCGTTTGACTCTGCATGATTCTTTCTTGTCGGAAGAAGCCGTGTTGGCGTTCGAATATGGTTACGCAACGACGATGCCAAATGCGTTAGTTATTTGGGAAGCGCAGTTTGGTGATTTTGCCAACGGTGCTCAGGTTGTTATTGATCAATTTATTACGTCTGGTGAGCATAAATGGGAGCGTTTATGTGGTTTGACCATGTTGTTGCCGCATGGCTTCGAAGGTCAGGGTCCAGAGCATTCATCTGCGCGTCTAGAGCGTTACCTACAATTGTGTGCTGAGCATAATATTCAGGTTTGTACGCCTACGACACCGGCTCAGATATTCCATTTGTTGCGTCGTCAGGTTATTCGCCCGCTTCGTAAGCCTTTGGTTGTGATGTCTCCTAAGAGTTTGTTACGCCATAAGCAAGCAACGTCGACACTTGAAGATTTGACGGAAGGTACTTTCTTGCCCGTTATTGCTGAAACAGAGCAGCTTGATCCTAAGAAAGTTAAGCGAATTGTGCTTTGTGGCGGTAAGGTTTACTACGATCTTTATAATCGTAGGGCTGAACTGGAGAAAGAGGATGTAGCAATTGTAAGAATTGAGCAATTGTATCCATTCCCAGAGGAAGCGTTAACCGAAGCATTAGCTCCTTATACCAATCTAGAAACAGCTGTTTGGTGTCAAGAAGAGCCGATGAACCAAGGTGCGTGGTACTCCATGCAGCATCATATGCGTCATGTTTTACATAAGCATGATAGCAAATTGCATTTGGAAGGCGTTGCTCGCCCTGCATCTGCAGCGCCAGCGGTTGGGTATATATCTGTCCACGCTGAGCAACAAGAAGCATTAGTTAATGAAGCTCTTAACGGTTGATCAGGCGATTAACCATAATTTTTAATCGCCTGACGGTGATAACGATAAAGGAAAAAATATGTCCATCGAAATCAAAGCGCCGACGTTCCCTGAATCAGTAGCAGACGGCACAATTGCAACTTGGCACAAACAACCAGGTGAAGCGTGTTCTGCTGACGAACTGATCGTTGATATCGAAACTGACAAAGTGGTTTTAGAAGTTGTAGCACCTGAAGATGGTGTTATTGCTGAAATACTTAAAGGTGAAGGTGACACTGTATTGAGTGATGAAGTAATCGCTCAATTTACAGCAGGTGCTGCAGGAGCTGCGGCTCCAGCAGCGGCTGAAGCTGCATCTGCTCCAGCAGGCGATGCCGATAAGGTTGGTCCTGCGGCGCGTAAGCTAATTGAAGAAAATGGTTTGGACGCTTCTGCTATTCCTGGTACGGGTAAAAATGGCGGTATTACAAAAGAAGATGTTCAAAACTTTATGAAAAATGGTGCTGCACCAGCTCCGGCTGCAGCGCCAGCGCCAGCGGCTGCAGCTGCTGCTCCTGCCGTAAATGTTGCTGCAGGTGAGCGTGTTGAAAAGCGCGTACCGATGACTCGTCTACGTGCGACTATTGCTAAGCGTCTTGTTGAAGCTCAGCAAAATGCAGCTATGTTAACGACTTATAACGAAGTTAACATGAAGCCAGTGATGGAATTACGTAAACAGTATAAAGATCTGTTTGAGAAAACCCATAACGGTACACGTCTTGGTTTTATGTCTTTCTTCGTTAAGGCGGCGACTGAAGCTTTGAAGAAGTTCCCAGCGGTTAATGCTTCTATCGATGGTAATGATATGGTTTATCACGGTTACCAAGATATAGGTGTTGCTGTTTCCACTGATCGTGGTCTTATGGTACCGGTTTTACGTGATACTGATGCAATGAGCTTAGCTGATGTTGAATCAACGATTGCTGATTTCGGTAAGCGTGGTCGTGATGGCAAGCTTGGTTTAGATGATATGCAAGGTGGTACGTTTACTATCACCAATGGTGGTGTGTTTGGTTCCTTGATGTCCACGCCAATCTTGAACCCACCACAAACGGCTATTATGGGAATGCACAAAATCCAAGAGCGCCCAATGGCTGTTAATGGTCAAGTTGAAATTTTACCAATGATGTATCTGGCTCTGTCATACGATCACCGTATGATTGATGGTAAGGAAGCTGTACAATTCCTAGTGACGATTAAAGATCTTCTGGAAGATCCTGCACGTATGCTACTAGAAGTCTAAGTCAGCCCTTAATACAACAGAGTTAAGATAGGATAAAACATGTCTGATAAATTTGACGTTATTGTTATCGGTGCAGGCCCTGGCGGTTACGTTGCTGCTATTCGTGCAGCACAGTTGGGTCTAAAAACTGCATGTGTTGAAAAATGGGTAGACGATAAAGGCGGTGCGGTTCTTGGTGGAACATGCCTGAATGTAGGTTGTATCCCTTCTAAAGCACTACTGGAATCTACACACCAGTTCCATAACGCTCAACATGCAGATGTTCACGGCATTCAAGTTAGTGGCGATGTCACTATGGATGTTAAGGCAATGGTTGCCCGTAAAGACAAGATTGTTGGTAATCTGACAATGGGTGTTGCTGGTCTTTTTAAGGCTAACGGTGTAACGCTTCTGCAAGGTGCAGGTAAATTGCACGGCGGTAAAAAAGTTGAAGTAACGGCTGCTGATGGCACGTCTAACACTTATGACGCTGAGAATGTGATTCTTGCATCTGGATCTCTTCCTGTAGAGATTCCACCTGCGCCACTAACAGAAGGCTTGATTCTAGACAACGAAGGCGCGCTAAACATCAATGAAACGCCTAAGCGTTTGGGTGTTATCGGTGCCGGTGTTATCGGTTTAGAGATGGGGTCTGTTTGGGCTCGTCTAGGAACTGAAGTAACTGTGCTTGAAGCGATGGATGATTTCTTACCAGCTGCAGACAAAGATGTTGCAAAAGAAGCTGCTAAGATCTTCAAAAAGCAAAAGCTTGATATCAAAGTAGGTGCTCGTTGTACGGGTACTGAGATTATCGATGGCAAAGAAGTGAAAGTTAAATACACTGATGCCAAAGGTGATCAAGAGATCGTTGTAGATAAACTGATTGTTGCTGTTGGCCGTAAGCCACAGACGCAAGGTTTATTAGCTGACGATTCAGGTGTTTCTCTAGATGAGCGTGGCTTCATCTTCGTAAATGAGCAGTGTCAGACCGGAGTGCCGGGTGTATACGCTATTGGTGATTCGGTTCGTGGCCCTATGCTTGCGCATAAAGCTTCAGAAGAAGGCATCATGGTTGCTGATATTGTTGCGGGTCATCATGCGCAAATCAATTACGACGTGATCCCAAGCATCATCTATACTCACCCTGAATTAGCATGGGTTGGTAAAACTGAGCAGGAGCTTAAAGCAGAGGGCGTTAAAATCAAAGTGGGTAAATTCCCATTTGCTGCTAACGGTCGCGCGATGGCTGCAAACGATACCGATGGTTTCGTTAAGCTAATCGCCTGCGAAGAGACTGATCGAGTTTTGGGCGTTCATATCGTAGGCGGTATCGCTTCCGAGTTGATCGGCCAAGCTGCTATTGCTATGGAATTCTGCTCTAGCGCAGAAGACCTGCAGATGACTGTATTTGCTCACCCAACAGTAAGTGAAGCAATACACGAAGCTGCTTTAGCAGCTGACGGTCACGCCATTCACATGGCGAACCGTAAGAAGCGCTAATTTTTTAGCGTAAACAAGACACGGCTGGCAACTTATCAGTACCAGCCGTTTTGCAAGACTTGTTGTTGATCCAACAGGGCTGTTACAGGGGCGTATTTAGACCCCTGATACAGAAAATCATAAAGTGACAACACAACGGATTAGAGCATGAATCTTCATGAGTACCAGGGTAAACAACTGTTTGCCGAATATGGTCTGCCGGTATCCAAAGGGTACGCTGTAGATACTCCAGAAGCAGCAGCTGAAGCTGCTGAGAAAATTGGCGGTGACAAGTGGGTTGTTAAAACTCAAGTTCACGCTGGCGGTCGCGGTAAGGCTGGCGGTGTTAAGTTGGTTGATTCTCCTGCTGAAGCAGCTGAATTTGCAGCTAACTGGCTTGGTAAAAACCTTGTTACATTTCAGACTGACGCTAATGGTCAGCCTGTATCAAAAATTCTGGTTGAAGACTGTACTGATATCGCTAATGAAATGTACTTGGGTGCGGTTGTAGACCGTTCTACTCGTCGTATCATTTTCATGGCATCCACTGAAGGTGGAGTTGAAATCGAAACAGTTGCAGAAGAGACGCCAGAGAAAATCCTAAAAGCTGAGATCGATCCTCTTACTGGCGCACAGCCATATCAGGGCCGTGAACTTGCATTTAAACTGGGCCTAGAAGGCGACCAGATTAAGCAGTTCGTTAAGATCTTCTTAGGTTTAGCTCAGATGTTCCAAGAGAAAGATCTTGCTTTGTTAGAGATCAACCCTCTTGTAATCACTGATGAAGGTAACTTGCACTGCCTAGACGCTAAAGTAGCAATCGATGGCAACGCTGTATATCGTCATAAAGATCTTCAAGCTATGCATGATCCATCTCAGGAAGATGAGCGCGAAGCTCACGCTGCTGAATGGGATCTAAACTATGTTGCGCTAGATGGCACAATTGGTTGCATGGTTAATGGTGCAGGTCTTGCAATGGGCACGATGGATATCGTTGCGTTGCACGGTGGTTTCCCAGCTAACTTCCTTGATGTTGGTGGTGGCGCTACAAAAGAGCGTGTTACTGAAGCGTTCAAACTAATCCTTGCCGATGAAAAAGTTAAAACAGTATTGGTAAACATCTTTGGCGGTATCGTACGTTGCGATCTAATTGCTGAAGGTATTATCGGTGCAGTTAAAGAAGTTGGTGTAAACGTACCTGTTGTTGTACGTCTGGAAGGTAATAATGCTGACCTAGGTTCTAAGCTTCTTGCTGAATCAGGTCTGGATATCATCGCAGCTACTAGCTTGACTGACGCAGCACAGCAGGCAGTTAACGCAGCGGAGGGTAAATAATGTCCGTTTTGATTAATAAAGACACCAAAGTAATCTGCCAAGGTTTTACTGGTGGTCAGGGTACCTTCCACTCTGAACAAGCGATTGCATACGGCACTAAAATGGTAGGCGGTGTTACTCCAGGTAAAGGTGGTACGACTCACCTTGGTTTGCCTGTATTTAACACGGTTGCTGAAGCTGTGACAGAGACGGGTGCTGAAGCATCAGTTATCTACGTTCCTGCTCCTTTCTGTAAGGATTCTATCCTGGAAGCAGCAAACGGTGGCATTAAGCTGATCGTTTGTATCACTGAGCACATTCCGGTTATGGATATGCTTGAGTGTAAAGTTAAGTGTGACGAATTAGGCGTACGTCTAATCGGCCCTAACCGCCCAGGCGTTATCACACCGGGCGAATGTAAAATTGGTATCATGCCAGGACACATTCACTTGCCAGGTAAAGTAGGTATCGTTTCCCGTTCTGGTACTCTGACTTATGAAGCTGTTAAGCAGACTACAGATGCTGGTTTCGGTCAGTCTACTTGTGTCGGTATTGGTGGTGATCCAATCCCAGGTTCTAACTTCATCGATATTCTGGAAATGTTCCAGAATGATCCGCAGACTGAAGCGATTGTAATGATCGGTGAGATCGGTGGTACTGCTGAAGAAGAAGCGGCTGCTTACATCAAAGCAAACGTAACTAAGCCTGTTGTTTCTTACATTGCTGGTGTAACTGCGCCTGCAGGTAAGCGTATGGGTCATGCTGGCGCGATTATCTCTGGTGGTAAAGGCACTGCTGATGAGAAATTCGCAGCGCTAGAAGATGCTGGTGTTAAAACAGTACGTTCATTAGCTCAAATCGGCGATGCTCTTAAAGAGCTAACTGGCTGGTAATAAATTGAGTTAGTGTTAGATAAAAGGCAGCTTAGGCTGCCTTTTTTTGTTTTCTGTGACCCGTCCTGAATATATTTGTTAGCGGTATAGGTTGAAAAAAACTATTTTAGATGTGAAGGTGTGACTCTTCACTCTTTGTAACAAGACCTTATTGCAATGAAAAAATTAATCGTTATTGGTGTGGCCAGTGTTGTCGTTTTAGCTGTTTTAGGCGGTGGTGGTTTTTTTGGGTATATGCTGTATAGCGAACTTGGAACCTATAAAAAGATCGGTTCTCTGCAGGAGATGCAGAAGTTCAGCCAAGAGAATTTTGATTTAAAGAAGGAAAATAAAGAGCTTTCGCGTGCGATGTCAAAGATCCAGAAAGGCTTTGCTGAATACCGCAAACAGGAAATAGCGCGAGCAGAGCATTTAACTGAGCGCCGAAAAGCTACTGCCGTTGCCTCTTTTATGCCCTTGTCAGGTCCTTATGTCCTCGCTGCTGTTTCTACTCAAGAGCAGCTAGAGCTATGTGAAGATACGCAACGTCTAATAAAGTTAGAAGCTGAGCTTTTTGATACTTCAGATCCTGCAAGCATGATGCAGCAGGAGAAAGTGTGCGGATCTAATTTAGAGAGAAAGTTAATACCCTTATTCAAATATCAGATGTTACGCGTTAGGGCTAGTATGTCAGGATCTCTTGGCCATCTACGTACTGATGCGGATAAAAAGTTCGAAAACGCGCGTAGCCTTCTCGATAAATGGGATGTCCCAATTACGCGTGAGTTAGATGCTTACACGCGGTTTAAATAATTAGGGGCTACTCTGTTGAGTAGTATGGCTTGGCGGTCATGCTACTCTTATGGTTTTTAATCCTTTTTCCAATTCTTGCCGCCTTTTATCTATCATTTTCACCTAGTTCTTGTGCTTTCATTCCAGAAATCAGATTCCCTGCTACAATTTTCCTATAGTTTCATTGTTCCATTTCAGTTTCGTATATATCCTTGTTCTTGTTGGGGTTAATCGATGACTTTAATGGTAGATGTAAGGAGCTTATTGCCTTGAGTTGTGCTAAACCTGTTGAAATGAATGACCTCATATCTCGTATGCCTGGTACTTTTTATCGGCGTTCGATGCTTGATGACAAAGCACTGTTATTAATTACAGCGGGTTGTGAGGAGACAACAGGTTTTACTACAGAGGTCTGGCTGCAAGGCGATGTTACCTTCAAGGATATTATTCTTCCTGAATTTATTGATCATTATCGTGCTGTCGTGTCCGATGGGTTGTCCTCAAAGCAGCCTTATAGTGTTGAGTATCAGATAAAGCAGCGGGGTGGAAAAATACTCTGGGTCTGGGAGCAGGGGCATGGTGTTTTTAATGAGGGTCAACTAGTTTCAGTTGAGGGCTATATCACAGATATCGGAGCCCAGAAAGATAAAGAGCTTGGTTTGCACCAAGAGCTTTTAGCGAAGCAGCAACTGCTTGAAGAGTATAAAGGGGTGGTCGATACGAGTGCCATTGTCTCTAAGACAGATGCGAAGGGTGTGATCACTTATGTTAATGAGCAGTTTTGCAGTGTGTCGGGTTATTCTAGTCAAGAGTTAGTCGGTTCAACGCACTCGATTATCAAGCATCCAGATACCCCGTTGAGCGTCTTTAAGGAGCTTTGGTCGACTATTTCCTCGGGTGGTACATGGAAAGGTACTCTGCGTAATAAAACTAAACAGGGTGATGACTACTATGTTAGCTCAGTTATCTCTCCAATAGTTGATGCTCAAGGTGTGGTTGTTGAGTTTATTTCTGTTCGCTTTGATGTCACTGATCTTATTAAAAAAGAGCAGCAGATTAGGCGTCAGACAACCGATCAGTTAACAGGCCTTCCGAATAGGCAGCAGTTGCTTGAGGATCTCGATAAACATGAAAACGGCTCACTAGCTATTGTTAATGTTAACGATTTTAAGTTAGTTAATGAGTACTACGGCTTTGAAATTGGCGATCAGTTACTGTGTGATCTGTCGGTGTTGCTTAAAGAGTTAAGCTACGAGCAAAAAGTCGATCTATATCGTCTTGCGGGTGACGAGTTTGCTTTTTTTCAGCGAGATTTATCTGAGGCTGCGCCATTTGAGCAGCTGTGTGATGATGTCATTGATCGAACGGAGAACCATAACCTTAGTGTTATGGGAACCGATTTTGCGCTTTCTATCTCTCTTGGCATGGCGACGGGATCTACTGACAACATACTACTAAATGCTGATATTGCATTACATAGCGCTAAAGCACAGCGCGTATCGATGGTCATCTACGATATTTACTCCCCTTTAAAACGTCAGATAGATAATAACATCACCTGGTTGAAGCGGATCAGAGAGGCTATTCAAGAGGACCGTATAGACGTTTTTGCTCAGCCGATCATTGATGTTAACTCTCCGGCCATAACTCGTTTCGAGTGTTTAATGAGATTACGAGAAGGCGATGCGTTTTGTTCCCCCTATCTTTTTCTCGAAGCGGCCAAACATGGCCGTTTATATGGAGACCTTACTCGAACTGTATTTCGTAAAGCCTGCCAGTTTTTTGCTGATCGAGACGAATGTTTTTCAATCAACATTACCGCCAGTGATATTTTAAATCCCAAAACGAATACTTATATTTTGTCTTGTATTAATAAATACAATGTCGGCGACAGGTTGACATTCGAGCTTGTTGAGACAGAGGGGATTGAGGATTCAGAACTGATCATGCAGTTTTTGGATCGAGTTCGAGCGCTAGGTTGTCGCTTAGCTATCGATGACTTTGGTACTGGTTATTCAAATTTTGAGTATCTACTGAAATTGGATATCGATTTTATTAAAATCGATGGTTCTCTTATTCGTTATATAGATCGCGATACCAATGCGCGAATTGTAGCCGCTACAGTGGTCGATTTTGCTAGGCGTTTAGGTGTTAAAACGGTCGCTGAATTTGTCCATAGTACCGACGTTGAGGCTGAAGCTAGAAAGATCGGTGTTGATTATCTACAAGGTTTTCTGCTTGGTGAACCTGTTCCTTTAGCAAAGCTTTGATGCCTTGGCTTGCTTCTTGCTCTAATTTAATTGAGCGCTAAAAACTGTTCTGTTGTTCTTTTTTGACGCGCCTGTAATGCTTCTTGTGTTTTTATCCGTGCATATCTGTACGCGATGCACTTAAATGGTGCAGTCAGTATAGAAAGGAAGTATTGCGGGAGCGGAGGAGTGGATGTTTTGGTAAAGAGTGCTGTAGAGCTTTTTATGATTTTCGATTCGTTGGTATCCGATGAATTTACTGGTATCTTCTTGTCTAGAATTCAGCTGTTGTCGATTATTATTAATTGAGTGTGTATATGAGTGTTAAAGTATTTCCTTATTTTCAGCCAATTATTGAAACCGCTACTGGACGTATTGCAGGTTATGAAGCCTTAGCACGAATGGAAGACGAAGACGGAAATGTTGTTTCTGCCGGTGGTTTGTTTTCGGATCAGACAATAGCGGTTAAAGAGCGTATCGTCTTAGATCGGGATGTTAGGCTGCAGGCGTTAAAACACCTAGAGTTGCTTCCTGAAAATACATTCTTAAGTATCAATATTTCCCCGGAATGGCTGAAATATCTTGAGTCGCTGGATAATCTCCCAACCCTCGATATGATAAAAGCCTTAGCTGCGGATCCCTCGAAAGTTGTCATAGAGATCACAGAATTAGACGGTGATATTGATGTTATCCAGCGTTTAACTGAAAAGTATCGGGAGAGTGGATTTAGGGTAGCTATCGATGATTTTGGCACTGGTTTTTCGCAGTTGGATCGAATCGCCTTGCTTAAGCCAGATATTATTAAGCTAGATATGACGCTGCTGCAAAGTGGGGCTAAAGATAGTCGTGGTTCTTCCATGGTTCAGATGCTGGGAGAGCTAGCTTCAAAGCTCGGGAGTAAAGTGCTTTGTGAGGGCGTGGAGACGGAAGATGAATATTATTTAGCATTAAGCTGTAATGCTGTTTATGTTCAGGGCTTTCTTTTTTCTCCGGCAGTGTCTGAGATGTCTTTGCCTGAGACAACAGTTGAGAATGTTCAAAATCTGTTAGGGCATTATCGTGACAGGGCTGTAGAGGCAACCTCAAGAAGCTATTGGAGAGCTGAAAAGGTTAAGTCTGAGCTTATGTCGCTTCGCGAAGTGCTTAGAGCGGCTGATGCGGAAGATGACTTGCAGCACTTTGTCGCTGCTGACCATTTAATTCGTTTTTACATTTGTGATCGTATGGGGAACCAGATTTCTCCTAATTATGAAAATAGTGATCGTGGTTGGATAAGAGATGAAGGTCATCGTGGTTATAATTGGAGTTGGCGACCATATTTCTTTGAGTTATTAGGTTCTTCAGATATGGAAAATAGATTGGTTTTTTCCGATCCGTACCAGGACATACATACAGGCCTACGTGCGCAAACAGCGGTGTTATTTGTGGATGGTAGCAGGATATTACTCGCGGATTTAAGAGATGATCAGCAGGAGTCGGATCTGTTTAGTGGGTTTACTGCGATGCCGGCTAGCTGGATTCCGGAACTTACTTAGCTGTTACTTTGTTAGCTTTTTAAGTAGTAGAGTATAAGCTTTGTTTTTCTTCTCGATCTGCTTCAACTTAATAATTTGAAAGTCTAGCTCCGGGGCAAACCAGATAAAGGTTTGCCTTGGGTTGTCTGAGTCCCGTACGCGTTGAACGCGAATTGCATCATAGGTTCCTATCGGGGCTTGGATTTTTTCTTCCCCAATGACTTTAAATTTATACTCTTTCAAGGTTCCACCATCGGCAACTGAGTAACTGAACTCTTGCTTGCCTTTAGCTAATTCTTGTTGAAGAAGTAGCTGATAGCTGAGTTTGTCTTGAACCCCTGCAGTGATCGCCATCTGCCAAGGCTTGTTTTCAACATCGTTGGTTACTTGGTAGTTGGTCCAGTCAAAGCGGATAACCGCAGAGCGTTTTTTGCCGAACACGCTTCGCTTGAAGGTATAGTGTATTGGAAGCAGTGTTTGCTCGCCCCACTTAAAATTTGTTTCTTCAAAAATACTGGCGAACATAGAGGTGGCTTTCGATTGAAACTGCCATTCACCTTGAGCTGTTTTTTTTAGTTCTCGAACGGTGTCGCCGCTGATGGAAACAGGACCATCCCAATCTAATTCATAGGATGCAAGAAAAGGCTGAAGGGGTTGTATGTTATCAGACGTTGCGTAGAGAGGTGATGCCCAGAGCAAAAAGGAAGTCAGCGCAATAGTAAGCGATCGCGTCATTGTTCCGAGCATCATGATGTCCTCTTATACAGATGAGTCGAGTTGGTAGCCTTCGCTAGGGAGAGGCTGGTTATCGATAAGTATGCCTTTAGGCGTCCATTTTAACTTATCCGAGCAGATCCATTCGACAGCGAGCGGGTATATTTTATGCTCTACTGCATGAACTTTCTGCTGCAAACTATCTTCATTATCATCCATATCAATGCTTACTTTACCCTGAACAGCGAGTGGACCACCATCAAGTTCTTCGGTTACGAAGTGTACGGTGCAGCCGTGGTAAAGGTCCCCAGCTTCGATGGCGCGTTTGTGCGTATGAAGGCCTTTGTATTTGGGTAATAACGATGGGTGAATGTTAAGCATTCGTCCTTGGTAATGACGAACAAATTCAGCGGTTAGTATGCGCATGAAGCCAGCGAGTACGATTAGGTCAGGCTGGTAATGATCGATTTTTTCAATCATAGCCTGATCAAAACTTTCTCGATCATCAAACTCTGTGTGTTTTAGAATAAGAGCAGGGATGTTTGCTTTTTGGGCGCGCTCCAAGCCATATGCATCAGCTTTATTGCTGAGAACTGCTGCGATGCGGCCGTTGATTTGGCCGGCATCGATAGCATCCATAATGGCTTGAAGGTTGGAACCACTTCCTGATATCAGGACAACGATTCTTTTACTCATGGGTAGGATTAAGCCTCCATACCCATTAGATCTACTTGTTCTTCACCTTCTGCAGCAGGGGCGATTGAGCCAATAACCCAAGCATCTTCACCCGCATCAGCAAGCAGTTTTAAGGCTTCCTCTTTTTTATCGTTTGGTACACAGATAACCATGCCAACGCCGCAGTTGAAGGTGCGGTACATTTCAGTCGCTTCAACGTTGCCTTGTTCCTGCAGCCAATTGAAAACGGCTGGAAGTTTCCATGATTGCGTATCAATAACCGCTTTCGCATTATCTGGTAGAACACGTGGGATGTTCTCTAGTAAACCGCCGCCAGTAATGTGAGAAAGGGCATTTACCTGAGACTCTTTAATCAGTTTAAGTAGCGATTTCACGTAGATGCGCGTCGGAGCCATCAGTGCATCAGCAAGTGGTTTGCCATCAAGATCTGCCGTTAGTTCAGTACCGCTAACTTCTAAAATTTTACGAATTAAGGAGTAACCATTCGAATGCGGGCCAGAAGAGGCAAGGCCAATGAGCGCGTCGCCTACTTTGACATTCGTTCCGTCGATGATGTCGTCTTCTTCAACAACACCAGTACAGAAACCTGCTAAGTCATAGTCTTCACCTTCATACATGCCAGGCATCTCTGCGGTTTCACCACCAACTAGTGCTGCACCTGCAAGTTCACAGCCTTTACCAATACCAGTAACTACATCAGCCGCAGTATCGATGTTTAGTTTGCCAGTTGCATAGTAGTCCAAGAAAAGCAGTGGCTCAGCACCGGCAACAATCAAATCATTTACACACATCGCAACTAGATCAATACCGATCGTATCGTGCTTGCCAAGGTCCATTGCTAAACGTAATTTAGTACCAACACCATCTGTGCCGGAAACTAAAACAGGTTTGCGATAGCCTTCAGGAATCCGGCATAAAGCACCAAAACCACCTAAGCCGCCCATAACTTCAGGACGTGTAGTGCTTTTAGCGACACCTTTAATGCGATCAACGAGTGCATTACCAGCGTCGATATCGACACCAGCATCTTTGTAACTTAGAGAGTTGTTGTCAGAACCAGTAGACATGGAGCAGTTAACCTTTCATGTGCAAGGAATATAGGGAAGATAAATATTGCGCGTATTCTACCGTTTCTACAGGTTTAATACACTCAAATCGTTACTCAAAATGAAGAAATTGTCATGAGAAACACTCTAAAAAGGATTTAACGCATGTGTTACAGTTACGCCATCATTCAGTTAGGACTTTTTTGGACGGCGTAATGGACTTAATGCGGATCTTTATATGTACTTTATCTATGCTGATTTCTTCCCTGTCATGTGCAGGAACAGTGGTAAAGCTATATAGCACTGAATTACCCATAACTTCTTTAGCCGAAACGCCAAATGATTTACAAGTCACCGAAGGCTTGAGGAAGGTTCTGGTTAAAGTCTCGGGCGATAGAGCGATCGATCAAAAGCCAGCAATACAGCAACAGCTTTCGATGCCTAGGCCATACCTTCAGCAGTTTAGTTTCACTTCAGGGGCGGTAGAAAGTGAAAACCAAAATGCACTGGTCTTAGATTTTAATCGTAACTCTGTTGATCAACTTATACAGTCCACTGGCATTAAACCGCTTGGGTCTCAGCGCCCGACACTGCTTATTTGGTTGGCTACGGATGAGAGTACAGTACAAGATTATGCCTCGCTGGATAGTCGGTTTATTAAAAAAATGAGGCAGACAGCTGAGGAAAGAGGACTTCCACTTCAGTTCCCATTGTTAGACCTACAAGATCAGGTTGCCTTACCGGTAAGCGATGTTTGGGGATTATTTGAAGATTCGGTTGCTGTTGCTTCTCAGCGTTACAGACCTGATGCGATTTTGGTGGCTAGAGTTGAAGTAAAACCATCAGGTGTGGCTCATCTAGAAGGTGTACTGATGCATGAAGCCAATGCCGAGCGATTATCAAAATCAGGCCAAACAGACACTCTACTTGTAGAGGCGATTAATCAGGCCGCTGATCAGCTATTTATGCCAGTGGTAAGTCATGAGCTGAGTTATTTTCAAACGGGTGTTGCGGTTAAAGTTAACAATATAAATAGCTTATCTGATTATATTAATCTAACTGAAATGTTAACGGCCCTACCTATTGTAAATAAAGTTCAACCCGAGTGGGTAAGAGGATCAGAGGTGACCATTCGTTTGCAGTTAGATGGAGATGAGCTGCAGTTAATGAAGGCACTTGGGATTGAAGAACGATTACAGGCAATGGATCAGCAACTTGATTCTAATGGTTTGAAAACATTCAGCTACCGTTGGCAGGGATAGAATAATGACTGAATCACAACGCTGGTTTTTCCTGATAGTTGTCATGGCTGTGGCAGGTATCGTTTACCTATTAGCGCCTATTTTATCGCCCTTTCTAGTTGGCGCTTTATTAGCATATTTGTCTGATCCTATCGCCGATCGTCTAGAGAAAGCTGGTTTGTCTCGGACATTATCCGTGGTGATTGTTTTTATTGTTATGACAGCGCTAGTCGCGGTGTTATTTCTAATCTTTATTCCGAAAGTAGGGCATCAAATACAAACCCTTTTAGAGCGTTTACCGCAAGCGCTGACGCTGTTTGAAGAACAAATCTTTCCTTGGTTTCTAACAACGTTCAGTGTGGATGCCTCTCTTTTTGATTTTGCGAATATTAAAAAATTACTGGTTGGTGATTTAGAGAAAACTAGCGACATCATGGCCCAGTTGTTAGGCGGAATAACCAAATCAGGCCTTGCCATTGCTGCTTGGGTTGCCAATCTTGTTTTAATTCCGGTTGTGACATTTTATCTGTTGCGTGACTGGGATGTTATGGTCGATAAGATAAAGCATCTGTTACCACGTAATCTGGAGCCTAAAGTTTCGCTGTGGGCATCTGAGTGTGATGAGGTATTAGGGGCCTTTATGAAAGGGCAATTGTTGGTAATGTTTGCGCTTGGTGTTGTATATGCTTCCGGATTATGGATCGTAGGGCTTGATCTAGCGCTATTGGTTGGTATGATCGCGGGTCTTGCTAGCATTGTTCCCTATATGGGCTTTATCATAGGTATCGTTGTTGCTGGGGTTGCTGCTTTCATGCAGTTTCAAGACCCTATAGTGTTAGGCTATGTTGGTGCTGTGTTTATTGTTGGGCAGTTACTGGAAGGGATGTTATTAACACCTCTTTTGGTCGGTGACCGGATAGGTTTACACCCAGTGGCAGTAATTTTTGCTATTATGGCAGGCGGTCAGCTTTTTGGTTTTGTCGGGGTGTTACTCGCCTTACCTGTAGCGGCTGTAGTTATGGTGTTGTTGCGTCATCTGAATGAAGGCTATAAAAGTAGCTCTCTTTATGCAACCGAACACCCGAATGACCTTGAACAATCCGAATCTGTAGTAAATGACAACTGATCATCCATTTCAAATTCCTCTCTCAGTCGGACTAAGAGATGACGCTCGCTTTGAGAACTTTTATTCTCAAGGTAACGAGCTGCTCTGTGCAAGCCTAAAAGCGGCTGCGCGGTCTGAGGGCGAACAATTTCTCTATATCTGGGGAAGCCTTGGTGTAGGTAGAACGCATCTACTTCAGGCCGTATGCCATGAAGCAGATCCTGTCGGTCGTACCGCTGCATATTTACCTTTGGACGAATTGAAGCACATGGGTGGGGGCATTCTAGAAGGGATGGAATATCTCGATCTTGTATGTCTTGATTGCATCGATTCTGTCGTCGCGGATAAAAAATGGGAAGAAGCACTTTTCCATTTTTTTAATCGTATTCGTGAACAAGGAAATACGTTAATCATTGCCGCATCAGCAGCGCCTAGGTATTTGGGTATTAACCTTCCAGATCTCGCGTCTCGTCTAAGCTGGGGGATGATTTTTCAGGTTCAGCCATTGGATGATGACACAAAATTAAAAGCAATACAGATGCGTGCAAGCGCTCGTGGCCTCGAGTTCTCAGATGAGGTGGCGAGATATTTATTGCACCATGCTAGTCGAAACATGAATGATCTAACATTCTTGTTGGACACATTAGATCAAGCCTCGCTGAGCGCCAAACGTAAAGTAACTATTCCTTTCATTAAAGAGGTTACAGGGCTATAGATTGCAATACCGATAGCTTGTGCTGTTAATCTCTTTCGAATCTTCTAACTCTTCATATATTTGTCATCATTTATTGCACCTGCGTAATGCACAATAGGGATGATTATTTAATGAGGTCTTCTTGGGGGTTGTATGGCAAAGAATCATCTGTCTGAAAAGTTACAGCAGAAAATTGAAAAAGAAGGCGTTTTGGTAAAAGAAAACGGTGTTCGCTTTACGGCAACTCATATAAACCGTAAGGGTAAGGTCTTGGGCCGAGAGTGGTATAAAGGTTTTATTGCTGTTACCGATAAGCGTTTAGTCTTAGTCGCCGATGGCGTAAAGTTTCTTAACCTAAAGGCTGGAGATGAGCGCTTTTCCGCAGCTAAGTTTATTGAGGATAATGTTGCGTGCTTAGAGGTCAAATTCTGTAAAGAGATCGATAGTCCTCGTAGCTTAGTTTTCCATATCTATACAGGTAAAGTTAATAAGATCATGAAACGTATTGACGCCTTGTCATAACGTTGAGGCTAAGGCGGAGTTCTACTCTGCCTTAGGTATTCCCTTCTAATGCGCTTCATTGCACGTTCATCTTGAATTATCGGCCTAACTCACGCATTATCTCGCTTTTTTATGGGGCATCCTGTGTACGAGATAATTGATCAAAACGATAACTTTGTGGTGATTAATAAATTTCAAAACGTCAGTGTACACAAAGATCAAAATGATACTGGCCTGACAATGCAGCTGCAGGATGATCTTACCCTATCTAAGATTTTTTTAGTTCATCGACTGGATAAGATCACATCAGGTCTAATGATCTTTGCCAAAAATGTTGAGACAGCCTCTGAATTCGGTAAGAAGTTTAGCCAACGTCAAATCAGTAAGTATTATTTAGCGGTGAGTGATAAAAAGCCACGTAGAAAGCAGGGCGCGATTATTGGGGATATGGCTAAAGCAAGAAGAGGAGGCTGGAAGCTCCTTCCTAGTAAAGAAGATCCTGCGATTACCCAGTTTTTTAGTACATCGATTAAGCCCGGTTTCCGCTTATTTATTATCAAACCGACAACAGGTAAAACACACCAGATAAGGGTTGCATTGAAAAGTGAGGGGGCACCGATTTATGGTGATCAGCTATACGGTGGAACTGAAGCTGATAGGGTCTACCTGCATGCCTACCAGTTGTGTTTTGAATATGATGGTAAAAAGTTCGAGTACAGGTGTTTGCCTAAAGAGGGAGCATTGTTAGATCAAGATGCTCTGCAAGTAATTAATGATTTTTGTTCTCAACCCCATGTGTTGAGCTGGCCTAATTTAAAGAAAGGTAAATAGAGATGACTGAGAGTGAACGGATAGCGCGTGATTTTAACCTTAGGGATGAAGAAGAAAAGAAAGCGTTTTTAGAGGAAACGTGGTGTGATCACTGCCAAGAGGTCAATCTAGGGATGGTTGAGCCTGTAGAGTATGAACAAAATGACATTATTTTTATCGAAGGTAAGTGCGCTAAGTGTGGCAATGTTATCTTAACGGAAATTACTGAAGACGAATTTTAATACATTGACCTTATAGCGGAGATTTCTCTTTGTCAGTTGAGTTCGAAAACCGATTTGGTGGCACGCGTCGTTTATATGGCAACGATGTGGTGAGTATGTTCAATCAATCACATATCTGTGTTATCGGTATTGGTGGGGTTGGATCTTGGGTTGCTGAAGCTTTAGCTCGCACAGCGGTAGGAACGATTACGCTGATCGATTTAGATGATATTTGTATTACCAATACAAATCGGCAGATTCATGCGGTAGAGGGCAATGTTGGACGTTCTAAAGTTGAGGCAATGGCCGAACGTATCCGACTTATAAACCCAGAGTGTATAGTAAATGAAATAGATGATTTCATTACGCGCGAGAATATCCCCGAATTGATTACGGACCGATTTGATTATGTCATCGATGCTATAGATAGTGTTAAAGAGAAGGCTGCCTTAATTTCTCATTGTAATTATCGGAAAATACCAATCATTACAGTAGGTGGAGCTGGTGGACAGACGGATCCAACTAAGATTGATATATGTGACCTTTCCAAGACAAATCATGATCCTTTAGCGGCTAAAGTTCGTTCTTACCTACGTCGTCATTATCAATTCAGCAAAAGTGGGCGACGTTTTTCGGTTGATTGCGTGTATTCAACAGAGCAGTTGGTCTACCCACAACCAGATGGCAGTGTGTGTGCTCAAAAAAGCATTGTTGACGGTAATACACGGTTAGATTGCGCGGGTGGTTTCGGTGCATCTACTTGTGTGACGGCGAGTTTTGGCTTTGCCGCTGTTGCACGTGTTTTAGATAAAATGAAGACCCGATGGGAGCGTCAGCAAAAGGAGAGCTAGGGAAGATGCGATTAAGTACCTCCTCATGAGATAATTCAGGCTAATCAAAACCTGAAGAGATCGAACATGGAACAGCAGTTATCCTTTGCCGATAGTGAGTATCAGCACAAACGCC
>Ga0193964_1000075_pt1 | contig 50611 bp, 31 predicted proteins | sample FB_7_MG_FD_140323 | JGI IMG/M metagenome (GOLD analysis project Ga0193964, IMG submission 140323) | Microbial mat bacterial communities from the Broadkill River, Lewes, Delaware, United States - FB_7_MG | ecosystem: Environmental > Aquatic > Freshwater > River > Microbial mats | place: USA... | reverse complement strand
CTACAAAGATAAACACCCTATTCATGTCGATATTATGATGCAAGGAGCTCGTGGGTATAAACTGGTATTGGAGATGCCTGACAGAGCAAAAGAGATAGATGAAAATGTTACTGCCTATGTACACTGTGCTGCTTATTATCAATATTGTGTAGATGACCCCGATATTAATGAGACACGTCTAGTTGATGAAGAAGAAGACCTAGTGAGTAAATATTTTGAAAAAATGGTCTATTTCAATACGCCTGAACGAATGAGTGCATTTAAACAATACAATCATCTACTCAGTGGTGGGATATATACTATGCCTTCATGCAATGAAAGTAAAGCCTATTGTGACTTTAATACCACAAAGTATGAGGAGCAGTAGATGAAAAAAATACATTTGCTCGTTCCAAAGCTCTTGAGATTGTGAAACAACTATCTTAAAATTCCGTAGGGTGCAATAAATTGACACCCTACGGTTATTTCACTACCCCATTCCAATCCTAAATACTACTTAACAATACCATACCTTAACCTGTTCAAAGAAAGCAGAGCTAAAGCTTCGTGTAAATTGTAAGTTGCCTGTGCAATTTTACGAGCGATGATTGCACGGGATATGGATAGCAAAACCTCTCTTTTTGGAAAGTTCCTAAACATTAAATCTAAAGTGCATCACATCACCATCAGCAACAATATACTCTTTACCTTCAAGGCGACTTTTCCCTGCCTCTTTGGCTCCCTGTTCGCCACCGCAAGCAATAAAGTCTTCATAGGAAATCACCTCAGCGCGAATAAAACCTTTTTCAAAATCATTATGAATCACCGCTGCTGCCTTGGGAGCCGTGGTATTTTTACGAATAGTCCATGCACGTACCTCTTTGACACCTGCTGTAAAGTAGCTCATCAATCCTAACTTATCAAACCCTTCGTGGATGATTTGATCCAATCCACTCTCTTCTACACCAAGGTCATTGAGCATCTCGGTTTTCTCCTCATCGTCAAAGTCTACCATCTCCTCTTCAACCTTAGCACAGAGTTTAATCACTTGTGAACCTCTCTCATCAGCATAAGCTTTGACTTTTTGAACATACTCATTATCTTCGCTCAAGCCATCTTCATCCACATTGGTTGCATAGATAATCTCTTTGGATGTCAGAAGTCTAAGCTCTTTGTTCATGGATTGGAACTCATCACTTTCAAACTCCTCAAAAGTAACAACAGGATGCCCCTCAGAGATATACTCTAATAATCTTTGAGCCACTGCAAGCTGAGCAATGGCAACTTTATCTTTACCTTTTGCTTTTTTAGTGAGTGAATCGACTCGCTTTTGCACACTGTCAAGATCCGCAAAAAGTAACTCTTGTTCAATGATCTCAATATCACGAATAGGGTCAATATTGCCTTCAACGTGTGTAATATTTTCATCTTCAAAACATCGAACAATATGTAAAATTACTTCTGTCTCTTTGATGTTGGATAAAAACTTGTTTCCCAAACCTTCGCCTTTAGAGGCACCTTTGACAAGTCCTGCGATATCTACAAAATCAAGCGTTGAGTGTAAAATCTTCTCAGGATTTACAATCTTGGCTAGTTCATCAAGCCTCTTATCGGGTACAGGTACGACTGCTTTGTTGGGTTCTATTGTACAAAATGGATAGTTTTGGCTCTCAGCATTTTGAGCCTTTGTCAGTGCATTAAAAGTAGTTGATTTACCTACATTGGGTAATCCAACGAGTCCGATACTTAATCCCATATTATCTATTTCCTAATCTATAAAATTTTTGCAAATATTCTACCCTAAATATGGTGAAGCTTTGTTAAAAGTAGATTGGTGTATAATATTGTATCGCAAAACTTACAGCAACTAAACCCTAATCCCCACTTAATAAAATCGATTCAAAAGGTTATTTATCATGATAAAAATGATTCTTTTCTTATTACTATCTATCACTACTCTACTACTATCACAAACTCCAATTGAACCAAACTTTACCGCTCAAGAACGCTTATGGATAAAAAATAATCCTCTGGTTATTGTGGGTGGAGAGAACGACTGGCCTCCTTTTGATTATGTAGAGGGGGGAGTCTATAAAGGGATTGCCAAAGATTATATCGATCTCATTGCCAAGAAGAGTGGACTTATTTTTGATGTCAAAACGGGTTATAGCTGGAATCAACTCTTAGAGATGAGCAAAGATAAAAAAATCGATCTTTTACCCATGATCTATATCAGTGATGAACGAAAAGAGTTTCTTCACTTTACTCGTCCCTACCTCAAACTTCGACACTACCTCTATACTCTTGAAGCAAATAATTTCAACTCCCTCAAAGATCTCTTTGGCAAAAGAGTAGCCATACCCAAAGGATTTGCACAAGCTGAGGTCTTACGCAAACGCTATCCACAAATCGATATCTATGAGGCAGGAAGCTCATTAGAGTGCATCGATGCAGTTATTACAAAAAGAGCAGATGCCCTGATTGAAAATACCGCTTTGGTAGCATACTATACCAAACATCAAGGCATTCAAGGAATCAAAGCCGCATTTCCAACACGCTTGGGTGTTAATCGCCTATATATGGCGACCAATAGTGATAAAGAGATACTGCGTGATATTATTCAAAAGTCACTTGATAGCATCACTGCCAATGAAAAAAAGGTAATTGAACACAGATGGCTAATACTCCAAAAGAGTGATCAGCAATATCTTTGGAATATGCTTTTTATTGTAACACTCATTTTAATTGCCGTGGCTCTCTTTGCTTATCTACTCAACAAAAAGATCAAACAAGAGGTAAAAAAACAGACCAATTTACAAAAATATCTTCAAAATCTCACCAATAATACCTTTGATGCAATTACAACTATGGATCACAACGGAAATGTACTGACATGGAACAAATCATGTGAAAAGATATTTGGCTACTCCTACGATGAGATCAAAGGCAAAAATTTACATCAAACCATCATGCCCAAAGAGCTTATGGAGCAACACCTCAGAGGTTTTGTAGAGTTTCGTAAAAGTGGAAAAGGTCCTTTGATAGGTAAAGTCTTAGAGGTAGAGGGTATCAATAAAACAGGAGAAAAAGTTCCTATTGAGATATCCATTAATGCCATATCTTATAAAGACAAATGGCATGCCCTAGGCATTATTCGTGATCTTCGCGATAGAAAACGGCTCGAAAACAGAGTCATAGAGATTGAGAAACAAAAAAGAGAGATTGACTCTATCTTAAATGGCTCAACCACTATCTTAATGCTCAATGATGAACAAGAGATGATGCGTGCCAATCAAGCTTTTTTTGACTTTTTTGACCAATACAGTAGCTATGAAGCGTTTAAACAAAAACATCAATGCATCTGTGAATTTTTCTACCCCACTGAGGAGGAGGAGTATATCACACAAGAGTATATTGATGGACTCTACTGGGTTGAGTATCTCTTTAAACACTCTAACCAAAACTTTAAAGTAGCCATTTCCAAACACAATAGAATTTACCACTTTTTTATTCATGTCAGCTCCATTGTACTCAATGAAAAAGATTTCTATCTCATTGAGCTTATCGATATCACACTTGAAAAAGAGCTCGAACAAGAACTTATCGATGCAAAAAACATGGCACAAAAGGCCAATGAATCCAAATCAATCTTTTTAGCCAATATGTCTCATGAGATCCGTACACCACTTAATGGCATTATAGGACTTACCAATATAGTACTCCAAAGCGACCTGAAGCCTCAACAATCCAACTATCTCAAGAAGGTCAAAAGATCTTCTGAAGCACTTTTAAATATCATCAATGATGTATTAGATTACTCTAAAATTGAAGCTAGAAAACTCAGCATTGAAAAGAGTGCCTTTAATTTCAATGAACTCTTGCAGAGTATTAAAGATCTCTTTGGATATCAAATAGAGCAAAAAGGGTTAGAGCTTAGCTTTGATATAGACTCGTCCATTCCCAATCGACTCCTAGGTGATAAACTAAGAATCATTCAAGTACTCAATAATCTTGTTGGAAACAGTATCAAGTTTACCAATAAAGGTGGTATTAAAATTACGATTCATCAATTAACCAAAGATCAAAATAGCATTAAACTCCATTTTTGTATTCAAGATAGTGGTATAGGAATTGAAAAAGAGGATCAAACAAAACTCTTTGCCCCTTTTTCACAAATTGATAGCTCCAATACCAAAAAGTATCGTGGCACAGGTTTGGGACTTGTTATTACCAAAGAGATTGTGGAGCTTATGGGCGGTAAGATGACTTTAGATTCACAAAAAGGGGTAGGAAGTACGTTTTGTTTTAGTTTGGCACTAGAGTATGTTGATTCTGTTAATGAAAATAAAACACGCGTTGCCAAAGAGTATAAAGAGGTTAAGTTTAAAGGAGATATATTACTTGCCGAAGATGATGAGATCAATCAAATTGTTGCTAAAGAGTATCTTAAATCGTATGGTTTGGATATCGTTATAGCACACAATGGTAAAGAGGCAATTGAGTTGACACAACAAAAAGAGTTTGATCTTATCTTTATGGATCTACAGATGCCTATTATGGATGGCTTTTCTGCATCTAAACAGATGCGTCAAATGGGTATTGATACCCCTATTATTGCTCTTAGTGCAGCAGTCATGCAAAGCGATCGTGAACTTACCAAGCAGGCAAAAATGGATGGACATATCTCCAAACCCATTGATCTAAAAGAGCTTGAAGAGATCTTATACCGCTATCTTAAATATGAGATAGTTGACGATACACAACCCAAAAACCAACCCTCCAAACCAGAGATCACACTTGCTGGTATTGACGTAGATGCTTTGAGCAATGCACTGGGGCTAGAGAGCAACAAAATCTACACAATGTTGCTTAATTTTGCTCATAGCTATCATGACTTTCCCGATCAAATAACCAAGCTAGAAAGCAACTCCCAAGAACTTGAAGCGGCGATTCATAAACTTAAAGGGGTTGCAGGTAATCTAATGGCAACAGAACTCTACCAACTTACTTTAGAGATAGAAAATGCAAGCAATGAGCAAAAAGAGCCACTTATCCAAGCATTAATTATAAAGCTAGAGAGCATTATTGATTCAATAGTTGATACAATACCTCCACTGATTCACAACAATCAAAACCATACTACCCAGACGCTTACATCTTGTATCGATAAACTCCTTGATGATATTCAAGCCAATAACTTTATTGCTTCCAATCGGGTTGATACGCTTCTAAACGATTTGAGTGATTCTATTGATAATGAAAAAAAAGATATACTAAAAGAGGCTTTTTTAAATTATAATTATGATAAAGTAAAAAGATTGCTACTGGATATAAAAAGGGAAGAAAATGAGTAAAGCCACCATTTTGATAGTAGATGATGAACCCATTAACATTGATCTCATTGCACAAATTTTGTCAGACCGCTACCAGCTAAAGATAGCTACCAGTGGGGCAAAAGCATTGAAAATATTGGAGGCTAACACTATTGATCTTTTGCTTCTTGATATCTCCATGCCTCAAATGGATGGCTATGAGGTTGCAAAAGAGATTCAATCCAATGCCAAAATCAACCATGTTCCCATTATCTTTTTAACCTCTAAAAGTGATAAAGAGTCTATTATCCAAGGCTTTGAAGCAGGTGCAGTGGACTATATCACCAAGCCCTTTAACAAACAAGAACTTTTGGTACGTGTATCTAACCATATCACAACCTACCTCTTGCAAAAAGATCTTAAAGAGCAAAAAATCTTTATTCAAACCATTCTCGATACCCAGCCAAGCATGATTGTCATTAGTGATGGTGTCACGGCAGAGTTTGTCAATCATCAAATACTTGACTTCTATCAGTGTGAAAGCTTGGAGATGTTTCAAGAACACTATCAATGCATCTGTGACACATTTATCCAAAACGATCACTATTTTCACCTTGGCAAAATCAAAGAGGGACAAAACTGGATAGAAGAGCTAAAAAAATTCAATGAAGATGAGCAGATTGTCTCGATCATCTCTCAAAAAGATCATAAAGCCAAAGCCTTTAAGATATCCATCACACACTACAAAGACACTCGACAGATCATCACACTTAGCGATATTAATGCCACCATTATGAAACAACTCGCACTCAAAGACAAAACCATACACGACCCCCTTACTCAAGCCTACAATAGAGAGTACTTTGATCTTAACTACGAAAAGTATATCAAAGAGGTAAACCACAATGGCGAATATCTAGGTATTGCTATTGTCGATATTGATCACTTTAAAAAGGTCAATGATCGCTACGGTCACGATATTGGAGACTCCATCCTCAAAGAGTTTGTTACAACCCTCAATCAATACTCACGCAAAAGTGATATTTTGATTCGATGGGGTGGAGAGGAGTTTGTCATTATGATGAAGGTAAGCTCCAAGTATGCTTTGGCACGAGCACTTGAACACTACCGAAAAGTGATTTTCTCGCATACATTTGAACATGTAGGCAAAATAACCTGCTCCATTGGCGGAGCCTTTTATGAAAACGATGAAAAGATCACCCTCACACTCCAACGAGCCGACAGCGAACTCTACAAAGCCAAAAATAGCGGACGAAATGCAGTCAGTATCGATTCGTTTTAACCCAAAATATCATTGGTCTCCTTTGAAGCATTTATTCATAAATTAACTCATTTTTTTGCTCCTGCTTTAATCTTTCAGCTATCCATACTTTGATAATTGACTGCCTTGTCACTCCTATCTTTTGAGCTTCGCGGTCGAGCATCATAACGATATTTTCAGGGAAATCTACATTGACCTTTTTGGTCTTAACACTGTGATTGTCAAAATCTTTTAAACGAATAGCATTCTCAAAATCCAAATACTCATCAATATTCTCACCACTATCTACTTTATTATCAAACTCTTTAGCCGATATCTGTTTCATAATGTTTCTCCTCATTTTTTCTACATCGTCGTACGCTATCTCGTCTAGTACATACTGTCAAATAGCATTTACCATTAAGCTTTGCAATCATAGCGTACCTTATTTCACTCTCAATTATTTTTGCAGGGATAATAAGAGCATTTTCATCCTCCCATAGCCTTTGAGCCTCTTTAAAGTCGATACCATGTTTATTTAAATTGCTTAAACTCTTATTCTCATCGTATTCAAACTCCAAAGAGTGTCCTTTAATATAATAATTATACTTTTATTATATATTTTTTATATTTTTGTGTCAAGATATAATCAATTTAACTCTCTTGTATTATGGCTAATGAGTGTTAAGTCATAGGCTTTGGCACAACCTGCTATCATGACTTGTGCCATTGGGTCTCCTTTGAAGCATTTTTAGTAATGATACCACAAAGCCACACCGTTATCCAAAGCCACCCACGGCTGTTTCATTCTATGCTTTTCCGTTCACCCTGAGCTTGTCGAAGGGTCGTGATGTACTTCGACAAGCTCAGTACGAACGCTAAACCAATCAATAATCTGTTCATTTGTATAAAATGAAACAGCCGTGCAAAGCCAACCCTCACCGTTGCCCTTGGTGGGTGGGGTGGTTGCCTCTCGTTCCACAATTGCATTGTGGAATGGAAAATATTGCTAGTTATATCAATCATAATCATATACACTCCCAAACGCAGTTTGGGAGCGAGTTAAAGTCCAATAGGGCATTGCGAAATTGGAGCTTCGCAACGAGTAAAAATTTTCATCAGATGACAATGAAGAGGTAGATGCAGATAAAGCAATGAAAAATTATTTTGAAAAACTTTCACATGATAAAAACATTAATATAAAAGCTTTTAAAAACTTACTTACTTCTGTAGCACATAAAGGTGTACAGGGTGAAACTTTTAAAGGTGACCTTAAAATCAAAGGATACGATAAAGTTCTTATTGTTCTCTATCAAACGCTTCCAACACAAAAACCTCTATCGGTTAATAAAGAAGGAGTCCAAGTAGAAGAACGAGAGGGACGAACCTATATTCATATCCCTACAAAAAACCTTAAAGATGGAGAACATATTTTAGTTCAAGACCGAGATGGTGGTGTATTGATTGATTATACTATTGTTGTAGAATAATTGGCATTGCTACACCCTCAATATCAAGCTCTTGGGCGATAAAGTAAGCAATCAATCTTCCAATCTTTTTGAGGCGGTAGCGTAGCCAAAGGGCTTCTTGTTTGCAGGTGATCTCTCCTAGTTCGAGTACCAAAAATCCTTTTTGGCTAAAGACATACTTATAGCCATAATAGCCTGATAGATTATCGGTAAAGTTATCCTCCATCCAATCAAAAGGATAGACCTTTGAGTAGATACTTTTCCACTTATCAGCTAGAGTTTTATGCATCGCTTTACCGTATCCTATCGAAGCCCCCGAACGACAAGGTTTTTTGCTTCCATCAAAGTGAATGGATAGAGCGAGTTTGACTTTGGCAATGGGCATCTTGGCACCTGTACGAATCACACTGACTCCTGCAGCTTCAAGAATCCGTGCTGCTTCATTGGCAACATCTCTATTCCAGTCCATCTCTTTGCCATACTTAGACTCAGCACCTGTATAGCCATGGTTTCGTCCCTCATGTCCTGCTTGAATCAATACATCGGCATGCTTATATCCTGAGGTATATTTTTTAGAAGCTACAAAAAAAAGAAACGGCAGAGTTGTTATAATTGAACCAATAAGAAAATATTTGATCGCTTTAATATAGAGCTCCAATTTTTGATTTATTATACTAAAATTATGTAAATTATAATAATTATTTTGCTATAATTTCACCACAACTTTAGGCATCTAGTAGGGATACGCAAGCCGAATGGGTCTAAACGGTGTAGTCACAGGGACTCAAAACCTACCAAAAAATAATTTAAGGATATATAAAATGAAAAAGTTTTTCTTACTTTTCTTAGCACTTGGTGCTGTTGCATTTGCTGGTGAAGCAGATGGTGAATCTATGATTAAAGCATACTCAGTAGTAGCTGCTGGTGTTGGTCTTGGTCTTGCTGCTCTTGGTGGTGCTATCGGTATGGGTCACACAACTGCTGCAACAATCGCTGGAACTGCTAGAAACCCAGGTTTAGGTGCTAAACTTATGACAACAATGTTTATTGCATTGGCGATGATCGAAGCACAAGTTATCTATACACTTGTAATTGCTCTTATCGCACTTTACGCTAACCCATTTATCGGTTAATCATACACTTTAGAAGAGGCAAAAGCCTCTTCGCTTTTTACTCAATCTTTTATAACTATACATTTTTTAACAATTTCTGAATTTAAAAAAAATACTCTAAGCAGTAGATAGTATTTTTACTATATAATATCAAATAGGAATTATTTTAAGGTTACTTAATGCTAAATGTACAACTGCAAAATCTAGGAAATATTAAACAAGCTAATATTAAACTAAATAAATTAACAATATTTGCTGGTGAAAATAATAGTGGAAAAACTTATATTAACTATCTGCTTTATGGACTTTTGGATAAAAAGTTTTCTTCGAGGAGTAATATTTATCAAAATTTGTTGAAAGAAGCAAAAAATGATGGGGTTAAGAAGATAAATATTAATGAGTTTTTGGAAGAGAATTTTAATAAGCTTAAAGATAGTTTAGAAGACCATTTTTCAAAGGGTTTAGATCAATTTTTCAGTGCTAAAAAAGGAACATTTTCAAATTTTAAGCTTAAAATTTTAGAAAGTTTAGAAGAGATAAAAAAAGAAGTTTTTGAAGAAGAGTTTTCTCATGAACTTTCAATTGGAAAAAATAAAAATATAGTATGCGAAATATCCAAAGAAGCTAAAAGTGAAATCGTTACTATAGTGATTATTGATACAACTTTACCCAATGACCTTTATTTAGATTTTATCAGTGAAAGTCTTTTTAAAAATATATTTCATAATTTTAATAATGATACTTTTTTGCTACCTGCAGAAAGAACGGGGCTTAATCTATTTTATCAAGAGTTAAACAGTACTCGTAATGCATTAATCAATTCACTACAGCAAAATAAAACAAATCCTATTGAAGTTATAAAAAATATGATGCTTTCAAGCTATCCTCAACCAATCGCTGACTATATAGACTTTTTAAATAGAACAACAGTGTTAAAAAATAATAAAAGTGAATATTCGTTTTTAAATCAGCAGATGCATCATAAAATTTTAAAAGGAACATATCATATTGATCGAAATGGAGCCATTTCATTTTTACCTTATAAAAAATACTTTAATGGTAGTCATCATCAAAAGAAAATTGAATTACACTTATCATCATCTACTGTAAAGACTTTCTTTTCATTGGAGTTTTATCTTGAATATATGGCTCAAAAAGGAGATTATTTAATTATAGATGAGCCTGAACTCAATCTGCATCCCGATAATCAAAGAAATATTGCAAGACTGTTAGCTCAAATTGTTAATCATGGTATTCATGTGATTATCTCTACACACAGTGATTATATTATACGAGAACTTAATAATCTTATTATGTTAAATGAAAACTTTGCCACAAAAAATAAGCTTTTAGAGCAATATGGATATCAAGATGATGAACTACTATCTCCAAGTGATGTAAATGCTTATCTTGTAAGTGATGGAGCTGTGGAAGAGATGGAGATTAATGGAAACGAGGGAATTATCGCAACAACTTTTGATAACGTTGTCAATAGTCTCAATGAATCTTCTGATGATATCTATTACACCAAGATGGAAGCACAAGAAGATGATAACGAAAGATAAATATGATCAGATAATTTCTTTGCTTGATGAAATTATAGCTCCTGATTTTAAAGTTTCTAATAGTGGTGGTACAATTACATTTCAGGAGTCACAACGAGATAAAGGTAAATGTGAAAAAGTTAGCATAAGTACAACACAAAAAGTATTTTCTTGTACTTTGGATGTACCAATACTTACACCTTTTAACTGTTTTAATACGCGAATTGAAAAATTTACAACACGTAATGATGGTATTTTGTTTTGCCATAAAGATAACAAACTCATTATCTTTCTAATTGAACTAAAGTCAAATAATGAAAGCAAGTACTTAAAACAGTTAAAGGCGGCACGAAACTTTGTTGAGTATCTGGTTAAGCAGATTAACTTATTAAGTGACCTGCATATACCTTTTGATGATATTGAGTTTCGTGGTATACTTTTTATGTTAGGTAGGAAAACGCCACCCAAGGGTAAAACATCTAAAAAAATTAGTGCTATAAAATTTGAAAATCGTAATGATTTAATCTGCACAACACTAAGTTGCAATCAAAACTATAAACTACAACAGATTAAAGAGGCTGTCTAAAGAATCTATTTTTTACTTCCTCCAAATAAATCCAAAATCAAACTACTAACACATTTTTCAAGTTCACAATAGGCTAAAAAACCTCTCCCATTTTATAGGCGATATTGTTCTTTGTAAGTTCATTGATATAGAGCTGGAAACTGCTTTTGGCTAACTCATCATCATAGGCAGCTACTGATATAGTGGTATACCACTTCCCCTCCCCTGCTGATTTGGGCAATGAGGAAAACTCTACACCATTAGGCATCTGTTTCATTACATCGACCAAAAGAGACTCTTTGCAATCAGCACTAAGCGTATAACGATAGATGGTACGCTTTTGATTATAATAAGTTTTGAGAATATCTTCTACCATAGGGTGTGACATATGCGGAAAACCTGGCATAAAGAAGAAGCGATCTTCAAGCTCAAAGGCAGGAATAGTACCTTGAATATTATCAATAAGTTTGGCATCTTTGGGAAGCTGAGCCATCTCATAGGAAATTTTGGAGGTTTTGCCCGCTAGTCGCTTGCTAATTATATCTCGACACTCACTGTGCGTATAGAGCTTTCCATCACTTAGAGCCTTGGCAGCACACTGTCGCGTATGATCATCAGGCGTTGCTCCAATCCCTCCAAAACTAAAGATCACACTTTGATCAATAGCAGCAATGTATTTAAGGGTATTGACAATGAGCTGAGGATCATCTTCGATAATAAATGAACCCGTGAGCTTATTGCCGTATTTTGCAAGCTCTTGAGATACAAAATCAAAGTGGGCATCGGTGCGTCTTCGATTGAGTATCTCTGTACCAATTATGAGGGCAAAAAACTTTGGATTTTTCATCAATTTTACTCTTCGATATAGTTTTTAAGCTTTCGACCTACTTTTGGATGCTTAAGCTTTTTAATCGCCGACGATTCAATCTGACGCACACGTTCACGGGTAACGTTTAGCTCTTTTCCAATCTCTTCAAGAGTTCGATCACTGTGATCATCAAGCAGTCCAAAACGCATACGAATCACCGCCTTTTCTCTATCATTAAGCTGACTAAGTACATCATCAATTTGGTTATTAAGATCATCTCGCAGTACCACATCGGTTGGGCTTAGTGTTGTTTTATCTTCGATAAAGTCTCCAAATCGTCCATCATCCTCATCCCCTACAGGGGTCTCAAGTGAAACGGGCTCTTTGGTGATTTTAATAACATTTTTGACCTTATCGACACTAAGACCTACCTCTTGAGCAATGGTATCCAAATCAGGCTCTTTCCCACTCTCTTGGAGATGTTTACGAATGATCTTATTGATTCGATTAATGGTCTCAATCATGTGGATGGGGATACGAATCGTTCGAGCTTGATCGGCAATGGCACGGCTAATAGCTTGACGAATCCACCAAGTAGCATACGTAGAAAACTTATACCCTTTTTGATACTCAAACTTATCCACCGCTTTCATCAATCCAATGTTTCCTTCTTGAATCAGATCAAGGAACGGTAAGCCTCTATTGGTGTATCTTTTTGCAATGGATACCACAAGACGCAAGTTTGATTTAGCCATTCTCGTCTTGGCTTTTTCACTTTTGGTTTTACCTTGACGAATTTGATTAAGAATCTCTTCGAGTTTTTCAGGATCAAGGTTGAAGCTATCTTTACTCGCCTCTTTGGTCTCAAAGAGCTTTTTGATCTCTACATAGGTACTTACCATCGTAGTCTCTGGTACGGCATCGATAATATCCTCTTTGGACATATTGATAATATTATCAAGAATCTTTTGATGGTTCTCTTTTAGAATATCGTTAAAGAGAGGAAGCTTATACTCAAGCCTTTTGAGCTCTTTATCAAAGCCATCATCACTTTTAAGTGCTGTCTCCATCGCCTTTACAAGCTCATTGATCAATTTGCTAGTAGGTCCTAGTTCAAGTAGAGAGTGCTTAAGCAGCTCTTTTTTAAAGGCAACTTTAAACTGCTCATGCAAAACCTTCATCGAATCATCTTCAGACTCAATCAATTTTTCAAGCTCATCTGTACCTTTAACCCACTCTTTTTTACTCTTTTCAAGCTTTTTAAAGCTATCTACGACCTGCTTGACACGATCTTTATTGCTTGAATCTACTCCTCCATCTTCTTCATCATCGCCACTGTCATCACTGCTGTCATCAAAGCTTTTAAAAAGCTCCTTAACACGACGTTCACGATTAAGAAGTGGCTCTTTGTAGTTAAGAATGTATTGAATCAGATAAGGAACGGAACAGATAGCATCAATGATAATATCTTCACCCTCTTCGATCTGCTTACTTAGCTCAATCTCTTCTTCTTTGGTGAGAAGTAAGATTTTACCCATCTCACGAAGATACATCCGTACAGGAGAGTCACTTCGACTCCACTCCAAAAGCTCTTTCTCTTTGGTAAAATCAAAAAAGTCAAGCTCAGAAGCCTCTTGACCCTTTCTCATGTTTTCTTGTCGTAAAGTGTTTTTTTGCGTTACTAGTTTGGCATACTCTGAAGCACTAATAATCTCTATTTTATTATCTTTGGATAATTTCTCAATCTTTTTAGCTTGAGCAAGGGTGGGTTGTTTTTCAAACTCTTTTACAATACGTTCATAGGTTAGATAGTTACCCTTTTTTTTACTTGAAAAGAGTTTCTCAACTTTACTCATCACATCAGTTTTTTTTGCTGTAGCCATTAATTATCAGCTCCTATTAGGAAATTAGAACGAAGGTTCTCTACATTAAGTCAATAAGTGCAGAGCCAAATGGCATAAATTATACCATAAAATTATTAAAATATGATTTGTCCGTTAAGCAAGGCTATTATAACGATATTTTTTGTAAAATTTAACTTTGGATAGGATAGAATACTATCAGTTATTACTTGTAAACTAGAAATAGCTATGCAGGTATTAGGAATTATAGACTCCTTTATGGATGATTAAAAGGATTTGACTTGGAAGGTAAAGTTTGGAAGTTTGGTGACAATATTGACACCGACTTAATTATCGCCGCTCGATATTTAAATACCAGTGAGCCCAGCCAGTTGGCAAAATATGTCATGGAAGATGCTGACCCTGATTTTGTATCGAAGATGCAAGTAGGCGATATTATTGTTGCAGGTGAAAACTTTGGGTGTGGTAGTTCGCGTGAACATGCTCCCATTGCACTCAAAGCAGCAGGAGTATCAGCAGTAATAGCACCAACATTTGCACGAATTTTTTATCGCAATGCATTTAATATGGGATTGCCTATTTTTGAACTGCCTGAGGCAAATGAGATTGATGAGGGTGATGAAGTCAAAATAGATATGAGTAGTGGTGAAGTGATTAATATCACAAAAGGTAAAAGCTATAAATTTACCCCTATTCCTGAGTTTATGCAAGAGTTGGTTCAAGCTGGTGGGCTCATTAACTTTGCAAAAAATGAAATTAGTGCTCAAAACTAGGAGTTTATGATGGGTAGAGAATATAAAATAGGCGTAATAAAAGGCGATGGAATTGGTCCTGAGATTGTAGAAGAGGCGATTCGTGTCCTTGATGCTGTTTCGGTAAAGTGTGGTTTTAACCTCAAATATGAGGAGTTTTTACTTGGTGGTGCAGCTATCGATGAGACAGGTGTACCGCTTCCTGATGAGACCATCAAAGGGGTGGCAAAATGTGATGCGGTTCTCTTTGGTGCAATTGGTGGACCAAAGTGGGATAATCTTGAGCGTCACCTACGCCCTGAGACAGGACTTTTGGGGCTACGAAAAGCGATGGGAACTTTTGCAAACTTGCGTCCTGCAATGGTATACAAAGAGCTTATCAACGCTTCTACTCTTAAACCAACAATCGTTGAGGGTGTTGACCTTATGGTTGTACGTGAGCTTACAGGCGGTATCTACTTTGGTCAGCCAAGAGAGCTTCTTGAAGATAGAGCCTACAACACCATGGTCTATAGCAAAGAGGAGGTTGTACGTATTGCAAAAGTTGCTTTTGATATTGCGATGAAGCGAAGCAAAAGAATCTGCTCAGTGGATAAAGCCAATGTTCTTGAAGTAAGCCAATTTTGGAGAGAGACCGTTGAAGAGGTCGCCAAAGATTACCCTGAAGTGGAACTGAGTCATATGTATGTGGATAATGCTGCAATGCAACTTATCCGTGCTCCAAAGCAGTTTGATGTTATCTTAACAGGCAATATTTTTGGGGATATTTTATCCGATGCAGCCAGTATGCTCAGTGGTTCTATTGGACTTCTTCCAAGTGCCTCAACAGGGTCTGGTGTAGGACTCTTTGAGCCTATTCATGGTTCTGCTCCTGATATTGCAGGTCAAGGAATTTCCAACCCTATTGCAACCATTGCAAGTGCTTCGATGATGCTAAGATATGCACTTAATGAACCAGAAGGAGCAGATAAGATCGATGCTGCCATCCAAAAAGTACTCAGTGAAGGATACCGAACAGGTGATCTTAGTGCCTTTGATGCCAAAGAGGTGTGTGCTACCAGTGAAATGGGTTCACTTATTGCTGATTATGCATCTAAATAATTAAGCCTTAGACCCTCATCTGAGGGTCATAATAGACTCTGCTTTAACTCTACATCAAAAATAGGTTTCCATAATGCATAGAATACTCCTGATCTTTTTATTACCCATCATACTTCTCTCCCAAGATGAGTTCATATCTGAGTATGAGTATGGACAAATGCTCTATAACAACCCCCGAGGTATCAGCTGTGTTAGTTGTCACGGAGAGTTTGGCGAAGGAAAAGTCATCGCTACGGTAAAAGATGATAAAGGCAAAGAAGAGATCTACAGAGGATATGATATTCGGGATCTATCACTCACAGCATTTCACAAGGCACTTAACAGCAACCATGCCATTATGCCACGATACTACCTTGTCAATAAAGAGATCATCGCTATTTATAAATTTATCAAAGAGAAAAACAGACGCTTAACCAAACCCAAAATACTCATAGGGGAAGAGGAGTTTTTTATCTATAATGGTGAAGTCACAGAAGAGAGCGGTGAGATGGAGGAGGAGATAGAGTGAAAGCCTATCAAAAAGAGTTACGTATCAAAGCACTCAACAGGGGATTTCATCTCATTACCCAAGAGATCATCAAACAACTCCCTGAGATTGAGCAGATCAATATCGGCACACTGCACCTCTTTATCAAACACACCTCTGCTTCACTCAGCATTAATGAAAACTGTGACAGTTCTGTGCGAGAAGATATGGAGCGTTTTTTTAATACCACAGTTGACAGGCACAACCCTATCTTTACCCATACTTATGAGGGAGAAGATGATATGCCTGCACATATTAAGAGCTCTCTTATTGGAGCAAGTATTACTATTCCTATCACGCAAGGTACACTCAACCTTGGCACATGGCAGGGGATATATCTCAATGAACACCGTAACCATTCAACCCATCGGAGCATTGTTGCAACCATAATGGGTCTTTAGTTATTATATAAAAACTATAACCTCTTTTTTTATGCTAAAATATATAAAAATTTAAAAGTTGTTAATTGTGTTCATATGAGTAGTATAAGTTTAGATCAAAAAATAGTAGAGAAATATCGCTTTGCGATAGAGGGCAACGGGGCTTCTTATTGGGAGTATAATTTTCAAAACGATACACTATTCTTATCGCATCGACTCAATGAGATACTAGAGTATGATACGCATATTGTGATGGATAAGGAGTTTTGGCACACTATTCTCCACCCTGACGATAAAGAGGAGAATCAAAAGTTTTTTCAAAAACTCTATCACAAAGAGATTAAGAGCTATACACGAGAATTTCGTATTCAAAAAAAGAGTGGTAGCTATATTTGGTTGCGTGAAAGAGGGGCTGTTTTTGCCTATGATAATAATGCTCAACCGCTAACGATTGTAGGTACTCATGCCGATATGACCGATGCCAAACTCATCTATGATGAGACCCATCAATACAAAGAACTCTATGAACTTGCTTTTACCAAATCACCCTATGGCGTGGTACTTATTGATCCCATTACCCATCACTTTATAGATGCAAATAACAAAGCCTTTGAGATGTTGCAGTATGAGCACAAAGAGGAGCTCATCTTACAACACCCCAAAGATATTTCACCAACCTACCAACCCGACGGTCGCAACAGTGAAGAGAAAATCCATGAGATGATCCATGAAGCCAACAACAAAGGTGTACATACTTTTGAATGGGTCTGCAAACGTGCCAATAAGCAAGAGTTTTGGGTAGAGATGACCCTTACACAAGTCAGTATTAATGGCAAAACCTTTTTATACGATACATGGAAAGATATTAATACCCGTAAAAAGGCTCAAGAGAAACTCAAATCAATCAATCTATTTTTGGGTAAACAGATTATTGAACAGACAGATGAGTATATCCAAAGCTCTGAAAACCGCTTTCAACAACTTCTTGAACACAGTGATTATTGGATATGGGAAGTAGACAAAGAGGGCTACTTTACCTATGCGAGTCCACGTGTTGAGAGCCTGCTAGGCTATAAACCCGAAGAGATCATTGGTAAGCGAGCGTTTGATCTTATCACTCCCAAAGATGCTCCAAGAGTCAGTAAGGTTTATCAAAAGTTGGTTGAAAAAAATGCCAAAATTGTTGATATGCTCAACACTGTAGTCCACAAAGATGGATATGAGCTCTATCTACTCACCAACGGTGCACCGTTTTTCAATAAAGATGGAGAGCTTTTAGGTTACCGTGGACTTGATAAGGATATTACAAAAGATATTGAATCGGAAAAGCAACTTAAAGAGCAAAAGGTGCTTTTGCAACAACGCAAACAAGAGCTAAGCGTTGCTAACTCAAACCTCATTGAAAAAAATGCCATGGTCAATACACTCCTAGAGAGCATCCCTGTACCTATCTTCTACAAAGATAATAAGGGATTCTACTTAGGGGTCAATGAGGAGTTTGAAAAGATATTTGGTCTATCCAAAGAGAAAATTATTGGAAAAACCATTTTTGATATACTGCCTAAAAATATCGCCCAAAAGCATCACGACCAAGACCTTTATCTTTTTGCAAACCCCCAATCGAAGCAAGTCTACGAACATATTGTCAAAAATCGACAAACCAAAGAGATACACGATGCCATCTTGCATAAACAGTGCTACAGTGACCAAGAGGGCAAAATCTTGGGACTTATTGGAGTCATTATGGATGTGACCCAAACCAAAAGAATACAAGATGAACTTAAAATTCAAAAAGAGTCTTTTGAGACACTCTTTGAAGACTCCTCAGATGGCTTGGCTTTGATTCAAAATGCTCGCTATATCGACTGTAACAAAGCGGCTCTTACACTCTTGGGAATTGAGTCCAAAAAAGCCTTGATTGATAAAACCTCTGTAGACTTTTCACCTCTTTATCAACCAAACGGTAAGAGTTCCAAACAACTAGAGAGAACGTTTTTAAATCGTTCTATAGAGCAAGGGTTTAGCGAATTTGACTGGCTCTTTCAAAAATCAAATGGAGATGAGCTTTGCTGTCATGTTACACTCAATAGGATCAAACTTAACAATATAGATACTATCTATGCACGATTAAGAGATATAACCAAAGAGAAAAAACTCGAACAAGAGAACCTTGAAAAGACTCAAGAGCTGATGGTTGCCAAAGAGAGAGCGGAAAAAGCAGTAGAGGTCAAATCAGAGTTTTTGGCCAATATGTCTCATGAGATACGCACACCTATGAATGGGATCTTGGGTATGCTGCACCTTGCACTTGAAAACAACTTAGACCAACGTCAACATAACTATCTTACCAAGATCAACGACAGTGCCAACTCACTGCTAGAGATTATTAATGATATATTAGACCTTAGCAAGATTGAAGCAGGAAAACTCAGCATCGATATTAGCCCTTTTGATCTTTTTAAAACCATTGATCAAGTCATCAATTTTGTAGAGTTAAAAGCACATGAGAAAGATCTACACTTAAGTGTTTACTACGATAGAGATATACAACAAAACTATCTAGGTGACAGTTTACGTTTGACACAAATTTTAACCAACCTAATAGGAAATGCGGTTAAATTTACAAAAAAGGGTGGTGTTGAACTCTATATCTATAAAACCGCTAAAGATAGAATAAAGTTCAAAGTCAAAGATACAGGCATTGGTCTAAGCAAAGAGCAGCAAAAAAACCTCTTTGAATCTTTTGTACAAGCCGACAACTCTACAACCCGTAAATATGGAGGTACGGGATTGGGACTTGCTATCTCCAAACAGCTTGTGGAGATGATGAATGGAGAGATAGGATGTGAAAGCCAACTGGGCAAAGGCAGCAGCTTTATTTTTAAAATTGATCTCAAAGAGAACACTCAAATGCCACAAACATTCAAAGAGTTTAAAGGTAAAAAAGTCTTAGTCGTCAATCACAACGCAACCCAAGCCAAAGCACTTGAAAACAGCTTAATGCTTTTTGGTCTTGAAGTTGACCTTGCGTACAGTGGTAAAGAGGCTCTGAGACTCACCCATCAGTGTGATAATCGATACGATCTTCTCTGTATTGACCTTACAATCATTGATATGAATGGAGTAGAGATTGTAAAAGAGATCAACCAATCTTGCACTAAGTGCCGTATAGAGTTCTCTTGCCAAGGAGCTCTTCCACCTGTCATTATGATGGCAAACAGTTACAATCAAGAGAGAGTCTACAGCGATGCCAAACGTGAAGGTATTGAGTATTTTTTACAAAAACCCTTCAACCCTCTGGTACTCAATAACCTTTTGAGTGAAATCTTTTTGGATACCCCAAAAAGCAAGCAAGTAGAAGCACCCTCTGCCTCTACGCTTAAAGCAAAACTCACAACACTCAAAAATTCAGCTGTTCTTTTAGTTGAGGATAATATCATCAATCAAGAGATTATTGTTGGCTTTTTAGAACATAGTGGCATCCTCGTAGATATTGCCAACAACGGTCAAGAGGCACTCGATAGATACAACGAAAACCCCACACATTATGAGCTGATCTTAATGGATCTACAGATGCCTGTGATGGGAGGTTTGGAAGCCACCCAAGAGATACGCAAACTTGATCAAAAGATCCCTATTGTAGCCCTTAGTGCCAATGCCATGAAAGAGGATGTTCAAAAAAGCATCATGGCAGGGATGAACGAGCATCTTACGAAACCCATTAAAGCAGAGTTACTCTATCAAACACTCATGAAGTATATCTCCCCCAAAACCAACACCATCACATCAACGCTACCCAAACAAAGTCTTATAGAGATCCCTTCATTTGAAACGCTCGATACCACACAAGGGCTACTCTATTGTGCAGAGGACAGAGAACTCTACCTTAAAGTACTCAATGACTTTGCCATTAAGTATCAAAGTATTGACTTTAATCTCTTAGAAGATGATGAACTCAACATTGTTCTGCATACACTTAAAGGACTCTCAGAGGCCATTGGTGCCAAAGCCCTACATAAGATTGTCAAAGAGTTCTATCAAAGCAAAGATAAAACCTTGTTTCCAACCTTTATCTTTGAACTCAATAAGGTTTTAAACGAACTAAACTACAGAGTAGTTGAGAGTTTGGCTTTAGATTAACATATTGTGGCTAATAAGCCACAATATCATCAAAATATTATACCTCAAATGCATCTCTTCTACGTAACCGTACCATCATAGGAATTGCAAATATCATAACAAGCAGTGAGAGCAGTGTATAGGTAGATGCACTGTCACTCTGTCCACAACTACACCCTTCATCATCATAATGCTAATTCTCTTCAATTGTCACATAGATGTTTGCACTTGAATGGTACCTACTATCGGATGTAGAGGCACTGTAGCGTATAGGTGTAGGTGATTTTCTGCACGCTTTATCAGGAGTAAAGGTTACTGTAGCAAACTCATCAATCTCCCATACCCCCTCACCAGGTACGCTAACGCTTCTTTGGTCTTGTGAGACTACGGTGTTGGCTATTGGGAAGTTCTCTGTAATACCTAGCTTGGTTTGAATAATATCAATACTCCCTTTATCATTAGCAAGAACATCAAGAGAGACGGATTTACCAGGGCTTGTTGTGGCATTATCATCTTTTGTAATCAACTCATCAATGGCAATATAGATCCATGCACGAGAGCGGTTACAATCATAGATTTCATACTCCACAGGTGTTGCTTTGGCTCTAAATCCATCGATTGGCATAAAGAGAATCTTATCATCTTCAACAAGCCATGTCCCTTCGTTATTGACCTCCAAAATATCAACGGCTTGATCATCTTCATCGATTAGGTGTAGACGTGTACGCTCATAATACTCACTAATCTTATCATTTTCCAATACATCAATATGGGCTATCTCATTGTAGTTACCAATTACATAATCATCCACAGCATAAACATACTCGCTACAGAGACCTCCATCTGGTAATTGAGGTATTGTTGGTTTAGCCGTGCTTTCATCATTAGGCGTTGCAAGATGAATACCTACATCAATATTAAAATCACTCGATGTAAGACTAATTTCATTAACTCTACCAGAGGTATCACTATTGGAGTCAATCACTTCACTCGTCCCTACTTCTGGAGTGGTAAAGGTATAACCACTGGGAATACCCGTAAACTCAATTGTATATGTTCCTGGCTTTAAATGGTAAAACACATAATATCCGCTATAGTTGGTATAGGTTGTTTTTAATCTATTACCTGCTCCATCAAATAGAGTGACTATAATACCTTTGACTCCCTTTTCATCACTATCTTGCAATCCATTTTGATTGGCATCAAACCAAACAAGGTTTCCAATAGCAAGATATCCTGCTGGTGGCGTTACAAAAGTTGGAGGTGATGTTGGTCTAGGTACAGGTGTAGGCGTTACTGTTGGTAAAGGCGTTGGTGTTGAAATTGGAGTATCGCTGTAGAGTCCAATATCAATGCTAACATCACTTCCCCCTTCCTCAATTGTAATAATACCGCTTCGCATCGTTGTCGTATTGATATCGCTATCTTTAGCACTATCACTTCCACTTGATTGTACTGAGAGTATATAATCATTTGGTAAGGTAACTCCAATGCTATAATTGCCTTCAGAAAGGTTATCAAAGTAGTAGTTACCATCTCGTGTCGTAATGGTTTGTATCTTACTGCCATTAGCATCATATAACGTAACATTTATCTCTACATTAAGATTCTCTTCATTAGCATCTTGAATACCATCTTGATTACTATCAACCCAAACTCTATCACCTATAGAAGCAGTACTTGTAGTGCCAGGGTAGATTCCCATATCAATTGAAGTATTGTTCTCACCTGAATGAAGTGTTAAAATACTGCTAGAAAATGTTGAGGTATTGATATCACTGTCAAGTTCACCATTGCTGCCTTGATTCATAGCTGAGACACTGTATCCTTGTGGCAATGTAAATGTAACGTAATAATCATTTGGTATCAAATCCTCAAATCGATAACTACCATCACTGGTATCTTGTGTCGCAACAATTTGACCATCTTTGTCGTAAAGTGTCACAGTAACAGGCTCATTAAAGCTACTCTCATTGGCATCTTGAATACCGTTACGATTACTATCAATCCAAATTTTATCGCCTAGTGAGACCTTTTTATAGACACCTACATCAATCGAAAGATCACTATTACCATCAATTGTAATGAGTGAACTCTTATGCGTTATAGGGTCTATACTGCTATCGAGTGTTGTATGATTGCCTTCACCTTGAGGTGAAACTTCATAATCTTTCGGTAAGGTAAATACAACATAATACTCTCCTTTTTGAATATTCTCAAAAAGATAAGTTCCATCTGTCGTATTGATTTCAGCTACTTTTGTACCGTTACTATCATAGAGCGTTACAGTTATTAACTCATCAAACTTAGGCTCACCCGCATCTTGGATGCCGTTTGCATTAAGGTCATGCCAAACTCTATCACCTATAGAGTTTGCAACAGGCACAATCCCCATATCCCAGTTCATATCGTTTTCTCCAGAGCTCAGTGTGGTCAGGGGTGTTCTTAAGGTAGTAGCATTAACATCACTATCACTGCTGTTTCCACTCCCTTGTGTTGTTACTCTATAGCCATTTGGCAAAGTAAACTCTACAAAGTAACTAGCAGGTGTAAGGTTGTTAAACTTATAACTTCCATCCGTAGTTATTTGCGTTGCTACTACACTACCACTAGAGCTATAGAGTGTTACTGTAATGCTACCATTATAGTCGCTCTCATTAGCATCTTGAGTACCATTTGCATTATCATCAATCCAAATTCGATCACCAATACTTGCTTTTACAATAGGTGGTACATAATAGATACCCATATCGATGGTCAAGTTACTCTCACCTGAGCCTAGATATATTGTGCCACTTTTTTTAGTTGATGGATCAACATCACTATCGTTGCCACTGTTATTACCTTCATACGAGGGTGAAATATAGTAGTTGCTTGGCAGACTAAACTCTACAAAATAGTCCCCTGATGGCACATTGGTAAAGCTATAGACTCCATTGGTTGTAGTCGTTGTTTTGATGATATTGCTACTGTTGGCATCATAAAGGCTCACCGTAATAGAACCGTTATAGTTAGACTCACCACTACCTTGAATACCATCTCTATTACTATCTACCCAGATTCTATCACCAATTGTTGATGCCGTTGACAATCCTCCATCAAGGCTTGTATTGTTCTCACCTACGCCTAGCGTTATCAAATCACTCTTGCCCGTCGTAGGGTCAATATCACTGTCACTGCTCTTAGTGCCTTGTGAGGGCTGAGTAAAGCTGTAGGTATTGTTATGATCTACATGAATGTAGTAATCCCCTGGTTCTAAGTTTGTAAAGAGATAACTACCATTGCTATCGGTATTGACTGAACGTATGTAATTATTGCTACTATCGTAGAGACTTACTTTGATATTAACAACCCCACTCTCGTTGGCATCTTGAATACCATCATTATTGCTATCAAGCCAAATTGTGTCACCTAATGAAGCAAGAGGATAGATACCCATATCGTTACTCATATCTTGTTGATTTGAAAGAATAACAAAACTTTTTGTCTGACCTGAGGCATTTACGTCACTGTCATTATTATCATTGGTTTGATCAGTTGGGCTTACACCATAGCCATTAGGCACAGTAAATACAATATAATACTCACTTGGCTTAACGCCATTAAAGTTATAACTTCCATTACTGGTATTAACTTCAGATACCTTCGTACCATTATTATCATAGAGTGATACCGTTACAAGCCCCAAATAGTCACTTTCATTGTTATCTTGAATACCATTTTGATTCATATCAACCCAAACTCTATCACCTATTTGAGTCGTTGAGGCATAGAATCCTGCATCCACACTTCGATTATCTTCACCTGAACTTAAAGTATATGCCCTACTTTGACCAATACTCTGAGCCGTTACATTAGTATCACTATCAATGCTCTCATTAGCTGCATTATTAAGTGTCAAGACATACCCAGCTGGTGCTTCAAATCGAACAGAGTAATCCCCAGGGCGTAAATTATCAAAGAGATAGCTACCATTAGCATCTGTGACTTTTGTGCCAAAAGGCTTCCCATCAATATCCTGCGTTACCTGTGTGCCATTTTGCCATAATGTCACCGTTACATTTGGCAATGCAGACTCATTGTTATCTTGAGCACCATCGCCATCCATATCTAACCAAGTATAGTTACCAATACTAGCAGGTTTATAAATCCCTGCATCAAGATTTACATTATTCTCTCCTGTATGCAAGACAATGGTTCGTGTTTTACCTGTACTCGCATTAACATCACTATCATCCACATCCGTTGAACCCGTTGCATTTTGTTCGGTAAAGATATAGTCTGTTGGCAAGGTCGTGCTATCAAACACCACATAGTAACTACTTGGTGTGAGGTTTTCAAAGAGATACTTACCACTATTTCCTGTATAGGTTCTATTTTGTTCCGCTCCCGATCCATTATAGAGAATAACCGTAATATTATGGTCGGTTACATTCAATTCACCATTGTTTTGGATTCCATCCCCATTATTATCGTACCATACTACATCCCCTAAAGATGCTCTTTGGTAGAGTCCCATATCTAGGGTGAGGTTATCTTCATTTGATTTAACAACAAAGGAGTCGGTTTTACCTGTGGTAGGATTAGTAGCATTCACATCACTATCATTAGCATCATTGGTTGATGTACTATCTTTTGGTGAGATATAATAACCATTTGGAATATCACTAAACTCTATATAGTACTCTCCTGGAGCAACATTCTCAAAGCTATAGTTTCCATCACCTGTCGTAATCACTTCTATAGGATTATTTGTATTGGTTTCATAGAGTGTGACGGTAATAGGTGAGCCACTGTAGTTGTGTTCACCACTATCTTGTACTCCATTGGCATTGCTATCAATCCATATTCTATCCCCTATCTTAATAGGTTTAAAGATACCTGCATCGAGGCTTCTATTATCTTCATTGGTACTTAGTACTATACTATCACTTCGTCCTGAGGCATCGACATCACTATCAAAGCTATTATTATTATCGCTATCAACGTTTTGAGTAGTGAAGACATATTGAGTATTATCGGGAGTCACTACTTGAATATAATAGCTACTTGGTCGTAGATTGGTAAAGCTATAATTACCATCTACTCCTGTGGTATAGACTCCATCTACTGCACTGTTGCCTAGTTTATTTCCAAATACATCATGGGTTACTTGCGTACCATTTGCATCAAAGAGTGTTACATTGGCATCTTGTACTTTTGGCTCAGTAGTTTGTTGCAACCCATCACCATTTGCATCTATCCAAATATAATCCCCTAGTGAAGCAGGGATATAGAACCCTGCATCGACACTGGGTTCATATTCTCCTGAAGCCAGAGTATAATCTCCACTCTTACCAATCTTAGTTGCTGTGACATTGGTATCGCTATCTTTGGCATCATCGACACCCGATTTATTATTTTGTGTCAAGATATAATCACTATTTGCTGGTGCTTCAAACTGGACAAAGTAGGTATCGGGTCTTAGATTGCTAAAGCGATACCCCCCTGTTAGATTGGTCTCACTCATCAAAGCATTACCATCTAAATCGGTAGTTACTTGCGTATCTACACCATTTACGTTATGCCACAAGCTTACTTTTACTCCTGCCAAGAATGGCTCAGTAGTGTTTTGTTCACCGTTTCCATCCACATCAACCCAAGCATAATCCCCTATTGAAACTGGCTTATAGATACCTGCATCCAAGCTTCGATTATCTTCATTTGAAGTGAGTATAATAGTATGGGTTTGACCCGTAGTGACATTGGCATCACTGTTATTGGTAGCGGTTGAACCCGTTGCGTTTTGTTCGGTAAAGATATAATCTGTTGGCAAGGTCGTGCGATTAAACTCTACATAGTAATCTCCTGGTGTGAGGTTTTCAAAGAGATACTTACCATCTACGGTATTTTGTGTTTTAAAGATACCTGCTGTTCCCATTTTATAGAGATTAACCGTAATATTATGGTCTGTTACATTACTCTCACCCACATCTTGGATACCGTTACCGTTAGCATCATACCATACTACATCCCCTAGTTTGGCTTTTTGGTAGAGTCCCATATCAAAGCTTAAATCATCCACTCCATTAACTACGGTAAAGCTAGGCGTATAACCTGTGCCATTCACATCACTATCATTGGCATCATTGGTTAATGCACTATTTTTTGGTGAGATATAGTAACTCGTAGGAATATTACTAAACTCTATATAGTACTCTCCAGGAGCAACATTCTCAAAGCTATAGTTTCCATCACCTGTCGTAATCACTTCTATAGGGTTATTTGTATTGGTTTCATAGAGTGTGACGGTAATAGGTGAGCCACTGTAGTTGTGTTCACCACTATCTTGTACTCCATCGGCATTGGTATCAATCCATATTCTATCCCCTATCTTAATAGGTTTAAAGATACCTGCATCGAGACTTCTATTATCTTCATTGGTACTCAGTACTATACTATCACTTCGTCCTGAGGCATCGACATCACTATCTGCTTCCTCATCACTTCCTACATTTTGTTTGGTAAAGACATAGCTTGAGTTAATCTCTACTACAATGTAGTACGCATCGGGTGTTAAGCCCTCAAAGAGATAACCACCTGTATTATTGGTATCCATTGAATCTACATAGCTATCATCACTACTTCTTCGCAGTGTCACATTGATATCAGCTACACCATTCTCACTTATATCTTGAATCCCATCTCCATTAGCATCAATCCAAACGTAGTCTCCTAGTGAGGCGTTTTGGTAGAGTCCCATATCTCTTGATAGATCATCCTTATTAGACGTAAGCGTAAAGTCATCACTAAATTGGGTTGTTGCATTGACATCACTATCATCTAAATCCATTGCTCCTGTTATCCCACCTTGGGTAGTAATCACATAACCGTTTGGCAACTCAAAGTAGAGTTTATAATCCCCTGGTCGTACATCATCAAAGAGATACGCTCCATTGATAACATCCTTTGTTCGATTGGCTTCACGACCATTATTATCTACTAGTGTTACTTTGATACTTTGTGTTGCATTGACTTCACCACCATCTTGGATACCGTTTGCATTGCTATCAATCCAAACTCTATCCCCTAGTTTTACTGGTTTATAGATACCTGCATCAAGACTTCGATTATCTTCACCTGATGTCAATATCAAAGCATGGGTTTGACCCGTAGTGACATTGGCATCACTGTTATTAGCATAGGTTGAACCCGTTACGTTTTGTTCGGTAAAGATATAGTCTGTTGGCAAGGTCGTGCTATCAAACACCACATAGTAACTACTTGGTGTGAGGTTTTCAAAGAGGTATTTACCATTTGTATCGGTTAGTTGTGATGTTAGTGCTACTGGGTTACCTACTTCATAGAGGCTAACATTCACATCACTCACATTACTCTCACCACTATCTTGGATACCGTTAGCATTATCATCATACCATACTACATCCCCCAAAGATACTAACTTATAAACCCCAACATCCCATGAGACATTATCTTCTCCTGTTGTGAGTGTTGTATTAATTGTTGTGTTGGTATCAGGATTGACATCACTGTCGTTGTTGTCATTTCCTCCATTTAAGGTGCTATCTTGCTTTGTTACTACATAACCACTTGGGAAGGTAAACTTTGCATGATATGTACCAGGGACGAGATTGCTAAAGGTATAGCTACCATTGCTCGTATCAATATCAGCTACTGGATTACCATTGATATCTGTTACAGAGTTATTGTTTTCATCTCGTAAGGATACTGTTACTTGCTCAGTAAAGTCGGGTTCATTGCTATCTTGTACCCCATTGGCATTAAGGTCATGCCAAATTCTATCTCCATAAGAGGCAGGCTCATAGACCCCTGCATCAAGGGTAAGGTTATCTTCATCTGAACGCATATAGGGTGTGGGGTCACTACGGTAGTCATTTACACCATAATAGGTTATATCACTATCCTTAGCATCATCCCCTTGATTGTATAGGGTTGGTTTATAGTTGGTATAGGAACCATTAAAGATATCAAGAAAAAATTGTACATAGTAGCGTTTACCTGCTGGAAGATCTTTAAAGAAATACTCTCCTATATTTGGAGAAACGGAGCGTGTTTGAATTTTTCCATAACCGAAGGGGAACGAGAATCCTATATTATTTCCATACGCATCTTTTTCAACTGGTTGGTTTGTATCGGCATCAAAGAGTCCAACATACACTCCTCCAAGCCCCTCTTCACCCAGATCTTGAATACCATTGTAGTTTGCATCAATCCAAACTCTATCACCAATGGTTACTGGTTTATAAAAACCTGCATCGACATCTCTAAGAGCATCACCTGATTTTAGGGTGTATTGCACAGTTGTACCATTGACTCCATCACTGCTATTAGCATCACTGTTATTGACATCTACCCCTTGATTGTATTGGGTAATGGCATAACCACTTGGGGCTTCAAATTTGACAACATAGTTATGGTCGCTATCGTATGAGGGGTGCAAGTTTTCAAAGAGATAACTACCGTTGCTATCGGTAGTGATGATTGGCAACGCATTACCCTCTATATCTTTGGCTCGTGTTGTACCATTGGCGTAGTAGAGGGTTACTTTGACACCCGAAAGATTGGCTTCATCGCTATCTTGCAATCCATCACCATTCACATCGTGCCATGTTCTATCCCCAATAGAGGCAGGTTTATAGATACCTGCATCAATCACCGTATTATTTTCATCTGAACTTAGAGTAAAGACGTTGGTCTCACCAGTGGTGTTAGCATCATTACGATCATCTCTATCCGTTTGCCATCTACTATCAGTATCTCTGCTTGGTACTATATAATAATCACTAGGTGGAATAAATTTTATGTAGTAGTTCCCTGGAATCAAGTCAGTAAATTGATATGTTCCATCACTTGTATTAAGCTCCTTAAAGACCGTCGTACTTCCCTCTTTAAAGAGCTGTACCGTAACATTTCCATCTGTAAAGTTTACATCATTAGTATCTTTCAAACCATCACTATCATAATCTAAAAATATATTATTCCCTACAGATGCAAAATTATAAAACCCTGCATCCAAGCTTAAATCATCATTACCATAGGTAAGGGTAAATACCTCTGTAGTACGGTTGCTGTCGTAGATATTAGAATCTACTCCTCTATCACCCCCTGACTCTCTTGGCGATACACCATCATAAACCCCATTGGGTGAGGTGGTCTCATTAAACTCAATATAGTAATCTCCTGTAGCATTAAGCTCAAATAGATATTCACCGTTGCTATCGGTTGTCGTCGTAGCGACAAGTGAACCATCACTTTTGAAAAGTTTGACCGTGACACCTGAGATATTGTTTTCACCACTATCTTGAATACCATCGGCATTGGCATCTTCCCATACTCTATCCCCTATTTTGATAGGCTCATAGACCCCTGCATCAAGGGTAAGGTTTGTATCGCCTGAATACATAATGGATGTAGTATCTGAATTTTGCGTACTTGCACTGGCATCACTATCTATGCTGTCATTGCTGTCGTTGTTGTAGTGAGTGAAATAGTACTCTGTACTATTGGCTGTATTATACGATGCTATATCAAACTTGACATAGTATTGTTTGGTGGGTGGTAAATTCGTAAATAGATACCCATTAGCATTAGTAGTCGCTACGGCAACTTCATAGCCCAAAATATCTTTGGCTCTACTGCCATCGGAGGTATAGAGTGTCACCTCTACACCGCTAAGATTATTCTCTCCACTATCTTGAACGCCATTAAAATTAGCATCAATCCAAACTCTATCACCCACACTTACAGGCTCATAGAATCCTGCATCCACACTTTCGTTATCTTCACCTGAGGTCAATATCCAATCATTGTGTTGTGTTGAACCTATGGATGTATCCGTTCCGTTGATGTCACTGTCATTATCTTCATCTGTGCCTCCTACATTGTGTTTGGTAATAAAATATCCATTGGGGGCTTCAAATGTGAGGATATACTTGCTTGGTTTGATATTATCAAAGAGGTATGAGCCGTTTGCATCGGTGGTAATCACACCTCCTGAACCAAACTCTTGACCATTTAAATCTTTTGTTACTGGGGTACCACTAAATTGATAGCGTAGAGTGACTTTGACTCCTGATAAATTGGCTTCGTTGTTGTTTTGGATACCATCGTAGTTGCTATCTATCCATGTACGGTCTCCAATGCTTACAGGTTCAAAAATACCTGCATCAATGCTACGATTAGCTTCGCCTGAAGTTAGAGTAATAGGATCAGTTACACCATTTTTATTGGCATCGCTATTGGTATCATAAGATGCACTAGGGTTTTCATAGGTAAAGTGGTATCCACTAGGAGCGATAAATTTCACATAATAGTTATCAGGTATTAACTTATCAAAGAGATAACTTCCATTCTCATCCGTCTTGGTTGTCTTTAGTGGAGAACTCGTATTTCCCTCATAGTAGAGTTCTACTGTGACATTGGCTTCTCCTGCATTGCTCTCATCTTGTCTCCCGTTGCCATCACTATCGAGCCATACAAAATCCCCAAGTGATGCATAATCATAAAACCCTGCATCCAAACTCAAATCATCATTGCCATAGGTAAGGGTAAAGACCTCTGTTGTTCGGTTGGTATCGTAGATATTAGAATCTACTCCTCTATCACCGCCTGACTCTCTTGGCGAGACACCATCATATGCTCCATGAGAAGAGGTGTTTTCATCAAATACAATATAGAACTCTCCCGTAGCATTAACTTCAAATAGATACTCACCATTGCTATCAGTTTTCGTCGTAGCTACAGGTGTACCATCTTTTTTAAAGAGTTTGACCGTTACATCTGCTATACCTGTAGCACCATCGTTTTGAATGCCATCGGCATTGAGGTCTTCCCATACATAGTCTCCTACTTTGATAGGCTCATAGACCCCTGCATCGAGGGTGAGATTTTTATCATCGGGTTTCATCTCAGGTGTAGGGTCAGAGAAGTAGGTAGCACGATTGGCATCGCTATCATTGGTATCGTCTGTGCCTTGATTGTAATAAGTAATATAGTAGTTTTTATTATTAGAGCTATTAAAACTATTAAGTGCAATTTTTACCTTATAACGTATCCCTGCACGAAGATTAGGGAAACTATAGTATCCATTACTATCAGTTTCAGTATAACCAAGGTAAGTACCAATTTTAATATCGTTTCCATAAATATCTGTATCAACTACCGTATCGGTATTGGCATTATAGAGTTGTACCCACACCCCTTGCAATCCATTTTCACCACTATCTTGAATACCATCAAAATCACTATCGATCCAAACTCTATCCCCTACCGTGACAGGTTTATAGATACCTGCATCAATGGTTAAGTTATCTTCACCTGAGACAAGGTTAATGACATCGGTTGTATTGGTATCGATATTGACATCACTATCGTTTGTATCGTCACTAACATTATCTTTTAGTGTAAATCCATAGGTATCGTTGATATCAAATTTAACCGTATAGGGTCCAGGAATAAGGTTTTCAAAGAGATACTTACCATTAACATCAGTATAGGTCGTATTGGTATCTCCTGTATAGGTATTGGTTAAGATGACGAGCACACCCTCTACACCACTTTCACTACTATCTTGAATACCATCATAGTCACTATCGTACCAAACTCTATCTCCAAGTTTAACACCCGTACCACCCGATGTAGAGCTTTTATAAACCCCTGCATCCAAATCTACATCGTCATCACCTGAAACAAGTGTCACCGTATCGGATTTACCTGTAGAATCGACATCACTGTTATCTGCTTCAGCAATACCTGAATAGTTTTGAAGTGTAAACTCATAATTTGTAGGCTGTGAAAAAGTCACATAATAGTTACCTGGTACTAAATCGGTAAATTTATAGCTACCTGTAGAGTTTATTATTGTAGCTTGAGCCGTCGAATTGCCCTCTTTGTAAAGTTTATAGGTAGTGTCACTAGTGGTATAGAGGCTTTCACCACTATCTTGTTTACCATTCCCATTGGTATCAACCCAAATCTCATCACCCAATTCTACATAGTCAAAGAACCCTGCATCAAGAGAGAGGTTATTATCCCCGTAAGCGACAAAGAAAGTATCGGTCTGATTGCTATCATTAATATTAGAATCTTTCTGGCTATCACCGCCTTTATATTGAGGCGAAGCTCTATCAAACCCAAGGTCTCCATCGGGTGTACCACTTATATTAGAAGCATCAAAAACAATATAGTAGTTACCCGAAGAGTTGAGGTCAAAGCCATACTCTCCCGTGCTATTGGTCTCTGTTGTGGCTACAAGCTCATTGCTACTATTATAGAGCTTAACCGTGACACCCTCGATAGGGTCTTCACCATTATCTTGTATCCCATCGGCATCCTCATCATGCCATACAAAATCCCCAATATGAATCGGTTGATAGACACTGACTGTTGCATTATCATCATTGTTGGTGGTATTGGTCTCTAATCGTTGCCAATTGATACCGCCATTAGAGCGTACCCATGTATCATTGACAACACTTTGACTTCCACTAGTGCCACCACTTGGATAACTCTCAAAGTAGGCACTTATCTCTACTTTTCGATACTCATTACCTTTCATTACCCCGTCATTATCATTGAAGTTACACTCTAGTAGAGTATTATCCTCTTTGATTTGACATGAACCATTACCAGCAGTGCTGTTTCCTTCTACTACTGAAATAGTTCGAATCTTCATACCATCAGGCATTTTATCTTCCATGATAGTATTTTTGGCATATCCAGGACCCGCATTTTCAACACGGAAAGTGAAGTTAAAATCCTCTCCCACCTCTATAGGGGAGCTTACTGAAGCTGTTTTGGTGATACTCAAATCAATCTTGGTTCGTACCGTCGTTCGCTCATCTTCTGAATTGTTGCCCATCTCTCTCTCTGTCTCATTGGCAGAGACATTGACATCATTGTGATAGACATCTCCTTGAAGCTGATTGGGAAACTCATCGACATGAAAGACCAAATAGCGTTTGTACTTCTTGGTTGCTTCTATATTTGGATCCATACCATAAGGTACCGTACAATTAATCTCAGGGGCACTGCTACCAGGAATAAACGGTTGTGGAGTAGGTAAGGTACAATGTCTAGTTGTATTGTAGTCACTACCATCAGCATTGGCTGTATCACCCAAAAAGGTCATATTATGATCATCAGGAAAGATGCCAATAACCTTATCAATATAATTAACATCTGTCGCCACGGAGGGTCCAAAGTTGGTAATGGTGATTTTATAGACAATAATATTATTGGCACTATTCTCATGATCAAAAGGTACAGGTTCAAAAAAATTCTCTGCTTCGCTTTTTTCGATAGAGAGATCCACCTCACCATAGGTAATAGGCAAGGTGGCATTTAGCTCATTATTGCTTCTATTTATATCAAAAGTAGTTGTAGCTACGGTAGCCCTATTATTAAGCTCCCATGGGCTAGGTGGTGTATTGTAGTGCTTTGGTCGAAGCTTAAAGGTAATATCTTTGACCTCTTGATAATCTAAATTACCCATATTACAAACAATGGTCTTATTACCATCGGGAGAGCTACAACCACTTGGCATACTCAATAGTTGATAGATATTTGTATCAAATGTATTGTTGAGTTCGACATTTTGAGCCGTACTTGGTCCATTGTTTCGGATTTGAATATAGTAGGTCGCATCGGTTCCTGCTAGGATATTACCATGTTCATCAACCTCTGTCTTACTAATCTCATTTTGTACCACTTGCACATCGGCTTTTGGATCTACATTCACATCCGTTGTGCCTTTATTATTGGTACGGTCTGGGTCACCCACATCTCGTGAAAATGCCGATGCGGTGTTCGTCTGCAATCCCTCAGTCATCGCACCACTTACAGTAATATCAATCTTGACCGTCTCACTGGCTTCAATGGTGTCAATCGTACACTCTACATCAGCACCCGATACACTACAACTACCTCCATGGGTGCTGTTGTGGTCTGCTACAATAGTTGTTGCAGCCAGTGTACCATATCCCTCAAAATATTGCGGTATGGTATCGCTAAAGCGTACATCCGTAGCCTTGGAGGGTCCATCATTACGAATCTTGATACTATAGATAAAGCTATCCTCATCTACCGTAATATGACTATCATTACTATCTTTAATCACCACCAAGTCAGCTTTCTCTATCTCGGGGGTTACGCTAATATTGGCATCGTATTGATTGTTGTTTATATTGGTATCGCCCACACCAGGGTCTAATCCTTCACCCGTATGATTGACATCGACTTGATTTACCATCGTACCATCTTGGGTAGCTACCGATTCAATCTCAAGTGTGGAGGTAGTTTGGCTACTGTTGAGCTCTTTGGTGTAGATACACGTGACCACTCCACCTGTCTCACCTATATTTTTAGAGTAGTTACAATCCCAATTATCTCCACTAAAATTCCCATCATAACGTTCAGCCGGATCATCATCCAACACATCTTTGATAATAATTGTATTGGCTAAGGCATTACGTGGACCGTTGTTTTTGACTTCAATCTTGGAAAGTGCAATATCTCCTACGGCAATAGGGTTACCTGGTACAGAGTTGTTTTTGGGTCCTTTGTTTTTTTCCACTTCAAGGTCAAGCCCATCAGTCCGCACCAAGTAATCCACACTGTGGCTGTTGTTGCTAGGATTGGCATCGGCTAGAGTGGTAGAGTTTATATCTGCTGTATTGCTATAGTCGGTATCGCTTACTACGGGTTTGGGTGTGGTAGATTGGATAGTAATATTGCTATCACTTTGTTTGCTTAGATTACCATCGTAGTAACACGTTAGCGTTTTACCACTTGTTACATCACCCGTGACACTACAGTTCCAATTGGGTGCGGTGATATTGCTCTCATTAAAATCATGCCCAGCAGGAAAGATATCGGTTACAACGACATTAGGAGCATCGGTATAACCATCATTACGAGCATTGAGCGTAAAGGTTGCTATCTCTCCTTCGATAAATACGGGATAATCAACAGATTTTTTCATCGCCAAATCGGTACCTGGCTCAATGGTAATATTAATCTCTTTTGAGTTGTTGCTGGTATTAATATCATCGATATTATCTTTGGTATCGACATCGGCTAAGACCGTAATCGTTCCATGTTCTTCCGTGGCTTTAAGACGGAAGTTAAAGGTAGAGTATAAATTTTCAGCAAACTCTGTATCAACAGGCAAAAGTTTACATTTAATTTTAGCACTTGTCCCTGTACCCTCTTGGGCACAGCTCCAGTTGGCATCATCATCCGTTGACGAAGAGGCATTATCATCGACAAACTCCAATCCCTCTGGCAAGTTATACGTCACCTCTACTTGGCTGGTATCGTAAGGACCATGGTTGGTTACTGTAGTTTTGTAGTTGATAATCCCACCACTTACTACAGGCGATGGAGAAGCCTCAAGAGAGACAATCTCCATATCCGCACTAGGGATAACAGTGGTTTTCACACTCTCTTGGTCGTTGGCGTTGTTGGTATCGCCTGTATAACTTACTTTTGCATCACTGTTAAAGACCCCATCAATCTCACCTGCTCGTACGGTGATATTAATATCTTTGTAGCTATTACCAGGAAAGCTAGCACCAAAGGTACAGGTGACTTTGCCACTCCCATCACTTGGCTGTGCATTGTTCTGAACACAACCGTAATTTGAATTTTCTTGTAGGTAATAAAAGCCCTTGGGTATATCTATTGTTAGAGTCGTCTCTGATGTTGTTAACAGACCTGTATTGTTGCTTAATCGCACAAAGTAGTCATAGGTCGTTCCCGCAGGGACTTGCTCTTTGCTATCTTTGAATACAGTCGGCTGCATATCGGTTTGAGCGTATAGCGTCTGCGTCCAAACAATAGTAAAAATGATGAAAGTTAGAAGATATTGAATAAGCATATCGAACCTTTTTTTAAATTTTAATAAAGGATTTGATTATGCAGCCTGGCGTTCTAGCGAGAGATCCATAGCTTTCCGTCCTATTTTCGCAAATAGTTTGGCTTTTAATAATGCAGATTATAGTGATTTTTTTATCAAAGTATGACATAAGCTATTTGTTAAGTCTATATACTATAAATTCGATAATAATTATAACGCTTAATACCTTAAACAATATTTTATACTTCCCTAATTATCAATATTTTATATTAAGTGAAACACTTCTCCACTTTAAAAATATTCTTAAGATCACCATTGATAATCTCTATAGATCTTTTTTGTTCGTCTTTATTTAAGGGATCATTGTGTGCAATCTGCTGCTTTAATACCTCAACAGTTGCATCGGAGGGGTCATAGGATCACTCCTTGAATTTAGTCACTATAACTTTTGGGATAGAGTTTTAATAGACGATGATGGCGTTGAATTATCTCTTCAATATTGGGTAGGGAGTTGAGTATCAATAAAGAGCATTTAATCGTATTAGACTCTCCAAACTCAATAAGCTTATCCAAATAGAGTGTTTTAAGTATCTCTTCAAAGATCACACGAATGATTCTACTAGACTCTCTATTGGCTTGCTCTATTGTAAGCATATCACGCAGTTGATGATTTGACGAGCGTCGAAACGCTTTGATCATCGCTTTATGGTATTGATTTAATCGATCACTAGAACAAGCAATCAACTCATTTGAGAGATTATAAGAACCTACAGCCTCTTTGTAGATACCTCTGTGGTTATCAACAATAGTATAAAAAAGTTCATCATCAAATGCAACCCTGTACGAGGCATTGTGCTCTTTTTGAATGGTTTTAATAGGATCAGCGATATGCTCAAAGACTCTTAGATAGGTATCATAATAACGCATATCTTTTTGAGCCCGAGGAAAGCTATCAAGCTTTTGAAGCAAGCTATCAATATGCTGCGTAGCATCTCGATATTTTTTTTGATACACAGTGTGCGAAACTTCAAAAAGCTCTTTTTGAATATTAAAATAGAAAAATCCCTGAGAGATACTCTTTTTTGAACCAATGGCTCGATACTCCAAAGCATAACTATCTTGGACAATAGAGATAAAGTCTGCATTACGTTCAAAGGTTCTATACCCTATACCCAATAAGAGGATTAAACCAATCATAATTAAGACAACTCTTTTCATATTGATCCTTTAACCCGTAGATCATTATTCTTGTTTTTGACTCATGACCGAAAGTATTCCAATCACAGAACCCAAAATAATAGAAATAGATTGAGAGGGTTCTAACATTGATAGAGATTCAAGATTCTCATCGTTGAGTTGAGCTTGCATTTGAGGGATAATCTCTTCGTCTCTAAAAGAGGGCTCTTTAGCTAAGCGGTTGATTTTATCAATCAACTCACGCAGGCTTACCTGCATAATTCTATGAGCATCAACTTCTGAGAGTTTTGAAGCTAAAAATGTTGAACACTCCTGCATCATATTTTGCAACTCCCACTCTTGAGCCGTATGCATGGTCTCAGCAATACTCTGTAGATAGAGAGCTACAAAACTATTTGTCTTAGTAAAATACTCTTGGGTAAAAATTGCACTACCATCAAGTTTTTGAGCACTTAATAGAGATAAACGCTCCAAAATATTACCATTGACAGTCACATCATCTCGCAAATCCACCATCTGCATCAAAGCATAGAGTATCTCTTGGGTAACGTTTAGATTTTTACCTTCATCACTTGTATTAAAAAACATCTCAAGAGCCTGAACCTGCTCCATCACTTTCTCTTGCATTTTATCTCCTCTTTTGTAGGGTGGGCTTCCTAGCCCACCATTAAACCCGAAATATGCATTAGAAATTAGATAACTAGCATTCATCATTGCACCTAGGGCATTTGCGAAAAATAATCGATTAACCTTTTGGTTAAACTCAAATTTTTCACAAACACCCTAATCACAAGCATAAACGCTATTTATTGTAATCCTAATGCATAATTCGGGTTAAAATAGTATACCATTCATAACCATTGGTGCTCTTGCAAGCCCACCCTACGAGATATCAAATGAGCTTAAAACTTCCTCTTTGACCCGTTCACACTCATATTGAAGATTTTTAATATCCCCTGAGTTATCAATCACAAAGGTCGCTTTGGATTTTTTATCCTCAATACTCATCTGAGCGTTAATGCGTTGCATCGCCTCCTCTTTGTTGAAGCCCTCACGCTTCATCAATCGCTCCAACTGCTGTGCTTGGGTGGCATAGACAACTATTGAACGCTCGATGGGATAGCGAGAGGTCTCAAAAAAGAGAGGGATATCGATAATGTAGGGTTTTTGAAACTTGTCTTGTTTAATCGCTTGGGCTTCAATCTCAGTATAGATCAAAGGGTGCAAAAACTCTTCAAGTTGCTTCTTCTTTTCACTATTAGCAAAAATTAATACCCCAAGTTTTTTACGGTTTACCTTACCCTTTTGAAGATACTCCTCCCCAAACATTGTTGCAATGCTAGAAGCGTGGCTATCAAGCATCGCATGGGCAATCTTGTCGGCATCAATAAACTTAAAGCCATAGAGCATGAGCATCGCCGTAGCCGAGCTTTTGCCTGTGGCTATCCCGCCTGTCAAGGCTACTGCATACTCAAATGCCATTAGAGCTTCAAATCTCCCAAAAATCGCTTACGAATCGTCGTCGGAAGGGTAAAAGCACCAATAGCAATATCGCTGTTGTAGTATTCATACCCTTCCGTAAGGTCAGCACGTTGCAGATTAATATCCGCTGTTGGGTGGTATTTATTGCTTGCTATCAAGATATTTTGCATTTTAAGCTGGCTATCTTCATACCGTGCAGGCATTACGATCTTAAAGAGCTCACCAAAGGCTTTGAGCTCACTCTCAAATGCATCTTGTTGGCTAAACATATTGCTTGCTACCATCGATACTACACCCTTTGATGTGATCACTTTATTAATAAGCCCCACAAAGAGTCTATCACTTAAGTTACTTTTATCGCTAATAATTGCCACATCAAAGCTGTTCTCATCAAGCTTGCCCAGTGCATCGGTAGAGTTTTCAATCGATGTAATCTCTAAGTTTTTGTAGAGTGCTAGTTGAGTATCTACACCGCTTTTCTCTCCTACTACCAACACTTTTTTAGGATCAGCATGTGTACAGATCGCTACATGGGTAAGCATCTCATATTTGATATTTTCTAAATTTTCCATTATGGGTTATCTCCAATTATAGTTTTCTAATTTTTGTCGATTGTATCAAAAAAGATATGAAAAAAGTTTAAAAAATTAAAAACTTACTGCAACTTTACTATTTATAGAAGTTGTTTACTAAATGAAACAGATTAAAAGAGTTCCGTACTTATGAGTTTAGCTTTTCCCTCATTTCCAAGCTCCAGCTTGGAAATGCCCTATTGAACTTCAAGACTTCATTTACATTCAAGATACCCATATAGCATTGTAAAACAGGAGCTTCACAAACGAGTAAAAACCTCACTTCCTTTTGGTGGGCTAGCAAGCCCACCCTACTCCTTATCCTTCCTCCCCCTCACATAAAACAACTGCCGTATATTCTCTCCCAAGATGCACCCCAAACTCTTTTTGGGCATATCTTCATCAAAGCAATAATCTTCAGGTGTCATTGCCTTAGAGTTATCCATCAGTACGGGAATAAAAAAGAGCGATACAAGCGTTGCTGCCATGCTTCCAAAGATCAATGCAATTCCTAGCCCTCCAAAGATGGGATCGGTGGCTAGTAGGAGTGAACCTAAGATTATGGCAATAGCGGTAAGTAGAATCGGTTTAGCACGAGTTGCCGTAGCGTGGGCGATGGCTCGTTTTTTCTCCATTCCTTTTTCCATCATCAAAGAGCGAGAGAAGTCAATCAAGAGCAGTGAACTTCGTGCACTAATGCCCATGAGCGAGATAAATCCAATGAGCGAAGTAGCAGTCAAAAAGAAGTTGGTATCAGCAAAGTAGAGCTGTATCTTATCGGTCACCCAGTGCCCTGCGATGACTCCAATAATAGATAAAAAGCTACCAATCAAAACAATACCGCTTAGAGCAAAGGATTTGTAGTAGACCACCATAAGTAAAAACATCAAGATAAGAGCGGCGATAAATGCACCACCAAGATCACGGAAGGTATCAAGAGAGACCTTCATCTCTCCATCCCAACGTAAGAGCAGTTTTTCACCCGTGGCTTTGTGTTTTAGCTCCAGATCAAACATAAAGGTATTGATACCCCCTACTTTTTTGACCTCATACTCTTGGGCAAAGCTTTTGATGATTGTATCGCGGGCTTCTAGCAGTGGGTAGACCTGCGAGACCATATCACACTCAGCAGTGATGCTCACCATCTTGCGTAGGTTTTTGCGAAAGATGGTGGGGCTAGAGATACTCTCTTTGATAATCATTACTTCACTTAGGGGTACCATCATCCCCATGCGGTTCATAAGACGCAATGAGGAGAGCTTCTTTTGCAAGGACTCTTTAGACTCATAGCCCACCGTTCGGCTCTCATCATCCAAACGCAAAAATATAGGGATCTGATCTTGTTGGTTTTGGGTGTTTTTGACCGCTACGGGCATCCCTTTAAACGCCAAATAGATGATCTGATTGACCTGATCAACCCCCAAGCCACTGCGGATAATCTTCTCTTTATCGGGGATGATCTCAAATTTGGTATAGAGATCATCATTCATGATGTCAATATCGACTAATCCTTCTGTTTGGTGCAGTACTTTAGCCGTCTTTTCAGAGGTGCTTCGCAATACTTTATCATCTTTGCCATAAAGCTCAATCACAATGGTAGCCAAAGTAGGAGGACCTGAAGGCATCTCCACAAAGCGAATGGAGGTGTGAGGGGTAAGGTTACCACAAACTTCTTGAATCTTGGGTCGCAAGCGGTGCACCATCATATAAGAGGGCTCTTCACGGTTGTGTTTATCGGTGAGGTTAACCACAATTTCAGCTTGGTTTTTGAGGCGTTTAAGAGCACTCCCTTTAACTAGCCCTGCATAATCAAGCGGAGCCCCTTGCCCCAAAAATATCTCCATATCGGTGATCTCTCGTTCCTTTTTGAGCACCTTTGCCACACAACTCGTTACCTTTTGTGTCTTTTTGATCGAGGCGTTGGTAGCGGTATCGATATAGATGGTAAAGGTATTGGCACTTTTGCCTGGTAGCATCTTGGCAAGTACTAGCTTGGTAGGTATCATCATCACCGCACCCATCATCGAACCAATCACAATGGCAAAGACCCAAAACTTTTTGATGCGTGAGGTGAGAATGGCATAGATAAACTTCTCCATCAATGCTCCTCCTCTTTGTGCTTTTTGCCAAGGTTGTGTTTGATTAGCTTTTTGGCTAGATAAGGGGCAAAGACATACGCAACAAAGAGCGACACTCCCAAAGCCACAGGGACATTGAGGGGAATGGGTTTCATAAACTGCCCCATCATCCCCCCAACAAACGCCATGGGGATCATGGTGAGCATAATGGCAATGGTAGCGATATTGGTAGAGGGTCCTATCTCATCGGTGGCTTCAATAATGATCTCATCAAAGGTTTTTTCATTGGCATCAGGGTCATGAAGCCGTCTATGGATATTTTCTATTACAATGATCGCATCATCGACAATTAAACCCAAAGAGAGCAAAAAGGCAAAGAGGGTAATACGGTTGATGGTCTGATCGGTAATCATCGCCAAAAAGAGCGTCGTTGCCAAGATCATCGGCACAGCGATGGTAACGACAAGTGATTCTCTCCATCCCAAAAATGGAATAAGTATAAAGGCAATAATGGCAATGGTCAGCACCAAGTGATGAACGAGCTCATTAACGGCCTCATTAGCCCTTGTACCGTAATTTCGGGTGATAATAAACCCTACACCTTGTTTACGCAACTCCTCCTTGGAGGATTTGAGCATCTCAATGGCATCCTCAGCGATATGGACAGCGTTAGTTCCTTTGAGTTTGGAGACGGTCATAGTAATCTGATCCCCTGCTTCTCGAAATTCAATTTCATTGGATCGGTTATTCTCTTTTTGATAGATCAGCTCCACCGAGTCAAAGTTTTGGATATCGTAGCTGTACTCAATACGGGCAATGTTTTTAAGGTATATCGGAGCTCCTTTGTATTGGGCGATAATGAGCTCTTTAAGATCATCGATATCATCAATGGCATTACGCATCCCAAAGACGATAATATTATCATTAGCTGTAGGGGTGTCGATAAGAGGGGCATTACTCGAAATAGCCTTGATCGATTTGGCAACTTGCCCGAGTGAGATATGATAGGCGGAGAGTTTATGCAGATCAACCAACACATTAAACTGGGGGCGTTTGATCCCTTTGAGTGTGGTTTTGGAGACGTTATCGATGGCGTTGATGCGTTGTTGAATCTCACGAATGCTTTTGTAGAGTGCAATCGTATCCATGCTCTCACTATCTTCAAGCTTATAAAAGGCTACGGTAAGAATGGGAATATCGATATCGATATCAAAGGGTTTGATAAGGGGTGGCATCGTCCCTGTGGGGAGCTGATCCATATTTTGCATCACCTTATCATAGAGCTTAAGATTGGAAGACTCCCTATCTTCTCCAATAAGGTACTGTACGTTGATCATCCCCACATTGTTCATTGCCGTACCGTAGATATGCTCCACTCCCTTAATTTCACGAATACGGCGTTCAAGTGGTTTGATGATGACATTGGTAATCTCTTGAGGCGTTGCCCCAGGGATGGCAACAATCACCGAACCCCCACTCACTGCAATTTGAGGATCCTCCTCTCGTGGCATAACGCTAAGTGAGACATACCCCAAGCCCAAAATGGCAATAGCGAGTATAGCAGTGAGAGGGTTGCTCAAAAAAGCCTTGGCAAGGTGACCAGCAATGTTTCGTATCTTATACTTTTCCATAGTTTAATTATAGAACAATATCTATAAAGATAAGCATAATTTATGAAGATATATAATTATAATGATCTTTTTTGTTGAAAAATTCACTTTTGCATATTTCGGGTTCAATCCATTTAGGACTTGACGAGTCTAACCCCAAATGAGGGAACAGTCTCAATTAACTTATACTCTATCTTGCTACGCAGTCGATAGAGAAGTGTACGCAAAGAGCTTTTTGTAATGAGTTTACTACCCCAAATATGCTCCTCTATGACTCCAAATGGTATGCTGTTACCTTGAGCTTTGATAAGTAGTTCCAAAAGTTGTTTCTCATTGTGGCTAAGTTTAATGGGATAGTTTTTAAAAAAAAGTTGTCCATTATCTATATCGTAGGCATAACCATGCCCCAAATCGTGGTGATGAGGCTTAATCGTATCGGTTGTTTGCAATCGATAGACCGCTAGATGCAGGGTTGATTTGAGTGTTTCACGTTTGAAGGGTTTAACAAGGTAGCCTACAGGGTTGGTTGCGATGGCTCTTTGAATCGTCTTATCATCGGCAAAGGCGGTAAGGAAGATGATGGGAATGGGGCTTTGTTGATGCACACTGTAGGCTATCTCAATACCATCTTGGCTATTGTGCAGATGAATATCAAGCAAGATAATATCGGGCATTTGCTCCTGAATGCTTTGCAGTGCCCCATCATAGCTACTCACCATACCACTCACACCGTATCCCATCTTTTGCACTGTGCGTTTGATATCAAGCGCTACAATGGCTTCATCTTCGACGATAAGAATATTTATTGTGTTCATCAATACACTTAATCTACTATTTTATCTTAATCACTACATCATCATCCTCAAAGGCTTGAACCGTTACGCTCTCAATCTCTTTGGAGATTCTATAGGCTAGATAGTGCTGTATGACAGCCTCCTCACACTCATCTCTCGTACTTTCTAGTTTAACGCTAACATCTTTTTGATCACTACTCATGCCGATACTGTGTTGATATTGATGAATACAAACTGCGGTAAAGGTATAGATAAGCAGACTCTCTTTGTCATAATCTATCGATACCCTATCCAATATATCTGCCCATTCATCACTCTTATCACTCTCCAAACTTCGCAAATTAGCAATAAGTGTTTGCATTTGAGAATCAGAGCCTACCAACGTACTCTCTTGCTTTGGAAAAAGGGATGCTTGATAGGAGATATCTTCAATAATTGTTCTAATAGATGGCAGTGGAGGTGCAACTTTGTTATAGGGGTAAAATGCATGAATAAAACTTTCTATTCCCTCTTGTTGTTGTGATAAATTAATATCAAAAACAAGTTCTGCCAACATTTCATTATAATGAAGTATATAGCTTTGAGCTTCTACATTTTCAACTTTGATAGTAATATCATAGAGACATAGACAGTTCATCCCACCATCTTGAGGTAGGTTTTGCTCCTCTTTGATGGTGATTTGATTGCCATTGATTGATGCCGTTGCCCCAATCCCTCGCTCATCACAATTAAACGCAGCGTTGTAGTGTGTCAGCCATAATGTATTGTTTTCATAGCGATACTCAATATAAGTAGAAGTATTATTAATCGCACTGCCCAAAGCTGAAGTTCGATTAGGTGTATCACTTTGACATTGACTAACCGTAACATTTTCATTTTGTGTAGTATCTGCATCACTGCCACAGCTTGTCAAAACTACCCATCCAATAGCCATGAGGGCTAATATTGCTTTTTTCATTTTTTCTCCTTTAAAAAATTTTGAGCCAACTCAAAACCAGCTCTATAAAATTCTAACACCTTTATGTCACAGTTTGCGTTACAAAATTAAATTTATTGTAATTTTTCTCGATACAATAGATAGGGGTTTCTTTGTGCCGTTGGCATAATATCAAGATATTGAATATTGACATGGGGCGGTGTATTTAAGACATTGATAATCGCCTGAGAAATATCCTCAGCATTTAACGGAGTATAGCCATCATAAACACTCTTTGCCTTTTGAGTATCTCCATCAAATCTAATAGTAGAAAAATTTGTCTCAACTGCTCCTGGGGCAATGGTTGTTACTTTAATATTTGTACTGTATAAATCTGCATTCATCGATTCACCTAGTGAATGAACGGCAGCTTTTGTGGCACAATAAACATTACCATTTGGATAAGCACTCTTACCTGCTACCGAACCAATATTGACAATATGTGCTGTCTGGAGTTTTCGCATATTGGGTATCACTTCACGGCTGACATAGAGTAATCCTTTGATATTGGTATCTATCATCTGTTCCCAATTATCAGTACTCCCTTGATCTATGGCTTCCAAACCCAAAGCCAATCCTGCATTATTAACTAAAATATCAATATCTTTATCGATAGAGTCAATAACTTGCTGGACATCCTCTTTGTTTTGTACATCTAATTGATAAATATCTATGTTTATCGCATTATTTTTGGAGAGTATATCTTTTTTGATTGATTCTAGTCGTTTCATATCCCTTGAACAAAGTATCAGATTTACCTCTAAAGTTGCCAAATCGTATGCAAGTTGCTCTCCAATACCCCAACTCGCTCCTGTAATAAGTGCTGTTTTATTTTGTATATAATTTTTCATAACTTTTCCTTTTTTTATTTTAATGTGTAAATCTTGACCAACAAGGAGAGTGATAACATGATATAGGTTTATTGATAGAAAATTTTTTTGTGCTATAATGATAATAGCAATTTGTGAATTTTCCTAATCTAATTTCAAATCTGTAAAAATTGCTTTTGTCACTTTTGCAAAACTTATGCCATTTGCAGTAATTCAAAAGTATAACATACATCCTCTCCCCACCACATTTCCAATTTCCCTCAGGATAAATTTCTGCTCTTGATTGAAACTGACATCCCATACTCTTAAGAAACTCTCCAAAGACCTTTTTATCTTTTTCATATGGATAAGTTCCATGTTTCTTTTTGTACTCCATAATTTGTTTATGCAAAGGCTCACCCACCTCTGATTTTAACTTCTCAAAAGGATAGTGTTTGCAAAAACACCCCTGCAACATAACGCTAGCCAAACCGATAATAAATAGAGTATATAACTTCATCTTTCACCTTGTACAATACTTTTTGAACCAACTCAAAACCAGCTCTATAAAATTCTAACACTTTTATATCACAGTTTGTGTCACAAAATTAAATTTTTTTATTCACTATCATTAACCATATCAACTTTTATCGTTTTATTAAAGGAGTTTATCTCAATACCTTCAATCGCTTTTGATACTTTATAAACTCGTGTAATATACTCTGTTGTTGCAGGTGCATAATCGCAATACATATAGTTTACAGGAACATATTGCCATGTTATGCTAGCTTTATTATTGAACTGTTGCACTACTATCTCTTCCATCTTGTAAGCATCACCATAACTTCCAGTTTGCGTTAAAATCAAAATATTATTTTGCTCAAAATCTATTGTTTGATTTTGCAATGCATTCATTAGTGTGCTATTGTTATTTTCTATCAAAAATCTCTGCCAAGAGGTATTATCGTTAAAAACTTTAGTCTCTTCATAACCAACACCTGATGTGGTAGTAGAAATATTTGTAATATTATTTTCACTCTCTTGCATAGGGTTATGCATATCTATTTGTAAGATTTCATCTTCATGTATCATTGTGACATTATTGATAGCATTATCAACTTGATAGATACGAATTTGCACTGCTCGTCCACAATACTCTTCATACTCTTTGAGGTGTCCTGTAAAGTGTTGTTCTATAATGGCATTTTGATTATTAATTGTAATGCTTTCATTGTATTCACTCAGTTGATCTTTTGCATTGTATTTTGTAAGATAGACTAGGAGATTTGCTTTAGTAAAGTCAATGGATTCTAGTGTTAAATTACTATCACCTTCAGCTTCTTTGATTTCACTTATAAATGCTTCATACTCTTGGGAGTTATCAATAACCCCAAGATAATTTCGTCGATTAAGCAGTTGCTCTCCTCCAAAATTATAATTCATTTCCAAACTAGCTAGATTTTTGATTTGAACTTCTGTTTGTGTTTGATTAGAATCGTCTGTTGCAGATGAACTGCTTCCACAGCTTGTAAAAGAAGTTACGACTACAGCCATTATAATCAAAATTACTTTTTTCATCTTTTCTCCCCTGTATAATAAATTAATCAAGCCAATCAAAACCAACTCTATAAAATTCTAACACAATTATGTCACAGTTTGTGTCACAAAATTAAATTTTTTGTAATTTATTCGTGGTTTGCAAGTTATTAAGATTTTTAACTCCAATAGAGTATACCACAGCAAGAGCTGTGGTACGAGTAAAAGATATTTTATGAGATACCCACAAGGGATACCTCTACAATAAACACTAATAACTCTGCACTACAAAATACTCATCACTCACGCATTGAGTGCTAGGCAGCTCATTAGACATAGCATTAATCATCTGGTCACCATCTTCCATTGCACTAAATCCACCACCACCTAGGCTGAGACTCTCTCCCACAACAGCAACAAGATTATTGTTGGCATCATAGATTACACCATCTTCTATAAATGCACCATAGGGCCAAATCAACAGAGCATCATCCACTCTAAGACACCCATTTGCATCCTCTTCCAAAACACCTGTGATACGAGCATCCATGATGGTTTCAGAGATACCTGATTGTGTACTTAAATCCATTGCATTAGTGGGTAAAAAAGTTCTTAAATTCCCATTAGTAGAATTCTTTGCTGTATCGGAGCCTCCACAACTTGCTAATGCTATACACATTAATAGGGTAATAGTTTTTTTTGTATTGAACATTTGTAATCCTTTATCTTTTTATTGTTACACCAAGAGCAGACTCAGCCACTTGAACAGGTGTAAAGTATCCATTTCCTGCACTATCGTGACCGTGATTGACACCCCAAGCAGTATTATTCCAAGACCAACCTCCGCCACTATCACCAGGAATAGAAGAGGTATTATTTGTTCGAGCTAAATTCCCAACTTGTGTTGTTCCATCTGCATTTACTGTTACATTGATCGCAGTCACTACATTGTTACATGTTCGTACATTTGAAAAACGCCCATAAAGACATACGTAACTTCCAACCATTGTATTAGTTGATTGAATATCAATAACATCTCGAATTGATGTAGAATCTGCATGAAAATCATCAAGTTCACCAGAAATAGGTGTTGTATGATATTCAACATCACCACTTAAATTATATACTTGACTTCTCCAAACTGTATCATATACGTTACCGTTACTATGGTCTTGAAGTTGATTAATACCATTACAATGTCCTGCTGTTATGATACCATCACCATATGGTCCAGATACTGACCAACCCATAGTACATTCACTAAAACCGTCATCACGAACGAGAGAACCTCCTCTACTATAATCTTCTGTTACAATTGCACCCTCTCCTCTAATGATAGTTAATTCAATATCTTTTTCAGTCAAGTTTTTAGCATTACTTTTTAATGAGGAGATTTCCAAACCTTTTTGAAGTGGTATCATCAAATTTTCTTTTTTAGGTGCTTTTTCATTTGTAGGAATTTTTATTTCGATTTGTATAACATTTTTTATTGGATCAAAAAAAGTCACTACATTCTTATACTTCATTTTAGCAAGTGTATTAGATAATGCAACCGCTCTTTTGTTATTATCCTTAAAAGAGACTTTACCATTACCAGTTAAAATAATTTTATCTTCTTGATTTAACTCCTTAATACTTAAATTAAGTTCTTCAGGTACTTCATCAACAAACTTAATATGACCTCGTATCGCTGGAAGTTTTTCTACATAAATTGATGAAATTTTATCAGGATACTGTGTCAGTAGTTTATTAGCATATATTCTAAAAGATTTTTGAAATGCTATTGTTTTTCTAACAGATTCTTCAGGTAAACCTGTTTCTTGTATTAAAATACTAATATCTGTATCTAAAGCCTCTTTTTCATTTTCAAATTTAACATTTGCAGGGAGTGTTGTTTTGTCAAATGGAACTTTTTCTTGATTGACATCCTCTTGAATATCAGTAAAAATGATCACTGATGATGATTCTTCCTTGATCAGTTCTTCATTAGCAATTAGACTACTTGTTGCAGATATTACAACTGTTGAAAGAAGTATTATACTTTTTTTTCCATACATAATTTTTCCTTTAAATAAATTTTTCATTAAGAAAATTTTTACCAATCGGCTTTTGCCAAAACCTTAAAAAACTTTGAACCAGTCAAAACCAGTTCTATAAAAATTCTAACACTTTTATGTCACAGTTTGTGTCACAAAATTAAATTTTTTGTAATATTTTTTGTTTATTTACACATAAATTCATTACTCTAGTCACAATTTTAGTTACAAAATTAAAATTGTGACACAAACTGTGACGCTACTTTGTCAAAATATTTTTGCAACTTATTGCGAAAATTATTTACAAAGGATCAACCATGACAGGTCTAAATAAAACGTTACAACGTACGGTTTTGAGGTTTCATATCAATCAAGAGCTAAAAGGTATGGATATAAATAGGAATAAAAAAAAAGATAGTAGAGGTTTTATACAATGCTATTACATTTAACAAAAGCTTAAAATGGGATAATAGTTATGATAATCTCTATCTTGCTACTTCTATAAAGGAGCTATTAGAAATATTTCAACTCCGCAGCGAAGTTTATACACAACTGCACTACAATAATGAGTTTCCTGATATTATTGAGGGATTTAACTTTGATGAATACGATAATCACTCTGCAATACTTTATACAAAAGCAAATGGTACTATTACGGGTACTTGTCGAGTAATCTTTGATACCCACAACAAACTTCCTATTGATACTAACTTTTCACTTGATTATCTAAGAACCTGAGTTCGACAAAAATAAAAAGCGAGGGATATAGCTATTAAAGAAGTCACCCTATAATTTTAAGACCAAAAAAAATAAAAGAGTGACTAAGAAATGCTAACAAAAATATTCTGTGATAT
>Ga0193964_1000074_pt1 | contig 50683 bp, 47 predicted proteins | sample FB_7_MG_FD_140323 | JGI IMG/M metagenome (GOLD analysis project Ga0193964, IMG submission 140323) | Microbial mat bacterial communities from the Broadkill River, Lewes, Delaware, United States - FB_7_MG | ecosystem: Environmental > Aquatic > Freshwater > River > Microbial mats | place: USA... | reverse complement strand
CACTAAAAAATGGACAATGCCAGTGAGAAATTGGAGCTTAACAATTTCTCAACTCTCAATTTATTTTGAGGGAAGACTAGATAAAACATTAAATTTATGATATAATTTTAGGAATTACTAGATGGCTGACACAGATTGATGAACACTCCCCAAAATTTTTTTTACGCTCCCCACATATTTCATTTTTTAACTAAAATCACAAGTAAAGATTGTCCCCTTTTTCACTTCTGACTGCACAGAGATTTTTATACCATACTCTTGACAGATAGTATGTACTATATTTAAACCCATACCAAAACCTCCCTCTTGGGTAGTAGCTCTATAATATCTCTTAAATATATTTTTTTTCGCTTGCGAATCTATCCCAATTCCTGTATCTTGAATAGAAAGAATATTATTTTTGAGATTTACAGTGATAGTCCCACCTCTTTTGTTGTATTTAATTGCATTTGAAAAAATATTTCCAAAAATTCTTTTGAAATCTTCTTCATCTATCTTGATAGTTGTTTTTTCTATATTCAAAATAGTTTTTATATTCTTTTTACTTGCTAATAATTCAAAATATTCGAGTTCTTGAGTAATGATACTTGCTATATCTATGGATAGAATCTTTTTCTTTTTATCATTTTCCAAAAAAAGATGAGTGAGGTCTTTGTATATTTGTGATATTCGTTTGGCACTGAGATAGATACGTTCCATATTTTTTTCACTTCTTGGGGTTTGTTTATTGGTACAGATCATCAAAGCTGTTATGGGAGTATTGAGTTCGTGGGTGGTGTCTTTTATAAAATTATCAAGTCGTTTTCTTTCATTTTCTATAGGTTTCATAAAAAGTTGAATCAAAGAATATCCAATGGCACATATAACAATATAAAACAAAATAGAACCGATAAAAATTGTAGCTATTATATTGTTGATTTTAGTATTAAAAGTATCATTTATCATCACAACAGAATTGACACCGAGATGTCCTTTGGTACTTTTATCTACATTGATAATATTGTGATGATCAAGATAATTTTTTTGTTGGAAATCTACCGATAGATTTTTGGTCAAATCGGTAAAAATATTGTTATTTTCTTTATCAAAGAGAGCAAATTTTATCCCCTCATCAGAGGAGCATAAACTCTTAAAATCCAAATATTCATTTTTCATATCCGAGGTGATGATTTTTGAAGATATTTTTGAAGATATTGTTTCTAAATGAGAGATTGAAAGATTATAAATAGACTGATATTGCATATTATAGATCAAAATAGCGATAATACTTAATAATATAAATGTCGAGATATGATACAAGGCGACAAATTTGACTAAGATAGACTTTTCTTCAACTCTCAAGTTTATATCCTAAACCTTTGATAGTAGTGATACTATTTTCATCAAGTATTTTTCGAAGATTTTTTATATAGGTTCGTATCGTTGCATTACTAGGGGTGGTGTCGTATTGCCAAATATTTGCCGTGAGTTCCTCAAATGAGATGGTGCGATTTTTATTTTTGATAAAATATTCGAGTATTTTTGACTCTTTTTGAGAAAGAGAAATAGTACTATCTTTTTTTATGATAGATTGGAGTGAAAAGTCATATTTGTAGAGACTATTGATAGCAACTATCTCTTGCATATCTATTTGTTTGATCACTTTGATATGATTGAGTCGTATCTCTAACTCTTTTAAATCAAAAGGTTTTTTTATATAATCATCACACCCAAGACTAAATCCTTTTTCAAGTGATTTGATATCACTCAATGAGGTGATAAATATCGTAGGGGTGTTGTTTTTGCGTTCTCTTAACTCTTGTAAAAGTTCAAAACCACTCAACGAAGGCGTCCCTACATCTAAGAGTAAAAGATCAAAATTAGTCTCAAAAAGTGTTTCTAAAGCTTCCATTCCATCATATTCACATTGTACGGTATGTCCCAAAGAGAGTAAAAACTCCTCTACAAGTTCATTGAGAATGATGTCATCTTCTAAAAGTAAAATTTTCATACGATAAGCACTTTTTGTATATATAACTCTTCGAGTACTATTTTGAACTCCTTTTCGTAGAGTTCAAAAGAGAGCTCATTTTTATTTAGAAATAGCCGTAAATTTTTATTGAGATTTAGTGTTGAGTTAAGTGTTTTTAAAAAAGAAAATAGAAGATTGTTTAAAGGTCTATAGACAACCTGTTGTGTATGGTTATCAAAATATCCTAAGATAAAATAATCTTCTTTATGTGTAAAATTTTTGTTTACCACATCATAGTTATATTTATGAAGAGTACAGTGAGGAGAAAGAATAAACTTTTTTGATACTTTAAATTTGAAACTCTTCGCCATAGGTGGTTTTTGCATAAAAATAAAAAGTTCAGAATACTCAAAATGGAGCAGATCATTGAGATATGAAATTTTTTTAAAATATTTTGATTTTTTGAGAAATTTACGATATTCATTTGGCATTTGCCAGATATAAGGACTCACTGCATTTTTTTGCATAAATTTAAAAATAGATCTATCGAACTCTTTTTCCAAATTTTGATTTTTGATTATTGTATAAAATTCAGGATAGGCATTGGTTAAAACTTCAAAAAAACTATGATGTACTAGATATTTGTACACGCCAATAGATTTTTTTTGTACTTTCTTTTTTCCATTGATCTGCTGTATGAAGTTTTTTTGTATTTTTTTTTCATCCATTGGAAATTCTTTTATCATAAATTTTTGTCATTTTTTTGTACTCTTTTTGCATTATAGCTAATGGAGGGATATTATTATCACGCTCTATCATAGGCGATATATCTATTTTATCCAAAGTATACCGTAACAATTCCCAAGTGTCATAATTGACTTTTGTCCCATGTGAATCGATAAGCATCTGTACCTCTTTATCAAAATAGTGTCCTGCTACATGGATATAAGAAACCTTATCGAGGTCTAAACTTTTGATAAATTTTTTGGCATTGTAAGAGTGATTGATACTATTTACATAAACATTATTCACATCCAAAAGTAACTTCGCTCCACTTTTGTATAAAAGTTCATTGATAAAGTCACTTTCACTCAAAGAGGAAGGCTCAGTATGATAATAAGTAGCATTTTCAATAGAAAGTCCACGTCCTAAAAAATCTTCTACATACTTAATATTATCACTCATTTGTTCAATCATTTTAGGTGTTAAAGGTACAGGTAAAAGCTCATGAGCTTGAACATTGTCGTACGATGAATAACTAATATGTTCTGAGTAATAGGTGATATTATAAGTATCTAAAAAAGTTTTTAACTCTTGTAAATATCTCTTTTTTGGTTTTCTATTAGATCCTAAGGAGAGCGAAACCCCATGGGCTACGAATGGGGTGTTTTGAGCTATTTGTTCAAACTTCTCACGATACCATATAGGCATATGAATCCAGTTTTCAGGAGTCACTTCCCACCAATCAGGTGAAAAGCTTTTGGTATCAAAGTGTATATCATCCAAAAATTCTGCTCGTAGTCCTAGACCACACCCTTTGATATGTTTCATAACTTAGTTAGATCCACATTTACCTGCACCACATTTGGCAGATTTCATCTCTTTATGAGCCTTTTTTTTCATCTCAGCACCACATTTACCTGCACCACATTTGGCAGATTTCATCTCTTTATGAACATTCTTTTTCATGTCACCGCCACACTTACCTGCACCACATTTAGCAGATTTCATCTCTTTTTTCATCTCACCACCACATTTACCAGCACCACATTTGCTATCGCTTGAATTTGCCATGGCTGAAGTTGAGATAACCGCACCTAATAATATACCTGCTAATTTTACTTTTTTATTCATTTTATATCCTTTGATTTATTATAGTGTATTTTATTGAAACTTTGTGTAGTATATGTGTAAAAAAAGATATATTTATGATGTAAGTTACAATATACTATAATCGTACTCATACAATAAAAATATTTTTTCAATATGATCATAAGCTAGATAAAAAGGATTTGAAGTGAATTATACAAATATAGATCTGACACAAAGTGCAAAAAAAGAGTATGCCAATATAGCTACTTATATGGAAGAGTTGGGAAATTTGGCTAACAATATGAAAGCACAACAAAAGCTAAAACTTTTAAATCATCAAGTGATACTCAAAGGACTCTCACAACTCCATGGACTCGATGATACTTTGGATCAAAAAGTAGATATGCTTTTAAAAAATGTTGAAAATGGTTTAGAAAAGAAAAAGCTACCATTTGTCAAAATTTTTTCATTACATATTTTATTTTTTGTGGTGCTATTTTTTGTAACGATTAGTATCAACCCTCAAAGTGCCAATATCGGATATGCTTTATCATCTATTAGTATGGGGATTGCTACAGGAGTATTAAATCTTATGCTTATAAGAGAACGACAAAAATATACTATAAACAATGTTTTTTTCATATTAGAAGAGCAGGGGATAGAGAAGCTTTTTACATTACATCAAAAACTCTCTGAGAATATAGATAGATTTAAAAAAGAGGACAAACTTGATGAGGTAAAAAAATTAGATACTATTTTGAAAAATATCATCACTGAGTATCTAAAGATAAAAGATTAATTCATCTTTTGAAATACTAAATTTTTCAGACTTCTACTCTCATCTAAACTTTTGAACTCTTCTACATTTTCAACTCTTTTTATATATTTAAAAGAGGGAGCATACTCTTTGAAAAGTTCAATGATGAAATTTTCATCTAAATTAGGACTATTTAAACAAGCCAAAACGATAGCATCTGATGAGGTAAAAGTATCAAGTCTTTTGATGATTTTATCATAGTCTTTAGTCGCTTCAAAACTCCCTTTTTGAAGTGTTGGTGGATCTATGATAACAATCTCAAATGGTCCATCTCTTTTAATCCTTGAAAATGATTTGAGTATATTGTGTGGGTAAAATTTGACTTTTTTTGTATCGATATTGTTTATATGATGATTTTCTCTTCCAGTATTAAGGGCATTTTTTGCCATATCCATATTAACTACTTGTATAGCACCACCTTGCATAGCAGCTACACTAAAAGCACAAGTATATGAAAATAGATTTAATACTTTTTTATCTTTTGAAAGAGATTTGATATATGCACGACCATTTTTCATATCAGGGAAGTAGCCATTGTTTTGGTTTGATTTAAGATTGAGTTTGATTTTTAATCCATTTTCTACTACATACAAATCATCTTTTAAACTTCCTACAAGTATCTGGGTAGGAGATTTGTCTTGATACCTTCTTTGTAAGATAAGTGTAGTATATCTTGAACCTTGAATAAAATTTTGTATCATATCAAGAAGTTCTCTCTCTTTTTCCTCTTCAATAGGAAAATAAAAAGCAACACTCAAAATATCATCAATCGAATCAATAGTCAAAAATCGCCAATCTTCCCCAAAAAGTTCCCCACGACCGTGAAAAAGTCTTTTAAATTCATTGGTAAGATTATTTGTGTTGATTTGTAGATGTGTTTGTAAATCTTGTATAGTCATAGTGTATCTCTCTTTAGTTTTCTTTTTGTGTGAGTGTCATCTCATATACCCACTGTTGTAAATCTTTCATATCTTCATATATTTTAAAGAGTTTATCAAGTAACTCAACTGTATAAAAAACATCATCCAAATCATACTCAATATAGGCAAATAAAGAATCGAATTTTGTAAGATAGAGATGACTTTCATCACCAGTAAAATCTTTGGGAATTCTTTTGTATTTTTGAGGACTATAATTGTACCCTTTGGATTTTAAATCCTCCAAGATAAGATGTAAAGACTCTCTATATTTTTCATGTTTTATATAAGTTCTGTATGTTTTAAGTAAAGGTGCTTTAAATCCTCTGATACCAGTAGCGACAAAATACTTTTCTTTTGTATAGTGCATATAAAATGAGGAGCTTTGCATACGATGCCCCAAACCTTGCCAAAACATCAGACCGATTTTGTCTTTCATAGCAGTTTTGTCTTTGCTAAAACGAACATCACGGTATATTTTAAATAACGAGCCAGAAACTTTTGGCAAAGCTTTTATAGTAGGGACAAGTATCTGAAGTGTTTCTCCCATATCTTCGATAAAAGCTTTGTTTGGAGCAAGAATTGTTTGTTCCCAAATATGGCGATGGTTTTCAAACCATACTTTGGAGTTGTTTTTTTCTAATGTTTTTAAAAAGGTTATACCTTCTTTTTTGAATCCGTTGAATTGCATAGTTTAATCTTTTATGAATTGTTCAAATTCATTTTTTAGATAATTATTGTCTCGGACTAACCATCTTTTAAATGCTGTGAAAGCAGATTGATTTGATAATTCATATTTTATTTTTGTCAGATAATAAATATCAGGATTGTCATCATAATCAAATAATAATTCTTGAAATAGTCTAATTTCTTTAAGTAAAGTACTTCTTAAATTGCTACTTTCTAGTTTCTTCTGAGCAGTATGTTCTCCATTGAAACATTTTTCTAATAATTCTTTTGTTGAATTAGCTTCTGTAGATGGGACTAATACTTTTAATTTGACTTTTTCTTTAGGGAAAGGTTCTATTTTATAGTGTATTGATGTATCAACATTGTTTTCAGGGATAGTACAATTTAATAAATTATCATAATCAGTTGATTTTATATCGTTACAATGTCTACAACTCAAAAAAAGATTATTCCAATCATATTTTAAATTTTCATCTCCTTGATGAGAAACAAAATGCTCTACATTTATATCTTTTGGTTTTTTTTCTTCACAAATATAACATTTATTTTTAAAGTCTTCTTCTAGCCTTTGGATAATAATTGAAGTGTTATGATTTTTTCCCATAACTGGAGATGGTTGAGATTTCTTAAAATAAACCATTTTATCTCTTGTTTAAATCGTTTAATAATATTTCATTTATTTTAACCGCTAGTTCATCCGCCATAAATTTAGGAATATTTTTAAAGTATCTCTTAAATTCAAAATATTCATCTTGTTCATCATCGTTTAAATCTTCTTTTTTAGATAACTCTTCAAATCTATCTAGTTTATCTTTTATCTCTTGTGAATATTTATCACTATCAAAATAACTCTCTATTAAAGCATCATAAGAATAAGGTGATAAATCTTCAGTAATAATTTTTTTTTCCAAATCACAGATAACAGCATTTGATAAAGAGGATAATACAAAAGGACTGTGAGTTGTAACTATAAACTGTATTTTAGGAAAAAAGTCAACTAAAAAAGGTAAAATCTTTTTTTGTAAATCTACATGTAAATGTGTTTCAATCTCATCTATCAAAACTATTCCTTGCATATCATAAGCTTGTACACCATGAGCTTCCATTCTAAGAATAAGTTCAGTTAAGATTGCTAATAATGAAGAATATCCATCTGAAAGTTCATTTAAACCAAAACTTTTTTGATCATATTCGATTTTAAAATTTAATTCTTCACTATAATATTTAAGTTTTAAATCATCCTCATCAAATAGTATTTTTAGTGTATTTTCAAAATTTCTAAACCATTCTTCTATTAAATCAGCTTTTTTACCATCTCCATCAAACTTATCATTTAACATATCAGTTCTTTTTTTTACCATATATTCTATAAATTGTTTATGAAGTTGTTTTGTATCTGTACTATTATCTCTATTTAATTTTATATTTTTTATTGAGGTTGAAACTGTAGGTGTATTTTCTCTTTTTGCTTCAAAATAAGCGAGTATAGATTCTCTCTTTACAATGCTTTTGTAAATTGGATCTTGAACTGAAAAAATCAAATTCACTTTTGAAAAGTAGTCAACTTGTTTTTTAAGTTGAACTAAATTTGATTTATATTGTTTAATATGATTTTGCAATGTAACAAATTCATTACCAATAAGTTTATTAAGTGATTGATTTATATATTTTAATGTTGTAGTTTTTCCACACCCATTTTTACCTGTAAATATAACATGCTTTCTTGTCTCTTTACTTAACGGTATAGTTAGACTTGGTATATATTGATTTTCTTTTAATTCAATCTGTTCTATAAAATAGTCTTTCATTGAATGCTTCCTTTTTCAAATTTTTGCATAAATTTACAAAATCTCCTGAACTCTTCCCACATCTCCTGATGTAAGTCGTACTTTGATTCCATGTGGATGTGTCGGTGAATTTGTGAGTAAATTTTTCACAATGCCTTGAGTGAGTTTTCCACTTCTTTGGTCTTGTTTTAAAACGATGTTTACTTTGATGCCTGGTTTTATATTGATACGATTTTTCCCATTCATGATAGTTTTCCTTTTTATTTTTTTGTATTATATCAAAAATTATGATAATTAGATATACTCAAAACTGAAATTTAAATGGAGAATGTATGGAGTATGGTCAAATTTTTATGTATGGTTGGGGTTTAAATATCACAATGTTTCTAGTCAATTTTATAATTGCATTAAATGTAATAAAATCGACGGATATATCGACGATGACTAAAGAACATCAAATTTTAGGAGAATTAAAACTAGAGATAGATAAATATTATCCAAATAGAGGATATGAAACTTTACTTAGTTATTTTATCCCATTTGTCGCTTTTTATAAAGTACTTTGGAGAATAATAGAGATGGTGAGTTTTTTTAGTAAAAACCAAAATACAAGAATGTTTGACTTTATGGTATATAGATATGAAAAAGAGATATCTGTTGCTAAAAATAGTACAAATTCATAAAAATAAATAAAAAAAGGGTTATTATGGGATTAATTGAAAATATCAAAGAGAAAGCAAAATTAGAGTTAAGAAAAATTGTTCTTCCAGAATCAGAAGATGAAAGAGTACTTTTAGCAACACAACAAGTTTTGGAAGAAAAAACTGCAAATGTTGTTTTGATCGGTGATGAAGATACTATCAAAGCTGATGCTGTAAAATGTGGAGCAAATATTGAAGGTGCTACTATTATCAATCCTAAATTTTCTGATAATTTAGAAGCGTATGTTGATGAATTAGTTGAATTAAGAAAGAAAAAAGGTCTTACTAAAGAGGAAGCTACCGAGATTATGACTACAGAGCCACGATTTTTTGGGTGTATGATGGTAAGACTAGGTGATGCTGATGGTTTAGTTGCTGGTTCAAATTCTCCTACTGCTGATGTATTGAGAGCAGCTATTCAAGTGATCAAAACAGCTCCAGGGATCAATACTGTTTCTTCTACATTTGTAATGGAAACTGCTGATGGTAGTTTTGGAGATAATGGTCTGATTTTATTTGCAGATTGTGCTGTAAATCCAGAGCCAAATGCTGAACAATTAGCAGATATTGCGAGTGCAACAGCTGCAACAGCTGCATCGGTAGTAGGTTTAGAGCCTAGAGTTGCTATGCTTTCATTTTCTACAAAAGGATCTGCAAAACATCCATTGGTTGATAAAGTACAATATGCTTGTGATATATTAGAAGAGAGAGGAGTTGATTTTTCTTTTGATGGTGAACTTCAAGCAGATGCTGCAATTGTAGAAGCAATTGGAGCTAAAAAAGCACCAGATTCTAAAGTAGCTGGTAAAGCAAATGTACTTGTATTCCCTGACTTACAGTCTGGAAATATTGGATATAAATTAGTTCAAAGATTTGCAGGAGCTGCGGCACATGGACCAATTGTACAAGGTTTAAACAAACCTGTAAATGATCTATCAAGAGGGTGTTCTGTAGAAGATATTGCCAATCTCGTTGCTATTACTGCAACACAAAAATAAGTTATAACACTTGATTAGACTAGGATCAAATTCTAAAACAAGAGCTTTACTCCTTTCACAAAAAGGGGTAAAGTTTGTTCAGCAAGGTGGAAACTTTGATGAAGAACAAATCACCACAACAAATCCTACAGAGTTTGTCGATATAGCAACTACTGGAAAATTTGATCAACTCTATGCTAAATATGGTTGTGAAGATATGCCTCTTTTAGTTGCCGATACAGTAGTAACTGCAAACGATGAACTTTTACGAAAAGCTACAGATCAACATGATGCAAGAAGAATGCTCGAACTTCAAAGTGGAAATGAAGTGACTATCATAACATGTATGATTTTCAAATCAAAAGATACCTATATAAAAGATATCTCAAGAACAACTTATCATTTTGAAAAATTTAACGATATTCATCTCAATCAGTATATCACAAGTGGTGAGTGTATGGGGAAAGCTGGAGCTATTATGGTGGAAGGGTTTTGTAAACCTTATATCAAAAGTGTAGAGGGGTATGAGTCTACTGCAATGGGTCTTTGCGTAGAGAAACTTTTGGCGTATTTACGATAATACGCCCTCTATTTTACTTGTTATTCTTTTAAAAGATTTCTATACAATTCTCTATATTCTGTATCACCCTCATCTCTAGCTTTCATAGCTGTTCTTGGATGTTCATTGAGTTGACCTGTGAGCATATATGGGATACTATATCCCCAGTCAAGTTCTTTTTCTAATGGTACGATAAACTCTTCGATGAATTTTAGAACTGGCATCATTTTGTATTTTGGATTTTTTAGGAAACCTATTAAAAGCTCCATAGGACAGTTTCCTGCACCTCTTCCCAATCCTGAAATAGTTACATCTAAATAACTTGCACCATAAGTCATAGCTTCGATTGTATTTGCATAGGCTAATTGTATATTATTATGTGCATGAATACCGATCTGTTTTCCACTTGATTCTGCTACTTTTAAATATTTTTCAGTAAGTCTATTGATCTGTTCAGGATAAAAAGAACCAAAACTATCAGCAATATAAATTATATCCACAGGAGTTTTACTCAAAGCTTCAAGTACTTCATCGAGTTCACTATCAAATGATTTTGAAATAGCCATAATATTGACAGTTGTTTCATATCCTTTTGCATGTGCTTCATTGATCAGCTCAATTGCAGCTGGAATTTGGTGAATATATGTAGCGATTCGTATCATATCTACAACTGACTCACTTTTTGGAAGTAATTCAGAAGCTACAGTTCGACCAATATCAGACATAACTGCAATTTTTAGATTGGTGTCATTGTCACCTACAATACTTCGAATATCTTCCTCTTTACAAAAATTCCATTTTCCATATTGTTCTGGACTTTGAAGTGTAGGTGAATTGTTTTTTCCTATCTCCATATAATCTACACCAGCAAGTACACAAGTATCATAATGTGCTTTTACAAACTCATCTGCAAAATGAAAATCATTTACCAAACCACCATCTCTTATAGTACAGTCAAAAACTTTTATATCTTCTCGTACTGTTAACATCGAACCTTTTTTTTCAATCATTTGTATCTCTTCTCTTTTATTGTAATAATTTTTATAATAATATCTTAATGAATCTCAATCCATCTTTAATATGAACTAAAATCCAGAAATAATTTCTATTTAATGCAATTTTGCTATTATTTTTTAAATATCAAATGTAAAGGCAACAAAACCTTATGCTTATACTCAATACTCTTATCCCTATTTTTTTACTTATCGTATTAGGCTATTTTTTTAAACATCTAAAATTTCCAGATGAAAGTTTTTGGAAACATTTAGATAAATTCAATTACTTTGTTTTATTTCCCTCACTTTTGGTATATAAACTATCAACAGCAGATATACACAGTATAGTCAATTTTGATTTCATTCTGGTGACAGTATTTTCTCTGCTTGTCATCTCGGTTATCACCATTGCGATACAAAAGAAAATCCATTTTGAAGAGAGCTCTTTTACTTCTATTTATCAAGGTGCCGTACGATTTAATACCTATGTATTTTTAGCTTTGATTGATGCTTTGCTAGGTGATGTCGGTTTGGTTTTGGCTATTGTACTTATCACTTTTATCATCCCTTTTATAAATATCTTGTGTATCACAATATTTTCATGGTATGTACCAAAAAATAAAATATCAATTTCTTCATTTTTAAAATCTATTTTTAAAAACCCACTTATTTTAGCCTGTATAGTTGGAGGAAGTATAAACTTTTTAGGTTTTCACCTCCCTACACTTTTTGAAAATACTCTTTCTATTTTAAGTGCTGCAGCTCTTCCTTTGGGACTTTTATCTGTTGGTGTTGGATTGCATCTTTCTGAATTACAAAATACAAAAACAGCGATGCTTGTCTCTTCATTTATAAAACTCTTACTCTTTCCTTTAATTATCTTTATAATGGCAAAATTATTTGGTTTAGAAAGTGATAAAATGGTATTATTAATTTTATTTGCAAGTATGCCTACTGCATCATCTGCATATATATTAGCAAGAGAGTTAGGAGGAGATTTAAAATTGATATCTTCTCTTATCTCTATACAAACAATAGTATCAATATTTACTTTATCTTTTATACTATGGATACTCAATATTTGATATATAAAAAAGGAACATAAAAAATGAATTGTACAAATGGGAGCCTCTACCCTATAACCTTAAATGGTAATGATACTTGTGTAAAAAGAAAAGAGATTAAGAAATATTTTCATAACACTTATGATACATTTGAAAAAATATTTGAAGTTCTAAAAGATGATGATGTTTTTTATCAACAATCTGAGATCACAAGACATCCTATGATTTTCTATTTTGGTCATACTGCTACATTTTTTATCAATAAACTTATCAATATGCAAATCATACAAACAAGAATCAATCCTGATTTTGAATCTATTTTTGCTATAGGTGTCGATGAGATGACATGGGATGATACCGAGTCACAAAATTATGCTTGGCCAAAAGTACAAGATGTAAGAGACTATAGAGACAAAGTCCGTGAAATAGTAGATGAACTTATAGATACATTACCTTTAACTTTACCAATAACAAAAGAGAGTGCTATGTGGATTATTTTGATGGGGATCGAACATGAAAGAATCCATATAGAAACATCTTTAGTTTTACATAGACAAATGCCTTTAGAGTTTATAAAAGATAATGAGGATTTTATTATAGTAGAGTCATCACATAAAACGATCAAAAATGAGATGATCACTATACCCTCTACTCATATTAAACTAGGTGTTGATGATACACACCATTTGTATTCTTGGGATAATGAATATGGAAATTATGAAGAAGATGTACAAGAGTTTCAAGCATCTAAATATCTGGTATCAAACAAAGAATTTTTAGAATTTGTAAAAGATGATGGCTATCTAAAAAAAGAATATTGGAACGATGAAGGTAAAAAATTTTTAGAGATCACAAAAGCTACTCATCCTCCATTTTGGGTAAAAGAAAATGATATTTACAAGTATAGAACAATCACTAAAGTTATTGATATGCCATGGAATTTTCCTGCTGACGTAAATGCTTTAGAAGCAGAAGCATTTTGTAACTATAAAACTCAAAAAGATGGTATAACATATACGCTACCTAGTGAAGTAGAATATAAAGCGATATGTAAATATGTAAATTTACCTGATTTACAAAACTTTCCAAAAGAAAATGCAAATCAAAACCTAAAGAATTTTAGTGCCTGTGATATAAATATATATGATTTTAATGGTATTTACGATGTCGTTGGCAATGTTTGGCAATGGAGTCGTACGCCTATATTTGGTTTTGAGGGATTTGAGCCACATGTAGCTTATGATGATTTTTCAACACCAACTTTTGATGACAAACATGCCTTAATTTTAGGTTCATCTTGGGCTAGTAGTGGAAACTTAATAATGAACGATTCACGATATGCATTTAGAAGACACTTCTATCAAAATGCAGGTTTTAGATACGTAATAACAAACAATGAGGATAAAAAAGATATGGATATATATGAAAGTGATGCGTTAGTGTCTCAATACTGTGAATTTCAATATGGAGATACACATTTTGGTGTAAAAAACTTCGCATGTGAGTGTGCAAAAATAGCAGCTAAACATACAGTAAATACTACAAAAGCCTTAGACTTAGGCTGTGCAACTGGTCGTGCTACGTATGAGTTAGCAAAAACTTTTGATGAAGTTGAAGGGATAGATTTTTCTGTACGATTTGTGCAAGTTGGTACAAAACTAAAAGAAGAGGGTATAGTGACATTTCAAAGTCCAGATGAGTCTGAATTATTTACTAACAAAAAAGTAACTATAGAAGAGTTAGGATATGAAAATTTAAAAGAAAAAGTATCTTTTTGGCAAGGTGATGCATGTAATCTCAAACCAAATTTTAACTCATACGATATGATTCTTGCTACAAACCTTATAGATAGACTTTATCAACCACGATTATTTTTAGATACTATCGATGAAAGACTCAATGATGATGGTATTTTAATAGTAACATCTCCTTACACTTGGCAAGAAAGCTCAACAAAAAAAGAGTTTTGGTTAGGTGGCTATAAAGATGAAAATGGAAATGATGTGAAAACATTAGATACTTTAAAAACTATTTTAAATGATAAGTTTGAATTATTGCATGTTCAAGATTTGGATTTTGTGATCAAAGAAACAAAAAGAAAATATCAGCATACTATTTCTGAAGTGAGTGTATGGAAGAAAAAACATTTGATGTAGCAAATGTTTTTTTCTTTTTTTTAATGAAATATTGTTAGGAACATATTTATAGATTTCTCTATTTTAGTCGGTGTAAATTCCAGATATTTAATTGAATTGATACAAATTTTGTATTTATTCATATTTAATCAATGATGTATTATTAATTTTTGGTTGTGAAATAAATAAATATTCATGCAGAGAACTATTTGATTTATTTAATGCATAAGAATGATTTTCTATTGTATATATTTTAGATGTCATATTAAATTTAATAAATATTGCTGTTATCTCATCTATTGTTGGGATACCTTTATTTCGATAAGAGAAAACAATAATCTTATTCTTATTTGTCTTCATCATGTTTTATTTCTAATTCATCAAATCTCTTTATATTAGATAGTGTAGCATCATCATATGCATTAATGATATCATATATAAAACTTGTAATAGCCTTGGTATAGGTATAGAATTCAGAAGAAAACTCATATTTAACCATTAGATATTTTTGATTACTCAAAAGCATTATAAAGTCCCTTGAGTATAATTCTCAATAACTTCTATAATATCCTCTTGATAATTTAAGTTCTCCTCTAATAAAATGAACAAAGTTAACAGTGTTTTTGCATCATAATTTATCAATTCAACTTTTTTAAAATCATTATGATTTATTTTATGTTCTTCTGAATTAAAATATATGGTTAAAGAGTTATCTGTTAAAATAAGCTTTTTTAAATAATCAATATTATTATCTAATTGTTGTTGTGTAAAAATAAAATATTGATATAAAGATGTTCTTTTCTGTAAAAATAAATTATCAATTTCTGTTTTTTGTAAGTTAATATCTTTTATTTCAAAATAATTTCGTAAACCATCTATAAATTTATCTTTAATATTTTTAAATGTACCACTCACTTCAAGTTCATCTTTCAAGTCCTCAAATTCGTAATTTAATTCTTTTTCTGCTAATATTGAATCTAAATCTTTATAAATCTTTGTATCATTTAATTGAGTAAATATTTCAGAAATCATAAGTCTATTATTTCGTATTGGATTATTTTTATCAAATTTTGTTTCTATTGTTGAAATTATTCTACTAAATCGACTTGGGTCAATACTTTTTTCAAGCATCTGCAAAATATTTCTAACTAACTCTTCTTTTTCTTCTTTTAATGTTAAAAATTCTACATTTAAAATATCTTTATCAATTCGGGTATGAAATGCAGGGTTTTCATCTAATGCATATGTAAAATGACTTAATGATGTAACCATGGCACCTATAAAATAATGTCCATTTATTTTATTTGAAACATCAATAAGTTCTCGAAATGATGTTAAAAATAGTATTAATACTTCTTTTCTATGCGTATCTGTTAATTGGTTAATATTATACTTATTATAAAAGTTTTTGGTGTAATGTCTTCCCGTTCCCATTAAAATTAATTCTTTTAGTATTTCATCAGTATTATTTTTATCAAAAAGACATTTGAAATATTCTTTAATATGTGTTGCACTTGACAAAGCACTGTTAATAAAAGCTTCATCTACTCTACTATTCAATATTGACTTTATTAAAACTTCTAAAGATAAGTGCTCTAGTAATTCTAAAAAAATTAAAAAGATATTCGGTTTATCAATATTTGCTGGCTCATAAATATAGTGTACATTATCATGGTGATTTTGCTGAAAATACAACTCCAGATATCTTAATATATTTGTTTTACCATTTCCATAATCAGAAACTAAAAGATTACGATGAAAATAATTGGAATCAATTTCAGTTAAATATGTAGATATTTTTTCTTTAATTTCTTCTTGTCCTACAACAAAGTAGGTGTTATCCCTGATTTATAATCTTTAACTAATTGTTCTTTCGAATCTGCGATTGGTTCTAGTGGTAACCATAGATTTTCCATTTTCATGATAATACTCCTGATATTTTTATATTTAATACTTGTGTTTTATTAATATTAAATCTTTTTCTTGTATCTATTGCAGATACAATATTATTGAAAAAAATTTTTCTTATATACTGATCTGATGATTTTCTTTTACTTACTTCTTCTGTAATAAGCATTTCTAAAAATATCTCAAATTGATTAAAATTAATGTTCAGTATTTTTTTTATATCATATAAGTTAATATATCCAATTGATTTAAATAAATTCTTTTTCTTCACAATATTATATGCAGAATATAAATTTTTTTTGAAGATTTTATATTTTTCTAATTTTTTAAAGAAATTTTTTTCGAATTTTAACATTAATTCACTTATTTTGTTATATTCTTTATCTTGCAACGATTGAAGACTAGCCAAAGCTTTAAATTTACTTTTTATAACATTATTTGATTGTATTAATTCTAAGTCTTTTATCCACGATTGTCTTACAATAATATAATTTTTCCAACTTTGTCTTTTTAACTTAAAGTCTCTAGTATTAAGAAATTTATCCAAATCTTTTAAAATTTTTTCATTAAACTGTAATTTTTCATTATCAGTAAGTCTATATTTATTTTCAAAATATGTATAAAAAATCGTAAAATTAAATGGAATAAAATCATACTCCAATAATTGATTAATAAAAATGTCTTGTTCTTTTTGTGTTAATACAATAAAACTTTTTGGAGAGTTTCTACAGTTAACTAATTCTAATCCTTTTTCTGTTAATTTTTCTTTTTTAATAAAACCTAGGTTTTTTGCCATTGTTATATAGTATGACACTGCCTTTATATTTGAAAATAACTGTTTATCAATAGGTTTAACATTTTTTTTTGATGGATTATTAAATTCAAGTAAAACATCTTTGATATTGTCCGTAGAATTAATAAACTCTAATAAATTGCTTATAGTTTCTTTTTTTGGTAATCCATATATACTTTCACATTTTTCATATTCTGCATTTAAAAAATCTACTATAAATATAAAGAAATCAATTTTAAATTGATTTCCATCATAAGTACTCGCAAATTCACATACCCATTTAATAGTTTTTAACCTAGTATTAAATGGTCTATGTAAACTTTTTATATAGTTTTCTTTGTAATTCATAGATATTCCTCGTTGATTATTTTTATATTAACTATTTTGTATCTTAATATAGTTTTAGATTCAATCATTAAATTTACAAGTATTTTTTACTCTATATCTCCTTAAAAACTCGCCCATTCATCATCATTTGTATCCGAAGTAATTGGTTTGATAGTACTTTTTATAGGTGTCATTTTTGGTTCTACTTTTTTAGAAACTGTGGAATGAGAGATAGATTGAGTCTGTTTTTTTTGAATAGTTGGATTGTGTAAACTTTTTGCTTTTACAGTGCTTTTCCCATTAAACTCTTTTGTATCAACACTACTGATAATAAGTTTTGCTATAGAGTCTGTTTGTCTTGCTACATCATCAGTCCCTGATGCGATATTTGCATTTTCTTGTGTTTGTCGATCTAAAGCAGTTATGGCATCGTTTATTTGTACTATACCTGACTGTTGCTCTTTTGATGCAGTTTCAACATTGGAGATAAGATCAAGTGTTTTTGATATAGATTCATTGAGGTGTGTATATCCATCTATCATCTCATCGGCTATCTCTTTCCCCGAATTTGCTTTTTGGTTTGCTTTTTCTACAAGAGCTTTGATCTCATTTGCAGCTTCAGCACTTCTTGCTGCAAGATTTCTTACCTCTTGTGCAACGACTGCGAAACCTTTTCCTGCATCTCCTGCTGTTGCAGCTTCAACGGCTGCATTAAGACTCAAAATGTTTGTTTGGAATGCAATTTGATCAATAATCCCAATCGCTTCATTTATAGCTGAAACTTCAGTATTGATCTCATCCATTGCTTTAGTTGTTTGGTTTGCAAGTTTTTGACCTGTAGATACTGAATCTTTTACTTCATTTCCATGTGATGCCATTTGTATTATATTGTTTGTTGTATTAGATATATTTGAGGTGATCTCTTCAAGGGCAGCTGCTGTCTCTTCTAATGCACTTGCTGCATGATTTGAATTGGCATTTAATGTATCTACATTTGATAATAAGAGTGCAGAACTATTTCCTAGAGTAAGTCCTGTTTCTTTGTTTTCTACAAGCATTGTGGTGATGGCTTCTTTTAATTTATTGATATCTTTGACTAAAAGTTCAAATACACCACCTTTTTCAATATTGTCTAATACAAGTTTTTTCCTATAGTCCAAATTTGCATACTCTTCAAGTACTTGATTTACATCGGTAAAATGTTCTTTGGTAGCTACAATCATTTTGTTTACACTATTTTTGAACTCCTCCAAAGCTTTATTTGAAGTATGCCCAGAGATTGTTTCACTATACCAGCCATTTTGTACACGAAGCATGGTTGATTCTGCATCTAAAATCAATGCTTCTTCTTCGAGAACCATTTTTTGTATTTTAGCAATATTTTGATTGATCACTTGAGACATAGTTCCTATCTCATCATTGGTTGTTTCATCAAGGAGTTCAATATCATGAGACTCTCTATTTAAAAAACTAAAAAAACTTAATAATCCATGTTGCAATTTGTCGAGTGATTTTAAAATATCTTTTGTAATAAATATCAAATACCCAATTACTATAAGAACTAAAACTATAAACTCTATAAAAATAGCTATTTGCAATGATTGTATCTCATCTTTAAATGCTTGTGTTCTTATCTCAAGTTCATTTTCTTTTGTTTTTTTGATTTTGCCAAAATATTTTCTGCTAGTATTTGCAAGAGGTGTAGCATCTCTTTTATATTGTTGATACATATCTGCTAGCACTTCAGCTGACATATCTGTATTACTTAATGATCTCATTTTAGAATATCCATCATTGACAAATGCAAGTGTACTTTTTTGAGCATTTTCTATAAGTGCAAGTTTTGTATTTTCATTAATAGATCCTTTTGTTGCCTCTTTTAATGTTTGAAAACTTTTATTTATTGAATTGATTCTATCAGATATCTTTTGAATATTTTTATCATAAGCATTCCCTAGCATGATGTCTCTTGTACATCTACTGACATAATTCAAATCTGCTTGTATATCCAATGTTGCTACTTTTCCAGCAACTGCTTTTTCCGATAAAATTTGAAAGTGTTTATTGACTTCATTGATAGAATTTAATTTTACAAGAAGTGAGAGTAAAAATAAAGCAACAATAGTTACTCCAAACCATAACATTTTTTTTGATAAACTCATGTTTTTTCCTAATTTTTTATTATTCAGTACTAGTATACATAAGATATGATTATCTTATTATTAAAATAATCTATAACAGTGTTATCGTTTGTCACCATAGAGCCATTTTCCTGTGTATGGAGTAGAAAATGGATATTGGTCCAAGAACTCTTCTTTTGAGCATCTAAATTTGAAATTGTTTACATACGTGGAGATGATCTTATATGCTTTGCTAATCTCTTGAAACTTTTCTGTACTTCCATCAGGCATATCAGGGTGAAATTTTTTTGAAAGTTGTAAGTATCGTTCTTTGATTTGATTTTTGTTTTCAAGTCCGATAAGTCCTAACGTATCAACAGCTTCCATAAAATCATCGTATTGTATCGTGGGCATTTTAGTTTTGCATCCATTTGAGTATCTCATAGCTGAGTTTTTCTGGCATCTCTAAAGGGATAGTGTGACTTGTACCTATACGAGAGACTTTTGTTATATGGGTGTGGTTATTTGTAAATTTTTCAAGTGATTTATAGTTTAAGAGTCTATCTTCTGTACTATAAAAAAAGGTTATGGGTATATTTAAGTTTATCAGTTGCTCTTCGAGGGCTATACGATTGTTTATTGTTTTCATTTGAGAAAGATAAACCTCTTTTCCTGAGTCTGCATACATATCTTGAATGATTTGTACTAGTTCTTCATCTTGATGATTTGATTTTTCTAAAAGCGAAATAATCTTTTTGGAGCTAATACCTCGAAAACCAAAACTATCCATTTTCTCTATCATCATATTTCTTTTGATGATCTCCTCTTGTGTCATTTTACTAGGAGTCCCTGCATTTAAAAATAGTTTGGTAACTCTATGAGGGTATTTTACAGCAAAATAAGATGATATATACGCTCCAAAAGAGAAACCAAAAAGATTGATCTTTTCATCTTCAATAATATCGTGTATACTTTCTACCATCTCATCAAAATCACTCACCATAGGTATAGTGATATGTACTATCGTATATTTATGATTGAGAAGTGGTTCTATTCTGAGCCACAATCTTTCATCACACATCAATCCAGGGATACAATATATTTTTTCTTTCATTTATCTCTTCTTTATTTTATATATTTATTTTATTTTTCTTAGTTAGCGTCATCATAATATTTGCATACTCTTGTAGCTTTTCTAAGTCTAGTCGAGCTGCTAACCCTGAGATACCTATGGCACCTATAAGTTCACCTGCTTGTGAAAAATAAGGAACAGCAACAGAACGTAAACCATACTCAAACTCTTCATCATCTATAGCATAGCCTAATTCTCGAATCGTGTGCAAAGTAAGCTGTAATCTTTTTGAATGGGTAATAGTATTGTGTGTAAATTCATCAAGAGTAAGTTTTGATATGTCAATAGTATCAGAATCCATAAATGCCAAAATGGCTTTTCCCATGGCAGTTGCATGTAAAGGGGAATGAAGTCCTATACTATCTCTATTTTTTAGTATTCTATTTGAGTTATCTATTTGATTGAGATGGCGTAACATATTGTTGTCCAAAATTGAGATATAGCTACATTCATTAGTTTGTGAAAAAATATCATTCAAAAGATTTGTTGTCATCTCTATGATCATCTCCTCTTTTCTTTTTTTACTAAGACTACCCATCACATCTGCATAGATGATCTCTTTTGTATTTTCAACATATTTTACAAAACCTTCATGGATTAGAGTTGTTACCAATCGGGACATAGTACTTTTATCAATATCAAACTTTAAACAAAGCTCATTTGCACTAATAGATTTTTCATTGTTCATTATCTCCTTAAGGACTTGCAGACCTCTTGTGAGTGATTTGTTCTTATTTACCACATTTTGCTCCTCAAATAAAATGAAACTTTTTTCACTATCTACAACTATTGTTAAAATTCTGTTTCACATTATGAAACAAAATAAAATTGTAGTGTCAAAAACCCTTTAACAAAAGGGTAGAAAGTACTTTTTAATAATTTATTAAATAAGTATACTAATATTTTAATACAAAACCAAATTTAAATAACCTGTGTTTTAATGTCATATCGAATTTGAAGAAAGACTTTAAATTGAAGTGAAATAGTAGCATCTTTACTTAAAAAACGTATTATATCGTATTTGAAAGAAAGATGTTTCAATTTTCAAAAATAATTAAAATATAAAAGGACACAATATGCCTACATCAATAGTTGATTTAACAAAATTAACATCGAAAGATGACTTAACACCAGTTTTAGGTGGATACTGGCCTGGAATTCAAATATACTATCCACCAATCAAATTTAATCCATTAGATGGTACATACGAAACAATGGAACAAGCGAAGTTTAGATTGCAAAAACATGCGTATAAAACAAAAGCACATACACTATTATTCGATTTAGAAGATGGTTGTAGAATGAAAGAGATGAGTAGAAAACTTTTACTTGAGGAGTTACCAAAATTCCCAGAAAGAGATTTTCAAATCGCTTTAAGAATTAATCCATTTAGAACAAAAGAGTATGAAGAAGATTTGACATTGATCAAACAAATTCATAAATATATTGATGTGATTGTTTTGGCAAAAGCAGGTGAAGTTTATGGTGATGCTGAGATTAGGGATTTATCTTCGTGGTTAGTTTCTATTGGAAGCAAAGTGACAATTCAACCAATTATTGAGCATCCAAAGTCTTTAAAAATTGCAGATAAATTGATGAGTCACTCTACTGTAAACCATGTAGTATTTGGTATCCATGATTTCTCTAAAGCGATGGCTTATAAGATCACTCCACAAGGTTGGATAGATGAGTTAGAAACATTTTTCAATATCCTTACAATGGAAGCTAGAATCAAAGGGTGTGGTGTGATTGGTGGTGTTGAGGTGTTACTTACTCCTAACTCTTTACCAGATTCTTGTGTTGAGAAAAAAGATATACGAAGATGGTTAGATCTTCATGGGGATGATGCGAGTAGACATGTATATGCTCATGCAAACAGAGAAACAGCGATGGGACTTACAGGGAAGCAAGTAATTACACCAAACCATATCAATGTTTGTAAAGTTGCATTTACTCCATCTCCTGAAGAGATTGCGAAAGATGTAATGATTTTAAAAGAAGCTATCAAATCTGACGCATTATTATCAGGGGCTATTAGATATAAAGGTGAGATGTTAGATCCTCCAATGTTTGGTAAATCTTTACAAAATATTTTGAGAGCGTATGCTTTAAAAAGTTTAAAAGATGAAGATAAAATTTTTGCACTAGAGGTATTAAATAGAATGCCACTAAATACATTTAAAGAAAACTGGCCATTTGGTCAAATTTAAAAGAAGGATTGATTATGAAATTGAACGAAAGTCCACAATTTAAAATAGAAGTACCAGAGTTTTTAAATATTGGTGTAGCTTGTACATCAAAGCATGTAGGAACATCAAAAGAGAATAGTACAGCTATGATCATCGAAGATGATAAACTAGGTACAGATGAGATCACATACAAAGAGTTATCAAGTAGATCTGATAAAATATGTAATTTTTTGACATCAATTGGGATAGAAGCAAGAGATAGAGTTCTAGTGTGTTTAAAAAATTCACTAGCATATCCAATCTCTTTCTTTGGAGCTATAAAAGCAGGTATCATTGCTGTTCCTACTTCTACACTTTTAAGTGGTTCAGAAGTGAAGTATCTAGCTGAAGATTCTCAAGCGAGTGCTATAGTTTTATCAGCTTCTATGTATGATAATTTACTGCCATATTTAGAGCATAGTGATAACTTAAAAACTATCATTGTTGCAGGTATTGATAGTGTTGATGATTTACAAAAACCAAAAGGTATCAATGTTTACTCTTTTACTAAAATTTTAGAAGAGACTCTTGATACACCAAATCATTATCCATCAAAAGCAGGTGAGCCAGCATACTTAGTATATACTTCAGGAACTACTGGATACCCAAAAGGTGTTTTACACTCTCATAGATCACTCGTAGGAAGAACACCTGCAACTGAATATTGGTTTGATTTTCAAGAAAATGACAGAATCATGCATTCTGGTAAATTTAACTGGACATATGTTTTGGGTTCTGCACTTATGGATCCATTGTTTAATGGTCATACGGTTATTGCATATGAGGGTGCTAATGATGCTGGTAAATGGGTTGAACTTATTAAAAAACATCAATGTACTATCTTTATTGGAGTCCCTACAATTTATAGACAAATTGTACAAAAAACTGAGTATACAATTGAAGATTGTCCAAGTTTAAGATATTGTATGAGTGCTGGTGAGCATTTATCTGATGAGATGATCACTTTATGGCAAGATAAATTTAAGCAAGATATTTTTGAAGCGATTGGTATGTCTGAGTGTTCTTATTATATTTCACATTCAAAAAACAATCCAATTAGACCAGGATCTGCAGGATTTGTACAACCAGGTCACACAGTAAAACTTTTAGACCCAGATACTTTAGAAGAAGTAGCAAATGGTGAAGAGGGTATGATCTCTATCGGTGTTGATGATCCAGGTTTATTTTTAGAGTATTGGCAACTAGAAGATGAAACAGCAAAAGCTAAACACGATGGATATTTTTTTACAGGTGATTATGCTAAAAGAGATGATGATGGATATATCTGGTTTGTAGGTAGAAAAGATGATATTATCAATACTTTTGGATTTAGAGTTTCTCCACATGAGATAGAAAGAGTTGTAAAAACTCACGATGCCGTTGCTGATTGTGTTGCTTTTGGTTTAGAGATTGGAAAAGATAAAGTTCTTGTTGGTATTGCTGTTATTGGACATGAAGATTTAAGTGAAGAGAAAGAAGCTGAAATATTAAAATTTTCACAAGATAATCTTGCGAAATACAAAGCACCAAAATTAATTTTTGGAATGAAAGATTATCCACGAACTAAAAATGGAAAAGTCTTACGAAAACAACTTGTAAAACAATTACATGATCAGTATCATGCTATTGAAACGGGTGAAGAGATTGTAGAATACAAAGCTAGAAGATCTATGCTATTTGTACCATCTTACAATAAACACAATGTAGAAAAAGCAAAAACAGTTTTGGCTGATTCTGTTATATTTGACCTTGAAGCTATTTTACAAGAGCAAAGAGAATCTGCTAGAGATACTATTCGAGAAGTGTATAAAGAGAGTGGTTCTAAATTTGGAGAATCTGAGAGAATTTTACGAGTAAATAATTTAGGAACTAAAGCATTAGACAGAGATCTTGAGCTAGCTCGTGAGATCGAAATTGATGCACTGTTATTTTCTAAAATAGAAACAAAAGAAGATGTTTTGGAAGCTGTGAAGTTGATAGATGCAATTAGTACTGATTTAACATTGATGATTATGATTGAGACACCTTTATCTGTTTTAAATATTCAAGAGATATGTGCAGCATCAACTCGTGTGGAAGTAGTAGTCGCAGGATCGAATAAATTAGCAAATAGATTGCAAATAGACATCAAAAAAGGTTCAAAAGCGATGTTTAATTATCTATCACAAATTTCTCTTGCTGCAAAAGCATATGGACATACAGTGATAGATGGACCACATTTTGATGTTATGGATGAGTTTGCTTGTGAAGATTCTACAAAAGATGCATTTAATTTAGGATTTGATGGGAAGTCTCTTATTCATCCAGTACAAATTGAGTATATTAACGATATTTTTACTCCAAAACAATCTGAAGTTACAGATTGTGAACAGATGATTGAATCGTATGAAAGTGCGATGAAAGAAGGTAAAGAAGTAATTATGCATAACAATATGCTAGTAGATGGTTCAAGAATTAAAATGGCTAAAAAAATGATAGCATTGTATGAAACATACAAATCATTAGGTCAAAATTTATTCAATAAATAAGGAATAGGAATGTCTAAAATAAGTACAAAAATAAACACAGGGAACTTTTTTGAAGATTTTACAATCGGTCAAAAAATTTCTCATCCACTTCCTAGAACCATAAGTGATGGTGATGTATCTTTATACATCGCTTTCACTGGGAGTAGATTTGCTTTACATTCAAGTGATCTATTAGCTCAAGAGTTTGGATATGATAAAAAACCATTAGATGATTTATTGATGTTTCACCTTACTTTTGGGAAGTCAGTTCAAGATATTTCACTCAATGCTATTGCAAATTTAGGATATGCAGAAGTATCTTTCCCAAATCCTGTATTTGTAGGAGATACTGTAAATCTTGTAACGAAAGTGATTGGATTAAAAGAGAACTCAAATGGAAAAAGTGGTGTTGTATATGTTCGGTCAATTGGATATAACCAAGATGGTTTAGAGATTTTAAGCCTGATTAGATGGGTTATGATTCATAAGAAAAACAAAGGGGTAAATCTAGGGATAAATGATGTTCCTACTTTTGCTAAAACAACACCAATACAAAAAGAGATTTCGATACCAGTTGCTAAAAATGTAGATACTACAAGTACTGGTGGAGAATACTTTTGGGAAGATTATGAAGTAGGGGAGAGACTCAATCATATCGAGGGTATAACTATTGATAATAGTGATCATACTCTTGCAACGAAGCTTTACCAAAATAATGCAAAAGTACATTTTAATGATCATATGATGCAAAGTACTCCTATGAAACAAAGACTTATGTATGGTGGTCATGTGATTTCCATCGCACGAAGTATCTCATTTAATGGACTTCAAAATGCACAATGGATCTATGCTATAAATAGTGGAGCACACTCAAACCCAACCTATGCAGGGGATACAATCTATGCATATAGTGAAGTTGTAGAAAAAATTGAAGTTGAAAATAGAGATGATATCGCACTTTTAAGACTCCGAACTATTGGTCTTAAAAATATAACACCTTTAGAAGTAGAGTCACCAAAAGGTGAAGATGGTAAGTATTTACCAAATGTAGTTTTGGATTTGGATTACACAGTTGTAATACCAAAAAAACAATAATAAATTAAAATTTAACAATATAAAAGGAAATAATATGACACACCCAAACGAAGCACTATTTGAATCAGGAAAAAATTTACCAATCATCCCAACTTGTGAGCACTTTGCGGGGAGCGAAAAACTTATCAAAAAAGGTTTTGATATGCAAAGAAAACTAGGTCCTGTATTTGACATCACTTGTGATTGTGAAGATGGAGCAGAAACTGGTAAAGAGGTTGAACATGCTGAAATGATTGTAAGAGTTGTTAATTCAGATGAAAACCCATACGCAATGGCGGGAACAAGAATACATGATTTTGACCACGCTGATTGGAGACAAGATATTGATATTTTAGTTCCTGGTGCTGGTGAAAAACTTGCATATATCACTATTCCAAAATCAACTTCTTATGAAGATGCTAAGACTCAAGTTGAGTATATTCAAGCGAAATGTAAAGAAGCTGGTATCTCAAGAGAGATTCCTATCCATGTTTTAATAGAAACTCATGGGGCTTTAAGAGATGTAGAAAAAACTGCTACACTTCCTTGGGTACAAGTACTTGATTTTGGTTTGATGGACTTTGTTTCAGGATACCAAGGTGCAATTCCAGCATCAAATATGAGATCTCCAGGACAATTTGATCATAGAATAATAGCAGCAGCAAAAGCTAAAGTAGTTCAAGCAGCTTTAGAAAACCATATTATTCCTTGTCATAATGTTACTTTAGATTTAAAAAACCCATACCAAACATTTAAAGATGCAGAGATTGCTAGAAATGAATTTGGATTTTTAAGAATGTGGTCAATTTATCCAACACAAGTAACAGCTATCGTTGATGCTATGAAACCAGACTTTACAGAGCTTGAAGCTGCTCAAAATATTTTACTTGCAGCTCAAGATGCTGAGTGGGGACCAATCCAATATGATGGTGAACTTCATGATAGAGCAACATACAGATATTTCTGGGAACTTGTACAAAGAGCACACTTCACAGGTGGAAAATTACAAGATGAAGTAAACAAAAGATTTTTTGCTTAATAAATACTATTCAAGTAAAATTCAGATAAGAAGAGTATTCTTCTTATCTAAAAAATAAAAAGGACAAAAAATGTATACTAAAAACATGCTCGTCAAGGTCGCCAACGACAGTGAGAAGAGTTTATACCCCAGGTAGATTTTCAAGACAATACAAATTTAACTACCTCTTAAACTTCACAAAAAAATTCTCACTCAAATAAACAATCAATTATAAACAAAAAAAACTTATTGTCAAATATTAAAATTTGAAGGTAAAAACAATGAACAAAAAATATATACAAGCAGATGACTTAAAAGATTACTTAGGTTTTGGTGTTGCAGGTAACTTTGCAAATCACTTAGGTGAAGCAGGTGAAGCCGATGAATTTGCAGTAATAAAAACAGAAGAAAAAGATGCTCCAAAAGGATTATTTCCCTTTTATATCCCAAATAACGATACATTTTTGGGTACTTATCCTGTGTGTACAGATGAGATAGAACACAATGGTATAGAACAGTTACAAGTAGAAGCGGAAGTAGCTCTGGTATGTGATTTTGAATTTAAAGATGGAAAACTTTTAGATATTATTCCAAAATATTTTGGAGCATTTAATGACTGTTCAAATAGAATACAAAATGGAGATAAACTCAGTACCAAAAAAAACTGGGGAAAAGGTTCTAAAGGAATAGCAAACGATCTTATAGAGATAGATAGTTTTGATGAAGAGGGGATATTGAGCAAATTTCATATCGCTTCATTTATACGCAGAGATGGTATCTTAAAAGATTATGGGACTACGAGTGCCGTTAAATCATATTCATATTTTTTCAAACAATTAAAAGATTGGATGATAGAAAAGTTCAACACTCAAGAAGATATGGGTCCACTAGAAGAGATAAATCCTTTTATCAAAGATCTTAATAAACATAAAGGACTTTTAATAGCAGCAGGTGCTACAGCATATGCAGAATTTGGAAAACATAACTTTTTAGAAAAAGGTGATGAGATATTTGTATATGTGTATAATGCTCACTTACACTCGTTTGAAGATATTATGCAAGATATGTCAGGAATGGATTTATATCTTTCTCAGTGTTCTAAATTGCATCAAGTGGTTGTGTAGGAGTTAAAAGAGGTACTTTTAAAAAAGTATCTCTCACTTCAAATATTACCTTAAATCTTTCATTTTTCCCTCTTTTTTATTTTTTTATTTTCTCTTATTTACCTTTAAAATTCCACAAAATATATACTGTATCATTTGTACATTTTGATTGCAGTTACAGGGATAGATAATACAGCCAAAGATAACACAAAAACTCCAAAATAAACATCACAAATAGCCTTTATTTTATCAAATAGTTTTAGATTTTAGTCAATTTATTTTTAGTATATAAACGACTTATAATTTAATATTTCTATAAATAAAACGACTTATGAATAAATATATCATAATATTAAACGACCTATTATACTAAAGTTCTTTTTATGTAACGACTTATAAATATATATTTATTTTTTTGATTGTTTCATTGAAAAATTGTGATCTGAAAATTCTTCTTAATAGTATTTCATAGTAATGTAGTATATAATTGAATAAATAGAGGAGTATATAATTGAAATTACTAATAATCGAAGATGATTTAAATATATTGTCGCTTTTAGAACAAGGATTTGAGGAAGATGGTCACATCGTTGATAAAGCAGATAATGGAGAGGATGGAGAATATCTAGCATCTATAAATAGATATGATGTTATTATTCTTGATTGGATGCTTCCTTTAAAAAGTGGAATTGATGTGTTACAATCAATTCGACTTCAAAAAATCAATACACCTATATTGATGCTTACTGCGAAAGATCAAACACACAATAAAATAGAAGGGCTTAGATCTGGTTGTGATGATTATTTGAGTAAACCTTTTAATTTTGGTGAGCTTGATGCTAGAATAGAAGCTTTACACCGTAGGTTTAGAAATAATTATACAAAAGAGATAATAATTTTAAATGATGTTATCATCAATAAAGAAACGAAAGTTGTTTTAAAAAATGATAATGAGATCAAATTAAGTTCAAAAGAATTAGATATATTATTTTTACTTATTTTACATAAAAATTCATTTGTTTCCAAATCAATGATAGAAGAGATGATATATAATACAGAACAAATAGTTTCTAGTAATGTTATATCAGTTACCATCCATAATTTACGAAAAAAGATAGGAGATGATATAATCAAGAATTTTAGAGGATTAGGATACAAAATTGAAATTTAGAAGTTTGAAATACAAAGTATTACTTTGGTTTGCAGGGATTATTTCTAGTGTATTAATCGTTTTTAGTTTTTTATTATATATTTTACTTGAAGATGGTATTCATGGTGAAATAGAACTCCAAATGAAAAATAAAGCACATTTTATACAAAAAAATATGCTTCAAAATTTAGATACTGAAAAAACAAAATTATATGAAAAGTTAATCAATACAGAGTTTGTGATATTAAAGGAAAATAATGATGTTGTGTATGCATCAAAAAAGTTTCCATTAGAAAATATAGAAGTATATCAAGAGTCTAAACAAATGTTTTTTGTATATGAAACAACTCATGATAATGAAGATGCGATATTTCGTACACAATTTACAACTCCCTATAATGGTGAAATTATTTTACATCTTAATCAGATTAATAATAAAGCAGAAAAAATTCAAGAAATATTAATGTATCTCAATCCTATATTACTATTATTGTTAATATGGATAGGAAGTAATCTCATCGATAAAATTTTAATTCCTATTAAAAAATTAACAGATACTGTAGAGAAAATAAATATATCAGATATACCAAATAAAATACTAATATCAAATGAAAACAATGAAATTACTCAGCTAGAAAATGCCTTTAATAATATGATAGAAAGATTGAAAAATGGTATAGAAACACTGAATAATTTTAACAATGATGTTTCCCATGAACTCAAAACACCGCTTACTGTTGTAAATGCGGCAATTGAATTATCTTTACGTAAAAAAAGAGATTCAGATTATTATGAAGATAGTTTACATACTATACAGTATGAAATAAAACAAATAGAAAAAATAATTGATGAACTCTTTCTATTTTCAAAATATTCTAAAGATACAATTCAATCAACTTTTAAAGATTCTTTTTTAGATTCTATTTTATTAGATGTGATTAGTAAATATGAGGTACAAGCCTTACATAAAGAGATCACAATCACTATAAATAAAATAGAAAATATTACAATGAATGTCAATCCTTTACTTATAAATATCATTTTTTCAAACTTATTAGATAATGCTATTAAATATACACCAATTAAAAAACGAATTTATATTGAATTATTTGTTAAAGATGAACGAACATTTTTTTGTATAAAAGATGAAGGTATAGGGATAGAAAATAAATATCTTCCTAAAATTACAGACAAGTTTTATAGAGTTGATCAATCTCGAAATAAAAATATAAAAGGTTTCGGTCTTGGCTTATCGATAGTTAAAAACTTTGTAAATCTTCATAATGCAAAACTAGATATACAATCAGAAATTCATAAAGGTACGATTGTCACCATTCAATTTTAAAATTTTAACTCTCATTTAACTTTCAAGGTTTACTATCCTTCCCAAACTTAAGGAGGATTTAGAATGTTTTTAAATCAAAATTGGAAAAATCTATTAAAATATTTTATTTTATTTTTTTATTTTTCTGCTGTTTACCAATCGTTATGTATTATACTTGATGTCTCAGGTTTTGTAGGTTTAAGGGAGTCCTTTTATACTGCATTTTTATGGTTAATACCTATTCTTTTATTTCCAAAAAAAGCTAAGCTTATAAGTGGAATTATATCTTTTATTCTTTGGGTAGCTTCATTACCTAGTTTATTATACTGTATATTGTATCAACAAGAGTTTTCTCAAAGTGTTATTTATATTATTTTTGAATCTAATACAGCAGAAGGAAAAGAGTTCATTAGTACCTATTTTATATGGTGGTTAATACCTATTATAATTATCTATACAATAGTGCCTTACCTTCTATGGAAAAACTTAAAAATCTTAACTTTTCATCGAAAAAATACAACTATACTCATCATTTTATGTTTATTTATAACTACTGCTAGTTTTACTACTAGATATCTCTTTAAAAATAAAACATATGAAAAGGCATTAGAAGTATATATGAATAAAATGGAGTATGCAAGTCCTTGGAATATTATTTTGGGATACAATAAATATCAAAAAACATTAAAAAATATGGATGTGTTGTTAAAACAAAATAGTAAACTACACCCTTTAGAAAATTTAGTCGATCATAATATCAATGATAAAAATACATTTGTATTAGTTATAGGTGAATCAACAAATAGAAATAGAATGAGTCTGTATGGCTATAAAAGAGATACGACTCCTAGACTAAAAAGCATTCAAGATGAGTTAATTGTATTTAACAATGTATATTCACCACGACCTTATACTATTGAGGTACTGCAACAAGATTTAACATTTGCAGATGAAAGGGATCCTAAATTATATCTTTCAAAAGTTAATTTGATTAATATAATGAAACAAGCTGGTTATGAAACATATTGGATTACAAATCAACAAACACAAACGAAAAGAAATACAATGTTAACAACATTTTCAGAAATCGCTGATCATCAAGTGTATCTGAATAATAATAGAAATCAAAATAGTTTCTCTTACGATGAGGTAGTCTTGAAGCCATTTCAAGCTGTTATAAGTGATGATTCAATTCAAAAAAAATTTATTGTCGTACATTTAATTGGAACTCATTCACGGTATGATTATCGTTATCCCAAAGATTTTGCAAAGTTCGATAATCAACAAGTTGATGGAAGACTTAATGAAAGAAATACTCATATTTATAATAGCTATGATAACGCTGTATATTATAATGATTTTGTTATGTCAAAATTGATTGAATCCGTTCAGTCTATAAATCATAATGCAGCTTTGTTATATTTATCCGATCATGGAGAAGAGGTCTTTGATGATGATATATTAAATAAAAGAGGTAGAAATGAGGGTGCTCCTACAAGTGCCATGTATACAATTCCTTTTATGATATACGGTAATCAAACTTGGCAAGAGAATAATATAATAGACAACTTTAAAAGTAATACAAATAAAAATTATTCTGCTTCAGATTTAATATATACATTTACTGATTTAGCAAATTTATCATATAATGACTTTGATGCTACGAGAAGTATTATTCATAAAGATTTTAAAGAAAGAGAGGTATTTATAGGAGATCCCTACAGCACAAAAGGTCTTAGAAATCTTTCTACAAATCCTTTTGCAAAGTATAATATTAATAGATTACATAAATAAAATTTAAAATTTTTAACTCTCATTTAACTTTCAGATTCTAATATTCCTAAAATTAACATAGGAATATTAGATGAATCTTTTTTTCACACAACTGTTTAAATACTATCTTTATATGGTCAGTATTTTTTTCTTAGGTAGAATCGCATTATTTGCTCTTTTTTATGAAAACTTCAAAAATGAAGCGTTTAATTATTGGCTTACTTTTTTATATGGTCTTCGAATGGATACTATTACAGCAAGTGTTTTTTTGGTGCTACCAGTACTTTTTTTGACACTTAGTCCAAATAAACTACAAAAGAGTATAAATATTTTGCTCAAATATTATTTTTTAATAGTAATTTCATTTATCATCTATATGGAGATAGCAACTATTCCATTTTTTTTACAGTATGATGTACGACCAAATTATCTTTTTGTAGAATATTTAGAGTATCCTAAAGAGGTGTTTTCTATGATATTTGAAGAGTATAAAATAGAACTATTTGTTGCACTTAGTATCATCTCCTCTTTTATCTTTTTGTATTTGAAATACTATCAAAATAAATTTCTTGAGTTATTTGAAGTGTCATATATCAAAAGAATAGCATTGTTTTTACCTTTACTTATCTTATTATTTATCGGTATTCGTTCATCATTTGGTCATAGAGGTGCAAATACATCTGATGCTATGTTTAGTACAAATAGAACGATAAATGAGATTACAAAAAACTCTCTCCATAGTGTAATATATGCTATTTATGTAGATACTAAACATGGAACAAAAAATCTTTTAAAAAAATATGGAAAGATGAATATCAATGAAGCATTAAAGTTAGTTGAAAATAGTTTGGATATCACATCTTTAGATACAACACAGCCTTTACAAAGAGTTGAAAAAAGCCATTTTAAAACAAAAGATTCTAAGAATTTAGTTATCTTCATACAAGAGAGTTTAGGGTATCAATTCGTAGAACCTTTAGGTGGTGCAAAAGGGATCACTCCCAATCTTAACAAACTCTCACAAGAAGGGATATTTTTTAAAGATCTTTATTCAAATGGTACGAGAAGTGTTCGTGGACTTGCTGGTTTGGTAGCTGGAAACTATTCTATTCCTGGTAAAGGAGTACTCAAAAGAAATAAATCTCAAAAAGATTATTTTACGATTGCACAACTTTTAAAACCTTTTGATTATCATACATCTTTTATTTATGGAGGAGAGAGCCGATTTGACAATATGAAAGGTTGGTTTCTAGGAAATGGTTTTGATGAAGTGATAGATAGTGAAAAATTTGAAAATCCATCTTTTGTAGGGACTTGGGGAGTATGTGATGAGGAAGTAGTCAATAGAGCAAATGAAGAGTACAAAAAACTCTATGCAAGTAACAAAAAGTTTGCTTCAGTGATATTTTCTACTTCAAATCATTCTCCATTTGATTTTCCAAAAGATAAAATAGAACTTGTAAAAGATGTGCCTGAAAAGAGTGTAAAAAATGCCATCAAATATGCAGATTTTGCTATAGGTAAGTTTATAGAAAATGCCAAAAAAGAAGCATATTATAAAGATACTATATTTGTGATAGTAGCAGATCACAATGTACGAGTATATGGAAATAGTATGGTTCCCGTTGATATGTTTCAAATACCAGCTGTTATTTTAGGTGAAAACATTAAACCATTAGAATATAACAAAATAGCAACTCAACCAGATGTATTGGCAACGGCTTTGGATTTGATAGGCTTAGATTTGACTTATCCTATTATGGGGCATTCTATTTTTAGTGATAATAAAAAAGATATTGTACTTATGCAGTTCAACGACTATTATGCTTTACGAAAAAAAGATAAAGTGGCGATTTTACGCCCAAATAAAAAAGCAATCACTTTTATATATAAAGATAAAAAATTGATAGAGACAGACTCTGATGAGAAGCTAGAAAAAGAACTTTTGGCTTTTATTATTGTATTGGATCATTTATATAATAAAAAGTTGTATAAATAATGTTTTATAGTAAATATATCTCAAAGTTACAAAAATTAGAGTGGACACAAACAAAGCTGATTTTCTTTACAGTTTTGTTTGTAGTAGTATTTGATAATTATTCATTTTTTGAAAATGTTTTAAAAGTATATCCGTTAGATTTTCATAATAGTGGTTTTTTGATATCTCTAGTATTTTTTATAATTGCATTTAATGTATTTTTGTTTACATTGTTTAGTTCTAAATATACTACAAAAATACTCTTAATCATCATGTTACTTGTATCTTCACTCACAAACTATTTTATGAATACCTATCATATAATAGTAGATGCGGATATGATACGAAATACGATGCAAACCAATCTTCATGAATCGATGGATCTTTTTTCGCTAAAACAAGTTATTTATTTTCTTTTTTTAGGAGTGGTTCCATCATATTTTGTCTATGAAGCAAAAATAAACTATAAAGTTTTACATAAAGAATTGTTCAATAAATCTCTTTATATTATAAGCACTTTAGTACTTATAGCGATGATGACCATGATGTTTAGCAAACATTATACGTCATTTTTTCGAGAACATAAATCTTTACGATTTAGTGTAAACCCAACATACTGGATATATAGTATCGGAAACTATATAAACAAAACTCTTAATAGTGGTCCAATTGTAGTAGAAAAAATAGGGACAGATGCAAAAGTTGTAGAAGAGGGTAATATCAAAGAGTTGGTAATCATGGTACTAGGAGAGGCGGCACGAGCAGATCACTTTTCTTTAAATGGCTATGAAAAAGAGACCAATCCTCTACTTAAAAAAGAAGATATTATAAACTTTTTGCATATGTCTGCGTGTGGTACAAGTACAGCGTATAGTGTGCCTTGTATGTTTTCCATTTTTGATAGAAAAGACTATACCTATAAAAAAGGTATCTCGACTCACAATGTACTCGATGTATTAAAAGCCACAGAAGATATAGAAATTCTGTGGAGAGATAATAACTCAGATAGTAAAGGCGTAGCGGTAAGAGTTCCCTATGAAAATTATAAAAGTCCAAAAATAAATACTATTTGTGAAGATGGTGAGTGTAGAGATGAAGGTATGCTTGTGGGACTAGATGAATATATTACAAAAAATGAAGGAAAAGATATACTTATCGTTTTACATCAGATGGGAAATCATGGACCAGCATACTATAAAAGGTATCCTAAAAAGTTTGAAAAATTTACACCTGTTTGTAAATCAAACCAATTAGAAGAGTGTACACAAGAAGAGATTAGCAATGGCTATGATAATGCTCTTTTATACACAGATTATTTCTTAAGTAAAACTATAAATCTTTTAAAAAAATATGAGCATAGCCATGAAACAGCGATGATTTATATGAGTGACCATGGGGAAAGTCTTGGTGAAAATGGGGTCTATTTACATGGTTTACCATATTTTATGGCTCCTGATGCACAAAAGCATATAGGTTCGTTTATGTGGTTTGGAGATGAGATGAAAAAAGAGATACCGATAAGTAAATTAAAAAAAGAAAAAGACAAAATATATTCACACGATAATCTTTTTCATACTTTGATAGGATTATTTGAAGTAAAAACAGAAGTATATGATAGAGATAAGGATATGGTACATGACTATTAATAAGCAGATTATTTATAGTTTAGTATTACTTTTTATCACGATTATTTTATTTGGTGTGAGTGATTTAGATATTTATATACAAAATATGTTTTATGATTTTAAGCAAAATACTTGGATTTTAGATCGTAATATGGAGCCATGGAAGTTTATATTTTATGATGGTATGAAACGATTCTTACTTATCATAGCTTTAAGTTTTTTACTTGTACTGATATTTTTTAGAAATCATCATAGACTCAAGAAATATAAGAATGGTATATTACTCATAGTCTTAGCTTCTATTTTTATTCCTTCAATTATTGGAGGTTTAAAAAAAGTCACAAATATGCCATGTCCAAAAAATGAGATTTATTATCTAGGTAATATGCCAAAAATAGCTGTATGGGAAAGATATACAGAACCATATAAAAGCATGACTCATATCTCTTGCTGGCCAGCAGGACATGCGAGTGGGGGATTTGTACTTTTAAGTTTTTTCTTTTTATTTATAACAAACCGTAATAAAATATTGGCACTAGTTGTTGGATTAAGTGTAGGTTGGAGTATGGGAATTTATAAAATGCTTATAGGCGATCATTATTTAAGTCATACTATAATTACGATGATTATCTCTTGGATTTGCATTCTTTTGATACATACTATGATATCCAGAGAGATGCATTAAAAGATCAATCAGCTTTTTTACTGAAAACCACTTAAAGTATAATGAGATTCAACCCTAACAATATTAGAACAATTCCAATGATACAAAATAGCCCATATATGATTTGAATAGAAAAAGGTGTATCAATACTGATAACAGATGTAAATATAGATAAAAAGAATAGGATTGCTTTTTGATTTAAGAGATTACATAAAAAACCAGATAGAAAAGATTTTTGTACTGTATACACCTTATCGTTTTCCATAATTGATCGTTTGTCTTAATGTCACCACAAAATCAGGTCTAGGTGACATCAAGGCTATAAGTAATGCAATAGATAAAATTGTAAATTCGTCTAAATATTGGATACTATTTTCTTCTGTGTGTGGCTATTTTACTAAAGCAGAGATAGCTTTAAAGTTTGGATTTTTAGCATTTACAGTAAGCTCAAACAATAAAGACTCATAAGTTGTAGGTATCACTCCCGCTTGCACTAATCTTTCAATTGCCATTACAGAATTGTACTGCTCTCTTGAAGTGACACAATCAGTAACCAATACAGGCTGAAATCCTTCTTCGAGTAGATCTAAACAAGTTTGTAAAACACATACATGCGTTTCTATTCCTGCAACGATAACTACTTTTTTACCACTATTTTTTATAGCTTCTAAAGTATCAACATTTCCACAACAAGAAAATGTTGTTTTCTCAAAATGAGGCTCATCATCGATAAGCTCTCGTAAAGCTGGGATAGTTTCCCCTAAACCTTTTTTGTATTGTTCATTGATAATAAACGGTAAATTATGGATTTTTAATCCTTTGATAAGTGTCACCAAATTTTTTTCGATAACCTCTTTGTTGTTCACATGAGGAAAAAGTCTCTCTTGTACATCCACTAAACAAAATAGTGCGTCTTCTACTTTAATTTTCATAAATTATCCTTTTTTTTTAATAGAATGTATAGTATCACTAAATATGATAATATGTCAAATATTAAATGATGATATAGGATATAAGGAAAAGTGATATGGATTTAAGATTGTTCTATTTTTCTGATATAGCTTTTGAAAATAATTTTTCGGATCAGTCTCATTTTATAAGAGAGTTTAAATCTTTTACAAAAACTTCACCTAAACAATTTGTAAAAGAGATGAGAAGTTTTCCTCAATATATGGGACTTTGTAATTTAGCAAAAGTTACTAAATTTAATGATACTAAAGAAAAACGAATAGGAACTTAATTTTATTTTTTATATTTTACCACCTATTCGGTGGATAAGTTTGTTTCAATTTATTTATAGTATAAAATTGTAAGCCATCTACTCGATGGATTTTTGGAAGAATATCATATTATTCCTAAAATTTTATTAAAATTACTATTTTTATTATTTTTAAATTCAGCACATGATACTTTTCCATATTTTTTATCAAAATCATTTACATCTATATTTGTCTCAATAAGATATAATGAATTTATTATTTCATCTAAATTTCTATCTGAAATAACACAATTTTTATTATCAAAATCTGTATCTGTAAAAGGGATATTTTCATCTATGAGATTATTGTCTACTACTGTTAAGTATTTATTTAATTCTTTACTATAAATATATTCTTTTTGTTTTACTCCGTTTCTCCAATTTTTATCGATTAATTTTGTTGTTGTCAAGTTTATTGATTTAGTTTTAAAAAAAAGATCTACATTTGATTTTAAATAAGTAATAAGTTCTTTATTTTCAAAGAAAGGTAAACTCTCTTTAATGGGGTCAATAATACTAGATGCGGTTGGATTATCTTCAATAATACTATATATTTTGTTGATTCCTTCAGTCTTTGTAGTTGTTCTATATACTGTTTTTCTTTTCTCAATATGATTAAAGTTATTATTTAACACATATACATTATGTTTTTTAACTATGATATTTCTGTGTCGATTTACTCTTCCTATTGATTGTATAATCGATCGTGAACTTGATGGTTCAATTATTGCCCAATCAAAATCATGGTCTTTCCCAACCTCTTCGACAGGAGATGCAATTACTATTGTAATACAATCTTGTTGCGTTTCTTTTTTGTTATTTAAATTATTATGATGAAAATATGATGAGAGATAAGGGTCTTTATCTTTTTTTCTATAAAGAGCTTCATCGAGCTTATTTTCAGTCCAAACTCTTAAATGCAATGGTAATCTTGCGTGGTAAAAAACGAAATTTACTTTTATATTATGACTCTCAAAGTAATGAGTTAAATTTAAGTCTTTGAGTACATCGTAGCAATTTCTAATTTTTTCTATTCTGATGAGTCCTATTGAATAATTCACTTTATTATTCTCATCTCTATTTTTATTTTGTTCATGTAATTCTTTAATATATTCTGCAAAATTTGTAGAATCTAAATTATCTACAATTCTAATTTTATGTTTAGATGAATTATTATGAATTTTTTTTAATTCTTTTGCATTTTCTTGTAAAGAAGAGGTGAAAAAATTGTAACTATTCTCAAAATCATTTGTATCAAAAGATATTCCTTTGTTTAAATTATCCGATAGATAATGGAGATTTATCCCTTTTTTAGAGTCATTATATCTATTAAATAACTTTAAGCCCTCAATATATAAACCATAAGCATATTGTGTTATAGCAGGTAAAATGGTTGCACTAGAGATGATGATATTTCTTCCAAAAACTCCTGTCATATAAATTAACTTGAGTATATGAATAAAATCGTCTTTATCATACATATCTATCTCATCTATTATTAAATCACTACTCATTAATCTCAATTGACCAACTAGATGTTTTGATCTTCGCCAATCTGCTGCTTTTATGAGATAGTCAATTGTTGAGACAACAATCGGTGTTGAAAGTAATCTCTTTTTTGCACTACTTTGACACTGTGTTTTTACATAAGATGTAAGATTTTCACTTATTAATCCATCTTCAATCTCTATTGTATCTTCTTTTAAAACAGATATGGTTTCTTTATATATATTTGTTTTCATTTTATTTTTTAAATTCTCTGATTCCATTGACCCAATAAGAGTTGCAATCATATCACTTGGTAAATCAAGTGCTTTTTTATAATCTGAACTTGCTTGGGATGTTAATGTCCTCAATCCTAATGCAACATTTAATCGTAAGCCACTTTCATCTGAAAGTTCATTTGCTATTTTTAATCCCATCATTGTTTTCCCTGAGCCTGTTGATGCTCCGAGTACTACAAAGTTACAATTATTATTATCTTTACAAGTTTTTTTCAGAGAGGTAATTGCTTTGTTTTGCCATACAAATTTTCCTCTTGCTGTTTTTGTAATTGAGATAATTTCCTCTTTTCCTAAGCTTGGTAGTCTATATTTTAATTTTATTTGGTCTTCTAAAATAAAAGCTGCCATTTTGCCAACTGAATAAAGATGAGTTGATAGTTTTTCTGCACCTGCAAAAATTGGTTTTGCTAAGAGATGATTATTTGTGTTAGCAACGGCTACACCTGTATGTTTTTCAGATATATAGTGATCGCTTAACATAAGTGCATTTCTAAATTGATAGAAATGTTCTATGTCTAATACAATATTGAATGATTCAATCTCTTTTTGAAGATCTTTAGATTTTACGAGTATGGATTGAAACTCTTTCGTATCATAATATTGTAAAAGTTTAGAGATATCAAATTCTGTATCTTCTCTAAGATGTTCACTAAAATCAATAGAGTTACCATCAACTCCTGCTACCCTATGATGTGATACTATAACTCGAATTATCCACTCCAAATTTTTCTCTAATTTTAAATCATTAAGGTTTAAATTTTTTGTTTTTATTTTTTCTAAAAAATGCGTTAATTCTGATTTATTTTTAGCAGCAATGATTAATATTGAAAATAACTCATGTCGTAATGGGTCTAATTTTCTCTCTTTTTTATCGTTTAATAAATCTTGAAAATAACCACTTACTTTCCCTAAGTCATGACTATATCCTATAAATTCTGTTATTTTTTTATAATAGGGCATATTTTTACAATCAATTCCATTAGTAAATGTAGCATGGCGTGTGTTTGTTGTAAAAATAGGACAAGCTCCATCACTCCCAAACTCTTTTCTATTTCCTATAATTATATGTAAATCTAAATTTCCATTTTTTAAATAATAGATAGCAATTGCTGTATTTTTTCTTGCTGTTTCTTTTAATTTTCTGATTAGAGAGTGTAGTCCTTCTTGTGTGATATTGCATTTCCATGTCTTATCTGAAACTCTGAGAGCATATCCGTCGATAATAGTTCTTGTTTTTTTAAGAGTATTTTTCTTACATCTTGATACTATAAAAACTTTATACATCTGAATAATCTCGTAATGCTGTAGCTTTAACTTGTTCAAAAAGTTTATCTAAGATTTTATATTTATTTATTGTATCTATTAATTTCATTCTAAAATCTTTATCTTTATCTCCATTTAAAGCACTATAAAATGCTAGAGGTAGACAAATTGAATCTTTTACTAAATCTGCAACATCAAAAACCAATGCACCTCTTCTTGTCTTCCCATGAAGCAGAGGAAAAGCATAGGAGATCCCTAAACCATGTAAAGTCACAGAACCCAATCCATACATAATATAATTACCATGATCTAAAAAACCATTTATTATATCCATATCATTTTCATCAGAATTTTTTGACTGTTCTCTTACAAAATGATTGAGTTTAATTGATTTTGCAAATTTACTATAAAGTAATTTTGTAAACCATGCCTCACTCAATAAAAGTTCATTTTCATTATTTGCAGTATTTATTTTTTCTCGATATTTTATTATCTCACTATCTTTTTCTGATAATTGGACTCCTGTTTCTTTTATAAAATCAATTTTTGAATAAAAGTAAAGAATATTTTCAATTCTTAAATGCATAAAATGTTTTGCTGCAACGAGTCGATAATTATCATTAAAAAATATTGAAGCCCATTTTTGCATATATTGAGTGGGGCGATATTCAATACTAGGAGATGCTATACTAAATGAAAGATCAGTTGATGAATGAACAGGTGAACCTCCACCACCTACAAACATAAGCAATGTTCCGCTATCACTTATTAATGCAGCGGCATCTCTTGTGATTGAGCTTCCTTCTCCTATCATTACTATAGAAGTGTTAAAGTGTGGGATATTATACCCTCGGTATGTTCCATTTTCTGCTTTTAAATAAACGAGTGTTCCATTCTCAACTTTTACTCTTGCGTGTTCTATCAAAAAGATAAATCCTCTTTTTGATAGCATTATTGATTTGTCTTGATATTTCATTATAATCCTTTATACTATAATATACAAATTATAATATTATATAGCTTTAAACTCAATAATATTATTTATAAATTGTTTTAAAATCTATAGTCTTAATAGATTTTTTTATATATAAGCCTTTATACTATATATAAATATAATTAATTTTACTTTAAGTTTTATTCGATTATACTTTCAACATAGGAGGTCAAAATGACAAAAAATAAAATAGAATTAGCAAACACTTTGTTTCTTTATCTTAGTCAAGAAGAAGAGATACCAGCGGATGTAATTTCTAGTGAAGATTACAAAAAATATATCAGTGAGATTATTTCGGATTTTCCTTTGGTTTTAAAATGGAAAACAGGCGATAAGTTACCAATGCTTTCAGGGGTGAATGATTTAAATGAAAAAATTTTAGGTAAATTAACATCTTCGGTATCGTGTATGACTTATTATTCTGATAAAATCTTTAATCCTTATTCTAAGACTGTTTATCCCTTAAAAAAAGCAATTAATGCACCAGATGGTTACTTATGTTCTTCAATATTAAGAGATGAAGAGATATGTGACTTTTCGGGAAATGCAGGGGACTTTCAATATTACAAAACAGTAAAAAGAATATTTATTAAAAAAGGGGAGTATTTATCAAATGAATATGACAAAGAAACATTAACTGTTTTTGCTCAAAAAAGAATAGAACTTATAGAAAATTGGTATACAAATACTGTTTTTGGCAATATTGAGCCATTTATTAACGAAAATACAGCTCAGGTGTTATTTCCTATTAACAATACTTATATTTCAATAAGTCCTGCCCAAAGTCTAGGAATGATAACAAAAGTTATAGAGAGTGTAAAAGAGTTTAAAAATGAACAATTTATCTCTTTGAAAGAGTTGAAAAAAAGAGAAAAAACAAATTTGTCTCATATTAATAAAGCAAGTAAATTAAAAACAGAGAATAAAGAGTTGATTGCAGATTTGAAAACAGAGAATAAAAATATCACTTTAGAGATAAGCAAAATTCCTTTTATCAAAACGACCACTTGGCAAGCATTGGTGAGTAAAGTGCAAAACTTTGGACTTTTAGCTCCATCATCTAAAAAAGGGATTTTTTTAGCAGAAGCTCCTTCTTTTGACCAAACTTTTTCAAATAGTCTTTCAATAGATTATGATGGTGTTCGATTTTTGACAAATGATTTTAAAAATGTTTACTTTAATAGCAAAAGATTCAAAGAGTTAGTTGATTGTTTGAATAGTGAGCTAAAAAATTATTCAAAGAAAGAAGTGAGTTTAAATAAAAGAGAACACGGTGTATTGTTAAATAAAGTTCGTTCTACTTATAAATATTATTTAGCTGCAACAAATCATCTTGTTTTGATTAGAGAAAATACAACAAAAGAGGATAGAGTAGATTGTTTTTTAGATTTAGTTTTAACAGCAAGTAAAGAGAGTGTTTATCTTCATTATAATACTGAATATAAACTTTTTGAAGAGTTAATAGATACAGATTCTGACTATAAGGAGTTTAAGAATGTTTAGTAGTAAAGAGATTTTAACTGTAGCTATCTCTTTTAAGGCTCAGGCTATAAATGCAATTAATGCATATATTGTTTATGGTCATCCGTCACCTTTTGCCTTTTGGGGATTTGCTCATACTATAGCACTTAAACTTGGTTCTTCTTTGGAAAATGAAGCTGTGTTACCTATCGTTCATTTTTACAAAAACAGAATGGAGCGTGATACTTTTAATCAATTAAAATCAATGCAGAGAGATGGAGGAACTAAACCAAATACACAAGTGGATATTCCACGAGCAGATATAGAGTGCAGCATTGTTTTTCAAATTGATTGTACAGATAAAAACATTGATAAGCAAAGTATCTTAGATGCTATGAAAAAAATGAGATTTTCAGGTGGTGTAATTCATCAAAATTCAGTAACTGTTAATATAGATTCTTATGAAAAAAATGTTTTAAAAAATATTAGAAAAAGTGGTTTTATCTTTAAAGAACATAAATTAAAACTTGAAAAAGGGCAAGAGATTAGCTCTTTTATTGATGAATTATCTCAATATAAAGGGAGTGAAAAAGGATGGATAACTCCGTCGCTTTTAGGATATGCTCCTGTAGAATCTCCTCAAAAGAGAGATAATATTCGATTTGATTATAATCATCAATTTGCAGAGCCATTGGTCGGAGCTGTTCAGTTTAGGAAATTTGACAGATTTCAATCTAGTATAGAAGAAGATAGTTGGTACTTAGATGTATCGGAAAATTTAATCAAAATATCAAATAGATAAGGAAAAATTATGGCAAAGAAAAAAATGACAGAAGAGTTAGGTACAACATTAGCGTTTAGAAGAGCATTAGAGATTACAGATGCATCAATGTATACAGAATCAGACGAGGGTGTTAATACTCCTATAGTTTCGTTTAGACATGGGATGAGAACGACTAAAGGTTATGATACTACAAAAGAGAGTGGAGCGGCATTAAAAGATAATGGAGATGATTCTTCAAATTTATCTTATGTAGAGATGGCAAAATTGAATGCTGATGATTCTATTTTAAATATAAAATTTGGTATTACTATACTTCCTATTTATACGCATCCTGAAATGGCTGACTCAAATGAAAAATATAATTTAATAGTGCAAAAAAATAATTTATTATTAGAAGATGAAGCAGTTGATACTGTTTCTCGATTTTATGCATATAAAATAATCAACGGGTCTTGGGGTTGGAGAAATAGAGATGTAGCAAGTTCGATTTCAGTTTCTGTTACATCAAAAAATGAAGATTTTCAAAACATTAAAATGCACGATGTAGAAACAATGCCACTTCATCCTGTACTTACTTCTATCCAAAAAGAGTTCGATGAGATTGATCCTTTGGTTCAATTTGAAAATGAATTAAAGCCATTAACAAAATTGATTAAAAAAGCACTTTTAGGGGAGATTAAACCGCTTGTTTTAGAGATTAAAGGAAAGTTTGTGATGCAAAATGGTGCAACTGTGTATCCTAGTCAATTATTTTCTCCTGTAGAAGTTAAGGTCGGAAAGTCTCCTCTAGGAAAACGATTGTTTACGATGCCATTTAATAGCAAAGATGTTAAAAATGTAGGTATTACTGCTGAAAAGATAAATAACGCACTCAGAAAATTTGATTTAGTTTGTGATGAAGATGGTAATGAAAGAGTATTGTCTATTGACCCAAATGGTTCTGATACTATTACAAAAAAAGCATATAGAGGAGCAAATAAAAGATTAATAGATTTATATAAGCGATTGTTATTTGGAGAGTTTGAAACATTAAGTGAAAATGATAAAATATTTTTGGTTGGTTCACTTGTAAGAGGTGGTTTATTTCAAGAAGCTAGTAAAAAGAGTAAATAATGTATGTAATGAAAATATTACTTCTCGAAGTTACTACTTTGGATGGTGGTAAATCATCAAATATTCCTGATCGTGTTTTTATTGAAACAATTTTCGATTTATTGCATACGAGTCAACATTTTGTTAGTCCTGATTATAAGTACATAATTGATTTTCCTGCATTGAGCAGTGACTCGCTAGGAATGCAGTTAAATCTATTCTCAGAAAAAAAAGAAGACTTAACAAAACATATAAAAATAGGAAAACTTAAAAGACTTATTTTAGATAATTGTTTGGTTGAGATTGAAGAAGTTAATAAATTAATTGACTATGAATGTCATAATATTAAAGTTTCAAAAGAAGAGGAGGGGCTAGGATTATCAAAGATAAAAAGACTTATTAAAAGAAAAAATGGTGAGGTTTATTCTTTGTTTATGAAAGGTATGAGTGAAAATGAGATTTTCAATAAATTGAAACAAGATTTAAAATCTTCTAAAAAACAATTTATTAGATATAAATCAAAAAATAATCAAAAAATAGCTCATCTTTTTATTGAATCAAAGGAAACAAGTAGTTGTATTTTTGATTTTAATAAAGTGAATAGTTTTGGGTTTGGCAATCCATCTACCCCAAAAATTTACATGTAATTATGAAGCTAGTAAAAATCACGGTTTGTAGTTTTCCGCAATTTTTAGGTTAATTGAAAAAAAAGTCGTCTAATGATTATATTTAAAGTGTTTGTTTGATATAATCTTTGTGTTATCCATCGAGTAGATGGTTTACAATAATTTAAAACACCTGACTTATCTTTTAATATCGTTATCCATCGAGTAGATGGTTTACAATTAATCAATCTGCTAATAATACAAATACAGCACGTTATCCATCGAGTAGATGGTTTACAATTTTTATCTCTTTTAGAGAAGAATATAAGCGTTGTTATCCATCGAGTAGATGGTTTACAATATAAATATTTCAACTTTCCTTGACATACTTTTGTTATCCATCGAGTAGATGGTTTACAATATTAAAGTCGTTTGCAACTTCTCTGTATATAGGTTATCCATCGAGTAGATGGTTTACAATTTTACTTGTTTACTTCTTATCTCTTCTGTGTAGTTATCCATCGAGTAGATGGTTTACAATAATTGGGTATCAAAATCTTTTAAATTATCTATGTTATCCATCGAGTAGATGGTTTACAATTCAGTGTCTGTTGCATTTACGTTTAGGATTGTGTTATCCATCGAGTAGATGGTTTACAATTCTTTTATATAAACTAGTGGAACTGCTAAACTTGTTATCCATCGAGTAGATGGTTTACAATTGATTCTTCTATTTCGTTGCTCATAATTGTCCGTTATCCATCGAGTAGATGGTTTACAATGCTGGGAACTTCAACAAGAACATCATCAATTTGTTATCCATCGAGTAGATGGTTTACAATCGAAGATGTAGAAATAAGAGAGCATAGAAACGGTTATCCATCGAGTAGATGGTTTACAATATATAACACCACGATTATTATCTAATACTACCGTTATCCATCGAGTAGATGGTTTACAATATATATATTTCGACTCTTCTTGACATACTAAGGTTATCCATCGAGTAGATGGTTTACAATATCAATAGCATCTAAACTTACTGTGCTTTTATGTTATCCATCGAGTAGATGGTTTACAATAACATAAATGAAGATAAATCAAATCTCATAATGTTATCCATCGAGTAGATGGTTTACAATAAAACAACCCTCGACATAAAGACAAATATAGTGTTATCCATCGAGTAGATGGTTTACAATATATCAGATTTAGAGAGTAGCTCCGATGAAGTGTTATCCATCGAGTAGATGGTTTACAATAAGATTCAGTACCCTTAAATCGTATATCTTTAGTTATCCATCGAGTAGATGGTTTACAATAAAATCTTCTGATGTATATTCTCCATCTTTAGGTTATCCATCGAGTAGATGGTTTACAATACACGGTATTGAGTTCTGTATCCAACTCATACGTTATCCATCGAGTAGATGGTTTACAATTGCAGAGCATTACATGACTAAAGAAGCTGAGTGTTATCCATCGAGTAGATGGTTTACAATGTGTGGTGGTCTTAATTTTGTTGTTTGTATAAGTTATCCATCGAGTAGATGGTTTACAATGAAACTATTACAAAAATATCTAAATCAACTCTGTTATCCATCGAGTAGATGGTTTACAATAGCAAAAAACCTCTCTTGACTATGAGTCTTTTGTTATCCATCGAGTAGATGGTTTACAATATGTATTTTTAGCATCAGGATAGTTTCGGTAGGTTATCCATCGAGTAGATGGTTTACAATTCTCTCTCATCAATGTTATCCATCGAGTAGATAGTTATCCATCGAGTAGATGGTTTACAATGTAGATGGTTTACAATTAGTACCATACCCTTAGTTATCCATCGAGTAGATGGTTTACAATAATTGAGGAAACTCAAAAGGTGGTTTTTTATGGTTATCCATCGAGTAGATGGTTTACAATTAAAGTATACTCAAAATTATCACTTTCAACTAGTTATCCATCGAGTAGATGGTTTACAATTAGTACCATACCCTTAAAGTCTCTCTCATCAATGTTATCCATCGAGTAGATGGTTTACAATACTAGAGTTGAAAATAAAAAAGATTTAAAAGAGTTATCCATCGAGTAGATGGTTTACAATAGTATGCTGAATTTAGAGCGAATGTACTCTAAGTTATCCATCGAGTAGATGGTTTACAATAGTATATTTTAAACTATATAAAAAAGTATTAAGTTATCCATCGAGTAGATGGTTTACAATATGTTGTATCCTTTCAAGATATTTAATTTTTCGTTATCCATCGAGTAGATGGTTTACAATTTGTCTAGCATATCATCACCGATCAACTCACTGTTATCCATCGAGTAGATGGTTTACAATTATGTTGATGAGACTGGAACTATTTGCAGAAAGTTATCCATCGAGTAGATGGTTTACAATACCACTTGCCTTAAGCATCGTGAAAATCTCATGTTATCCATCGAGTAGATGGTTTACAATTCGTAAAGACACGACACGATGAAACAATACAAGTTATCCATCGAGTAGATGGTTTACAATAAAACTAGCAGAAGATTTTACCCAATCATCCGGTTATCCATCGAGTAGATGGTTTACAATAGTCTTCACTTTTATGTATTTCTTCTCCGAAAGTTATCCATCGAGTAGATGGTTTACAATATGAAACAGGATTAGATGAGCTAATTGGTATGGTTATCCATCGAGTAGATGGTTTACAATTGTGTCCGCATACCTTTTACATCTTCGACTACGTTATCCATCGAGTAGATGGTTTACAATAAAAGATTTTTACTCTACAGTTTATGGATTAATGTTATCCATCGAGTAGATGGTTTACAATAAATGATGATGAGGTTTTAAGATGGAAAATAAGTTATCCATCGAGTAGATGGTTTACAATGAGAGGTTTTCGCTCAAAAAGCTTAATGTATTGTTATCCATCGAGTAGATGGTTTACAATCTGCATCATCTAAAACAGGAGTTGTGTATGGTGTTATCCATCGAGTAGATGGTTTACAATATCTGCATCTTTGACAAAAGTTATACCTAGCTTGTTATCCATCGAGTAGATGGTTTACAATTAAATCAGCACAATTAATCAAATGATGACAAAGTTATCCATCGAGTAGATGGTTTACAATTTAAAGAGATGGAGTGTTAGCGAGGTCTTAGAGTTATCCATCGAGTAGATGGTTTACAATTAAATTTGCATTAACTCTTTAAAATGTTCAATGTTATCCATCGAGTAGATGGTTTACAATTCTACAATATTTATTTCCGTTACAGATTCTTTGTTATCCATCGAGTAGATGGTTTACAATTACGAGATACTAACGACAAAATAGTAGACTATGTTATCCATCGAGTAGATGGTTTACAATCTAGATTTAGAAGGATATGCGATTACAGCTGGGTTATCCATCGAGTAGATGGTTTACAATTTTATATTTTAATCCTCTTGCGGATAATGTATGTTATCCATCGAGTAGATGGTTTACAATTCCAAATTGCCCCAAAAATTGCATCTATGATAGTTATCCATCGAGTAGATGGTTTACAATCATCATTCAAAAAGTTACACAAAAAACAGTTAGTTATCCATCGAGTAGATGGTTTACAATACCATCACGATATGGTTTTAAATAAATTCCTAGTTATCCATCGAGTAGATGGTTTACAATTTATAAATATTATCAGTATCTCCATGTCATTTGTTATCCATCGAGTAGATGGTTTACAATACTCAAAGAATCAGCTTGTACATTATCGGTAAGTTATCCATCGAGTAGATGGTTTACAATAAGACTCATAAGATTGATACCTAGATTTTGTTGTTATCCATCGAGTAGATGGTTTACAATTCAAAGAGGCAATTTACATCATGGAAATTTTTGTTATCCATCGAGTAGATGGTTTACAATCAGTTGATCTTTTAATTTAGTGTATTTATTAAGTTATCCATCGAGTAGATGGTTTACAATTATAGAGGAGATTTAAATAGTGGGAATCTGTGGTTATCCATCGAGTAGATGGTTTACAATACAATGACTTGGAAATCTCATATAGCTATAGCGTTATCCATCGAGTAGATGGTTTACAATATCATCAGATTCAGTTGTGTATATTTTCATATGTTATCCATCGAGTAGATGGTTTACAATTGCCGAATTGGCGAAATCTGCAGCGAGTGTAAGTTATCCATCGAGTCGTTACCATTCAAGATAAAATATTAAAATTTATCTAAATATTTTCAGTAAATTATTATGTAGCTTATATTATAATCTATTAGAAATAAAATATAAGGAATAAAAATGATTGAATATGGTAT
>Ga0193964_1000073_pt1 | contig 50888 bp, 42 predicted proteins | sample FB_7_MG_FD_140323 | JGI IMG/M metagenome (GOLD analysis project Ga0193964, IMG submission 140323) | Microbial mat bacterial communities from the Broadkill River, Lewes, Delaware, United States - FB_7_MG | ecosystem: Environmental > Aquatic > Freshwater > River > Microbial mats | place: USA... | reverse complement strand
GTTCTGTTTATTTTCCCTTGAACTTCCGATGTAGAATAAATATATGATAGAAACTTTCTCTTTGTCAACCAATATATTACCAAGCACTGGTATATTATCACATGAAGGCGTTTATTGTTTTCTGCGCCCCCTTAAACCATCAATTGCAGGTCTTCCTGTAATTTTAACACCTCTTTAATTATATTTCTCAGCGTCTCCTGCTCTATTGCCGTAAGATTACTTAACCAAACGGTGTTAGATGGCCGATCATTGTCGAGTATAAGGCTTACCTGCCACTTTATTCGCAGATGCATAAGAAAATTAGACATCTTTTCAATTTCTTGGGCCTTTCTTTCAGAAATCAAATCATATGCCATCAGATAATCTAACCGCAACATACTATTTGTTTGTTTTATAGAATGGAACAATGCCTTGGCTCTTAAATACCCAACAATCGGCAGCTGGAACTTTTTAATATCAACTCGTTTTCTATCAAATGCCGGCTTACTGGACGCGACTGTTTGAATTAACGTGCTAAAGAATTCATTTTTGCCCTCTAATTCTTCATATATAAAATCAATCAGCTCTGATGATAGCTGCTTGCTTCCAAAAACCAAACGCATGTCAAAAAACAAAGAGCCATCAAGAACATTTAACGTAACAGGATTATTAATCCAGTCTGAAAATATATGCTTCCATTCATCAATATGATTGCACCACTCAGGATTACCTGCCATTAGATCACCTTCGCAGCGGGCATAACCTATCTTATGCAAATTTTCATTTATTATCGCAGACAGGCTTAAAAAATATTTTTTATTATCATCAGACTGCTCTGCAAAAATCATAGCATTATCCTGGTCGGTTTTAAGTGTTTGCTCTCCCCGCCCTTCGCTTCCCATAGCTATGAATGCGAACTCACAAGGCGGCTGACCGACTTCGGCTATTGCCATTTCTATCACCCGCTTATTTATAGCATCCGCGATTGAAGAAATGATGCGCGACACACTGCTGATATTATCTGTACTGGTAAATATTGCCTGTATTAGTACAGGTACCTTGTTATAAATATTCCGCATATCGCTGATGACATCACAATTTTGTATCTCCTGTAATAAAAATGTCAGTGAGTTATTTTGCATTTCAAGACATTTAAGATAACTAATGTAACCATAAATTTTATTGTTATTATTGGTAACCATGAGGTGCGAGATACCATGTTCCCTAAATAATATTACCGCTTCGTACAGTAACGCCCCCTGGCTTATACTAATTACCGGCGATGTCATTAACTTGGCTACAGGACTATCCATAGCAATTCCATCGTTCCTTAAACGATTTCGGAGATCTTTATCGGTTACAACACCGACCGGTTCATCGTTGCTTCTAACACTTATAATTTCGCTGCGCTTATTATGCATTAGCTCAATAACCTGACCGATCGGCATATGTATATCGCAATAAATATTTTCGCTTACCAGATTTTTAACCGGCTGGTTCATTAATTGAAGCGAAAGCTGAACATCTTCAGACAATTTCTGGGTATTAAGCCTGAGTCTATACTTTTCGGTAATATTTTTTACAACAACTATGTATGCTGTACTATCCGATATGTATGTTGCACTATCCGACTGTTCAACCTGTGTTACATAAGCTACAATATGTTGGTAACCGGCCTTATATTTCAAAAGCTCGGTTTCAAAAGCATATGTTTTATTGGGATTTTCAATTCCTGAAACCATTTCATCCCAGCTTAATTTAAATAATTCTGAAAAATCGGTTCCAACCAGCGACCCGGCACCATTATCGAGCAAGCCAATAAACTTACTATTAGCAAATACAACCTTACGATCAACGACCATTAAGGTTCCTTCGGTTGATGCACCCACCAGGCTTTTATATCTCTGGTTAGACAATCTTAATTTATCTACGGCATCTTTACGTTTTTCCTCAATTATTCTGGTTTGCTTTAATACATAAACAAGTATTACAATAATGATACCAATAATAAGAATCGACATTCTTAATAACTGATCCCGCAACCTTTTTATTTCCCGCTTTACATCCTCAAGATATATACCGGTACCAATTATCCAGTTCCATTCGTGGTAAGCTTTTACATATGATAATTTCGGCACTTCGCGCGAAGCATCCTCTTTCCTTTTCCAATAGTATTGAATTATCCCCTCACCTTTTTCATTCACTAGATCAGCGGCATCGGCAAATAATTTATGCCCAGACTTGTCTGCAAAATCACCTATGTCTTTCCCGTTTAAGTCCGAACGATATGGATGATTAATCATTACAGGATCGGTGGTCGTAATCCAGAAATAATTTTTTTGCTCATTTCCATACCTCATCCTGCCCACCTCCTCGGTAGCCAAAGTTTTAGCTTTGGCCAGTGCTATCTTGCCGGCTTTGTATTCCTCATCATATTCGGACAAAATACTCCAGGCTGTATTCGTTAATTCACGAATCATTTCCTTTTTTCTATCCATTACACTGCGCTCAAACATTGGGATAATAATTGCGTAAAACGAAACAATAAACATGACTATACTTACGACAGCCAATACCGTTGATATGACTATACCCGATGTAAACTTCTCACCACTTTCTTCTTTCATGTTGCTGTATATCAATGTCATTTAATTAACCCCGTCGTTACAGAAGTCATGAAGAGTTGCGTTTCAAGGCATCAAATTTTATTTTACTGGTTGGGCTGTGCCCCCATCGACACAGCCTACAAGAACGGCTACACCGACTACATCCTCCCAATGTAACAATTCATATGTTAAGGGTAAACATATTTTTCCAGTTAAGAATATCCAGTGTTTCACCTAAGCCGAAGAGACTTAATGCATCCTGGTCTTTTTTATTAAATACCCCTGTCGGAATAAAATACACATTTAGTGCCTGAACAAAAAACCGAGTTTTGACGGCTCATCAAAGGGATGCATACTTACAAAGTTGCCCAGATGCAAGAGGCAAATGGAGTGACTTTTCGTTCAAACACGACTTATGAGCCTGATTGTCTATGATCCCTTTTTAAAATTGCCAATTGATTTTTTCCATGAGGACTGTTCTTTGCCGCAATCTTGGTACTTCTCTTTTGGCCGCCCGTGGCCATGTTTTCAACGCCTGTTTCTGTTTCATATTTGGGTTGACAAGAAGCAAACCCCTGTTTTAAATTAGGATATTATCACCATGATTTAAAAAAGCAAGTTATAATAAATAGTGCTTGCATTCATTAAGGGAAAAGGGTAGAGATTCTCAGTTTGGAATTGTTCAGGCTGAGGACCATTTTTCTAACCAAACACTTTATTTATACCTAAGCGCACCGAAAGGTGCACACGGAGATCCAACAGAAGATCGTAGGGTAGGAAAGGAGAAGGAGATTAAAAGATGGTAGCGCACAAAGAGAAATCGTATGGCGAACAACGCAAGAAAGCAAGCGAGTTTAAGACTCGAGCTGAGTATCTTAACCATGAACTGACTATTATGAAATTTCGTCGCTGGCGGGTCAACCTGCCCTTCCGGGATTACGGCATCGAAATCGAGGACGTTGTGCCGGCCCTTGCCGCCACCATTGGAAAGGTTGTAATGGTAACCGCCATGGTAGCCGCCTTTGCGAATTGTGATGTGTACGCGCATCTTAATCTTGCAAGCGGCGACTTCATTGCACAGAATGTCCGGTATGAGATGCTGATCGCAGGCGCTGTCTTTGTCTTGCTTTTTTCGGCATTCCTTAATCCGAACACAAACCTTGCGGGCACCCACGGCCCGATGATTCCCCTTATCCCGATTGCCGCTTCGGCCGGCGGGCATCCCCTGGCCCTGGGTATCCTGATAGGCTTATTCGGCTTGATTCTCGCCATCACAAAGGGCGGTTCCAAGCTGATGAATATAACCGGAATCGGAGTCCGGGGAGGGCTTTTGCTTTACCTGGGTGCTGTTGGACTTATTGGACAGCTCGGCAAGCTTAAAAATTGGGCATCAGATGGTGGCGTCGGTTCGGTTTCCTTTGCGGTCATCGCCGTAACCGTGCTTGTCTATGCCTACCTGGCGCGTGTCCAGAAACGCTGGCTGGCCATCCCTCTTTGTTCGGCCATCGCAGGCATCATCGCATTCTCAATGGGCGCTGATTTCAGCTTTTCTACCCCGCCGGGACTTCCCCCTTTTGATCCCATGTGGTGGTGGGGTACTGATACAGGGTGGAAAATGGGACTTCCCGGCGTCCAACATTTCATCGCCGTTGTTCCGTTCGCCATTCTGGCCGTTGCCATGTGGTCGCCGGATTACCTTGGACACCGGGTATTCCAGGAACTTAACTACCCGAAAGAGGCCAAAGCCGTCCTTATGGACGTGGACGATACTATGATGGTGGCATCTGTTCGCCAGGCCATCGGTTCCTGCCTTGGCGGCGGCAATATTGCCTCCTCCTGGGGTACATACATGATTCCCGCAGCCATTGCCAAGCGCCCCATTCCCGGCGGTGCGGTTCTCACTGGCATTTTCTGCGTGGTGGCCGGCATACTCGGCTACCCCATGGACCTTGCCATGTGGGAACCTGTTCTGCGGGTGGCGCTTATTGTTGGCGTATTCCTGCCACTCCTTGAAGCGGGGATGCAGATGGTCAGCAACCATAAGGATTCCCAGAGCGCCGGAACCTGTATTTTTGCCTGCGCCTTTGTGAATCCGGTTTTCGGCTGGTCCGCTGCCATGCTCCTGGACAACCTGGGGCTCATCGGCGATACCGACCGAGCCAAAAACCTCACCTGGAATGAAAAACTTATCATCCCTGGTATCATGTTTATTGTCTGTGTCGTTTCCCTTGGGCTGGTGGGTCAGCTTCCCGGGATACCCGGCGTCTTCTAGTAGATAACAAAAACTTAATGCCGCCCGATTTGCGGCAGCCGTTTAAAAAGCCCGTCGATGCCTGGCATCGACGGGCTTTATTATACATTAGCACCAGTAACAAGCCGCTTTCATGATATATACCAGCGACTTTGCTATGGCCATGTGACAAATGTTATTGTGTCTATGAGCCCTATCGACATTGAGTTGCGCTCAACGCTATTTCTGATTCTTTTCACATTCCTTGCGATAAGGATTGACAGTCATAACCGGACAACATGCTGTTTTCACAACTTTTTCCGCCACACTACCAAACACTATGCGATCGAAACCTTTGTACCCATGGGTTCCCATGATAATAAGTTGCGCGTTTGCCCAGTCAGCATAATCTACAATAGCCTCTGCAATATCTCCAGAAATGACCTGTCCGTTAATAGCAGATACGCCCAAAGCATTGAACTCGTCCTTATGCATTTCTACAAAAGCATTCATCCGTTCTTTAGCAGCATGAAGCAAATCATCTCTCATCGCAGGTAGAGTCGCCGGAGGAGTAAATAATGTGATATAATCCTCAAATTTTTGAACCACAAAAATCAGGTCAAGATGTGCTGAAAACTTCCCGGCAATACACACAGCTGCACTGACAATCGTTTCTGTATTATCTGAAAAATCGATAGGGGTCACAATACGTTTGATATCGTCCATAAGCGCTCCTTGTCTTTAGGGAGTAAGACTCATTTTAAAAATTGTCGCTTTTTATAATATCTGGTTGTAGTATACATAGTTTGAAGCTGACAATCTATATAAATAACGGCCATGGCCGACCTGGTCTTTCACCGAGGTTAGGCCACAACAAATCATGAAAGAAACTAACCGGTTAGTTCAGTTCTTTCATATAAACAGCCATTGGACCAAAGCCCACTTACCGCACGCATACTTGCCGAAGGGACACCCTATATTTCAAGACCTGACCACAAACTTTCACAATTTTTGACAACGGCACCTGCAACATCGAGGTCATGGAAATAAGCCCCTCCTCACTTGTGGACAAGCAGATGTTCGGTGAAAAAGTGACTTTTGTTCCGGAAGACTTTGAAAAGCAATCTTTTATATGCTAACGTTTTTTCGTTGAAGAAACAGCTCAAGGATACTGCAATGAAACTTGAAGAACATGTAAAGCGAACCGAAGAACTTTTTGGTGTACCAGGAAAAGATATACACCAATGGCTTGATGGTTTTTTTGATACAAGCTCATTTGAAAGACTGCTTGCAGGGCAAAGTCCGGCTAATTATGACCCGTATTCCCATAGAAAATTTCGTCATTGCGTTGAGGGGTTGGAAGAAGCTTATGAAAAGTTTGAGGGCAAGTATTCTCGTGAAGAGATCAAAGATGTATTTGAAACACACGTAAAAGATGACTACATGGGTTACCTTCCCAAAAGAGAAGACTTTGAAAATGGTACGTTCACAGAGAAATATCACGATGCCGCAGAAACTGAAGATAAAAAAATATTGAGCTTTGAAGAACTTTCCGATTATTTCCAAGGCAAATCCTACAATTATCAAAAGGAGAAAAGCGAGAAATTTTTTGATAGCTTCGGTAGTCGCATTGTGTTGCCAACTATATTGGCGATAATACTCTTTATCAGTTACATATTCTTTTACGTAGTTCCTCTCTTTGAAGATAACATGCTAAGCCAAAAAAAACTGATAGTAAAGGAGCTGACAGCAATCGCGGCAAGCGTAGTTACACACTATCAAGCATTAGAGGAAAAAGGTCTTCTTACCCCTGAAGAGGCCAAACAGCGTACTATAGATGAAATAAAAACGATGCGCTATGACAGCCAGAATAAAAATTATTTTTTTATCATTGATATGACCCCTAAAATGATACTGCACCCCTATCGTCCGGAACTGACAGGCAAGGATTTGAGCAACTATACAGATGAAGAAAATAAAAGCGGCAAAAAACTGTTCGTTGAGTCCGTTCGCATTGTTAAATCCAATGGAGAAGGATATTTAAGATATCACTGGCAATGGAAAGATGACCCAGAGAAAACTGCTGAAAAGCTATCATATGTAAAAGGAATCCCCGAAAGAGGTTGGATTGTTGGTACAGGTATATATATCAATGATATTGCAGAAGAAAAAGAGGCTTTACAGCTGCATATTTTCCAAATTGTCGGCATTACTGTTGACGGACTATTTATGCTGTTAGCCTATTTTCTTTTACAAAGCAGACGCATTGAAAACGACCGTAAAAAGGCTGAAGAAGGTCTAAAAGAAGTTAAAAACCGCTATCGGGCGCTGGTCGAATCTTCAAATGAGGGTTACCTTTTGACTATGGACGGCAGAATTGTATACTCAAACTTCAAGTTACAACAAATATTAGGTTTTACAAACACAGAACTTCATCAAGCAGATATCTGGAATATTATATTTCCTGATGTGGAAAATAACACCAGTTTAAACAAACACCTCAGCCTTGTATTCAAAAACGATTCTGATTCCGGAGAGTTTGAAGCTATAGCAGCTGATTCTGCTGGAAATCATATTGATGTTATTGTTACAACATCTCGCATATTTCTATCTGAAAAACACGGGCATGTTATTTCTTTACGTCCTATTATTCGTACAAGCTATATTGGGGCTGGAACCGCTACAAGTATTCCGACTGATTATAAACCCATTCATTCTTCTCTTATCAATGAAATCAGGGAGAGTAATAGAATCGGTCATGTTGTCCAAAATATGAATAAACTACCGGCAATTATTCGAAAAATGATTGATACAGGTGCTAAACCGAAAGCTTTGTGTACGGTGATTGGTACAACTTATGATGAAGTTATCGTTCGTTGTATCGAGCTGTCAATAGATGAAATCGGTCCGCCACCGGTTGCCTTTGCATTCCTTTCTCTTGGCAGCAATGCAAGGCATGAGATGACCATGTTCTCAGACCAGGATAATGCAATCATTTTTAAAGCTACCACACAAACAGCGCCTGACAAGCTAAGGGCATATTTCCTGAAACTTGGAGATAAGGTTTGTAGCAAGCTCAATGCTTCTGGTTATCATTTCTGTCCGGCGGGCATTATGGCTCTCCACCCCAAATGGTGTCTTTCTGAAAAAGAATGGCATAAGAAATTGAAAAATATAATGAACACCCCAACGCCTGACGGATTTCTTGAATTTAACGTATTCTTCGATTTGAAATGTACTTATGGCAATATTGATATAGCAAACTCAATACATTCACAAATTCAATTGTTAATGCAGCAGTACCCTCGATTTATCAATGACTACGCGAGAAATGCGTTGATATATAAACCGCCTCTTAATGTTTTGGGAGGCTTAAAAACTGAACGACAAGATGGCGCAAGAACCTTGAATCTTAAAGGTGCACTGCGTCCCATTGAGATATTTTCAAGAATTTATGCCTTAAAGCATGGAATTGATGACGCAAATACCATTAAAAGATTGAAGAAAATTAGAGAAAAGGAAGAAATAGACGAAGGATTTCACAAAGAAGCCATCTATATGTTTAATTATATATGGCAGTTAAGATTTTTAAATCAAATTTTTACACATACCGATTTGCACAAAGTGAATGATGATCTAAAAATTGAAGATCTCAATAATTTAGAAGTCGAACATCTTAAGCAAATTGTTTCCAGGCTCTCAATGCTTAGAAGAAAAATCAGTCTTGATTTCATCGAAAGCGTTGCGGTAGTAGAGATTAAACCCTAATGCTTGGGATCAGAATAAAACCGTCCAAATATGATTTAGGGCTGCGGATTTAATTAGTTCCTAAATTGAGACTTTGACTTGCTTGATTACAGGTATTAAACAAAAACACTTTCGGGTGTTATTTAATCCCCAGTCCTTAGGACCGAAGATTAAATAAGCTGGGCAGAGATAGCACCGAATATTGGTTCATCTACAAGGCGCGTGACTGGGCACATATTTTTTACTACCTTTCTTTAAATTCCAAATTCAATTTTGTTTGCATTTCAGAAATTAATGAAAATACTTTCTTTAACGTTGATTTTTCAATTTCGGTTAAATTTTTAAAATTGATAATATTATCAGGTTTTCTGAAGTCTTTTAATGCATTGGTTTGGGTATGAAAACGTAATCCCATTAAAAAATTGTATGCTTGTTTTAATTCCTCATACATGGGCTTTTGAACCACGTTTTGGTTTAATAATTGTTCAAGTCGTCGTAACGTATTGGTTTCTGAAAGTTTGCGTTGCAGGGAAAAAACCTTAATAAATGTAACAACCGGAAGAAGTATCTTTTTAATATCAAATGTTTCGTTATCACCACTGGCAATATTTCCAAAAATACTTAACGGGGACTTGTAACGAATAACAGTTTGGGCAAGCAGATAAACAAAAACGGCCTTTCTATCAATAAGCAGGTTTATATGTTTTCTTAGTTCGTCTGTAAAAAAATTATCGCCATAAATACACCTGAAATCGAAAAAAACGGTGGTGTCCAATATATTTTGGGGTTTGGGTGTGTTAATCCAACTTGTAAATTGCTTTTTCCAATCCGATAAGCATAAAGTATATTTTGGATTTTTGGCCATTATCCCACCGATACATAACTCATATCCAACATGGGCCAGGTGATTGTTAACCGTTTCACCAAATTTCAGGAAATAATTTTTAATTTTTGGGACATTATTTTCCCCGACATCTTCAAAAATAATGGCATTGTCCTGGTCGGTGGCAATGGTTTGTTCTTTTCTTCCTTCGCTGCCCAATGCAACAAAAGCAAATCGGCATGGCGGTTCCCCGTGGTCTTCCAAAGCAAAAGCTATTATACGATTTGTCATTGCATCGGATACTGATGTAATAATATGGGTTATCAATTCAGTTTTATTACCACTTTCCAATAATGCATTAACAAGGACCGGTATCGTGTCATAGATCTTTTTAAGTTCATTAACATTTTCTGCATATTCAATTTCCCAAAGGATGTAACTTAGTGAATTATGCTGAATTTCAAGTATATCTTTACGGCTAAGGACACCGACAATTTCATTTTCATCGTTTTTGATACCCAGGTGGCTGACGTTTTGTTTCCTGAATTCCAAAACGACTTCGTAGAGTAAGGCAGTATTTGAAATGCAAATAATTGGGGAGGTCATCACCTCCACAACCGGGGACTTCCCATCTTTGTCTTTTGCCAAAACTCTTTTACGCAGATCACTGTCATCAACAACGCCAAGCATTTTATCATTATCAGCAATAAAAATGAGGTTCATCTTTTTCCGATCCATCAATGAGGCGACTTCAGCTACGGTTGTTTGCAGGTTGCTTTTTACAATCGGCTTTACAAATTGAGAAATGGGCTGGTTCATTAATAACAGCGAGCTTTGAAGGTCGCTGCTTAAATTCTGGACTAATTTTTCTGTTTGTTTTTTTTGTGATATATCTTTTGTGACCACCACATATGCTTCCTGTTCTTCAAACAAAATTCTTGTTACCGAGATCACAACATCATGAAATACAGCTTGACCTTGTTTTACCTGGGTCTCAATGGAAATGGATTTGTTTGTTTTTCCGATAGACTTTAAAACTTCTTCCCAGCTGATGCTGAAAATATCCTCAAATTTAGATGAAGCAAGTTCTTCATGTGTTTTTCCGGTTAGCTGTTCAAACATGTGATTGGAAAAAAAAATACTGCTATCTTTGATCATAATTGTTCCCTCTGATGAAGCTTCCACCAGAGTTTTATATTTTTGTCTTGAGTGCAAAAGGTCATCTTCAGCCTTTTTCCTCCAGAATTCAATTTTAAGGCTTTGGATAATTATAAAAGCAAGGATAAGTATAACTATTGCTGATATGAACAGTGAAATCCTTGTTAACCTTTCTTTTAAAGAACTTATTTCAGCTTGTACATCATCCAGATAAATACCGGTTCCAATAATCCATCCCCAGCTTTTAAATCCTTTTACGTATGATAACTTTGGGACAATTTGAGTAGCATCGTCTTTCCATTGCCACATGTAGTTGATAAACCCTTCGCCCATTGTTTCTACGACTTTGCTTGCTTCAACAAATAACCGAACGCCATTGGGGTCTTTATAATCATCCAGCATTAAATTATTCAGTTCGGGGCGATAGGGGTGCATAATCATAACTGCTTCCATGTCAGCAATCCAGAAATAGTCTTTTCCCTCGGCACCATATCGCATTTTGCCAATTTTTTTTGCAGCAAGGCGCTGTGCTTCTTCAATAGTAATTAAAGAATCCTTATATTCATCGTCATATTCTTTTATTAAACTCCATGCAGTGTTGGTCAATTCCCTAATCATTTCTTTTTTTTTGTTCATCATGTTCTTTTCGAATGATGGTATTAGGATCACATACATCGAAGTGATAAAAAGCAAAATGGTAAGTATGGACGGGACGATAATAGAGAAAAAAAATTTTCGTATGACTTTGTTTGACATGGCGTTTTTCTTATTTAGTTAAAGGTTAAAATCCCGCAATTTTATTGCGATATTTTAGTTTCCATATGTTTAAATATGCGCAAAAAATGAAGACGAAAATCATAAGCAGACGCCTTAAAAACTTAAGTTTCATACTTTATGACTTTAGTTTTTCGTCTTCTGACCAAATAAGTATTGTTTTTCAAATTTCATTCGTAATCGTTAAGACTACATATTTTACATACCATAGAGATTTATTCAAGGAAAGGATAGGACTTTCTTTTTTTCAAGCAGACAGAACAACGACTTAAATGATTCTCAAAAGTTTTAAATATGGCCGGGCAGGGTCGTGGGAATAAAAAACAACCTCGGGGAGAAAACTGCACAAAAATCAAATCCAACTCACTGAAAATATGCGAACCGACTATCTTTTATATCGGCTTTGTTGGGAGGTATCGGTACCCTCCCCCAAAACCGTTAAATAAAAAAGATGCGTTATATATTGCCTGTCAGTGACCTGGACAGTAGGTCAAGATAGAAACGGGCATGACTGATGGACGCTGCTGTATTAGCCCGATGGTTGGCAACGATGCCGTCCGGATTGCCTTCTAGAATCATCCAGGGTTCCATATGCGAGGCATGATGAAGGGCGTCAATTGTGTGATGAAGCACATCCATACCCTGAACCGATCCGATGGTATCGTCAAAATCCAGGGCAACCGCCTCAAGGATAGTGCCCATGGCAGTCGCCACGCCCTTAGTGTAGTAAAAGACATCGTCGGCCTTAAAGGTACTGATCTTTCCCAAGTCCTTGACCAAATTCTCATCGCAACTACCCAGGATGCTCTCGTATGCCTTAAGCAGAGGAACCAGGTTGTCCACCCGCAGGTAAAAACGGGCCTCACCCCTTTCCAGCATATGCTGATAGTTCCGCCATTCGTCCAACCCCTCTTGATATTTGCCTTCAGCCGAGGGAAACATAAATTCGGAGGGCTTAATCATGAATGAATTCATAGCGTATTCCAGACTGGGAATATAGGCGTCGTTACTTCCGGTCCGTGATAAATTCTCGGCCAGGGCCACAGCCGTTCTGCGGGTCACTTCCAAAATGCCCAATTGCAAATTCCGAATATTATCAGCGATCTTGATGATGTCATTGGGCCGCCATCCCAAGAACCGATGGTTTAATTCATGATCAAGGGGCTTGATGCAAGCTTCCACAAAGGCCACTCCCCGGGGGCCTGTACGCACCGGCGTGGCATGCGCCGTCGTCCCATGTCCGTCGGCCGGTGTTACGACCACATGACTGGCTGCGTTCTTTTCATCGACGGTCTTATTATTAAGAGTCGTGAGAGGCACTGTATCTTTTGGGGGTTCGGCCGCAGGTTGGGAGATTCCTTGGGAATCGTGTTTTTGAGCGGCGGGCTGATGCGTGGTCGGGGTGACATGTGTGGCATCCATTCCCACGCCGAGGGTGTCATGGGCCACGTTTGTTTCCTGGGCAACTTGTGTCTCATGGGGTTGCTCACCCTTTTTTGCGGAATAATCCTTCCACCACCCCATGCCCCACCATGCGGCATACCCGGAAACACCCAGGATCAGCACTGTGAGGATAAACCATTTGGATAGAAGTATTTTTTTTAAAAAACCCTTTTTTTTTACCGCATCTCCGCCGTTGGCAGCGTTCTTAGCCTCTTCCATATTTTTCTCCTTGCCAATAAAAAAAGTTTATGGGTTGAACCCCCCTGAGCTTACGTATCTCGCCAATCCGGATCGTCACGTTCCGGGCATCAAAATATTCCAGCAGGGGGATCAAATATTTCAGGGATACCCCCGTAATCTCCTTAAACTGTGACGTTGACAAAGGATTAAGAACCTCCTTTTTCTTGTTTAGCAAGGTATAACAAAGAAAAAAAAGATTATCAAGGGCTTGAAATACAGCTTCAGCCGGGCACGCCCCCAATGGGATTGGTTCGAAAACCAGCGATAATATCCCGCAGCCTGCTCATACCGGCCGGGGACATAAGGGGTAAAAAAGCCCGGCTCGCTGCCGTTTTAAAAACAATAACAGACAGGAGCCGGTCAGCACGATGTGCAGTGCCAGGGGAAAAAGGCATGGGTCCGGCAAAAAAAGGCGCTTAGTGGGACGAACCCTTTTTATCGGCTTCGCGAGCCAGACTCGCGTTCCCCCATTCTTCCAATTCATCCTCAGACATGCCCCGGAACCCGCTCAATGCTTCCCTAATTTCGTGGGTGGCGTCATCATTGACCTTCTCGATATCAAACCGATCAAATTTGAGATCATAAAGGGTATAGTCGCCTTTATCTTCTTTCAGATGAGAATACACCAGATCCCGGATAGCATTCCAGCTGTCTTTGCGTGTCTGATCGGCAACAGGGGTGAGGGTATCAAGATCTTCCAGTCGAGTGGTGCGAAATTTTTGTTCCAGCTTTTTCTGGAATACTGCCAGCCATAAAATCATAAATAGACCGGCACAGACACCGCCCACAGTCAACAGGACAGTGGGGTCGGCCATTAAGCCCAGTAGCATTATGCTACCGGCAATCAGGCTTCCCCCCAGAAGGCTGATCAAAAACCCGATAGACATTTTTTTTATGCGAAAACTTTGGAATTGCAAAGCAAAGGCCTGGAGCGCTTCTATATAATGGCCCAGACGCTCCCCGTGAAGCTCCAAATAAGTGGCCAGATGATCCAGTCTGCGCAAGGGGGTCTGTAAAATGGTCTGCTTCAAATCCTCCCGCTGATTTTCAAGAAGGGGGAGAAACGGGGGCGCAAATGCAGGATCTTTGCTGATTGCGGCTGCATTGGACGAATAGGTCATCCGGATCATGGGGATATCCTTTCGTCCGGTAATCTGGGACAGATTCCAGCACAGGGTTCCATAAACACGCAACAGATCATTAAAAGTGGTGCATTCATCAATACGATTAAGCACAAAAATGATCCGGTCTTCAGAGGTATGGGCGGTCAGAGTATCCCGAATACTTTTATAGGCCTCCCGAACGGTTCCGGCCTTGTGGGCGTCAAACAGAACCAGCACTAGCCCGGCCTTTTGGGCCAGATCGCCGAGGACCTCCTGATAATCATATCCCCGGTCACGCTCGGAAATGCTGTCAAGCATACCGGGGGTATCAATGATGGCCAGATTTTTCAAAAAAGGCGAGTTTATTTTTTTCAGTTGAAAATGAGCGGCAAAGCGCTGGCCGTGTTTGCGAAGGGTGGAAAAGGGATATTCAGGATCATTCAGCAGGGCCTTGCCGTCTCGTTGTTCCACCACCTGTATCCCTTCTGTTTCCGGTACGGAATCATCGTAGGTCAGTACGGTAAATGAATCATCTGTGGGGGCCTGGCCGGTGTCCTGAATCTTTGCGCCTAAAAATTCATTGATCAAGGAAGATTTACCGGATGAATAATTGCCGATGACCAGCACCATAGGACGCCATTTTACATTGGTCTCCAGAGGCATATCGCTGTAACCGTAGCGCTGGGCCACCGGTGTCAGGTGCTTGGTGATGGTATCCACGATATCTTCCCGAAGGGCATTCATATAATTTTTACGGTGCATGGATTTCTCCAAAATAATGTTCAGATTAAAATATGCCGCTCAAAAATGATATCAGGCGACAGATATTGTCATTAAGTCAGCGACTCGAGTATAGAAAAACAGCACAAGGGTGTCAATTTGATTTATTGTACTGATATGCTGTTTCAATAAAACACCCCACGCGACCCCAATCATAAATTTTCCTGCAAACAAGTTGTCTTCAAGATTTTGATATAAAATACTGTATTTTTGTTATATTATACTTATGCTTGAAATTTAGGCTTAAGAGCCTGTTTAAAAATTAGGGGATCGGAGCGAATCTCATGGGATTGCAGCCGATTCATCTATTTTTAAACAGGCTCTAAGTTACTACTGAAATACTTTCTTCTGCATACTGTCTATAATACAATTTTAAAAAAAACGGCGATTAAAAGCGTTCAACAATATTTTTTTTTAAAGGATAAAATATGAGTCAGGACTATTTTCCATTTTTATCGAATATTGAGCCTTTTTCTTTTTTACCTGAAAAAGAGATCAAACACATAGCCGATTTGATTCAAGTTGAATCATATAATAATAAAAAAATATTATTTCGTCAGGGAATGTCAGAATTAGAAAATATATATATATTAAAAAATGGTACGGCAGAGCGGTTTTATGAAGATATATATAAAAATTTAATAACCGTTGCTTTACATAAAGGTGAAGTTTTTGGTGGAATATCAATTCTTTTGAATGAATCTGTTGCTATAAGGTCTTTGGAAATACAAAATAACACTTCTTTTTATACATTGCCTAAAAACGTTTTTATATCTTTATGTGATGAATATGAAGATTTTAAATATCATTTTACCAATACATTCGGGAAAAGAATGCTTGATAAAACATATTCAAATCTGATTGCACAAAAAAGAAGTGCTAAAGAAGAATCTTTGCAGTTTTTTAGTAATTCTATATCAAGCGTAATAAGACGCAATGTTCTGTTCTGCGGTGCAAACAATTCTATAAAAGATGCTGCAATTTTAATGAAACAGCACCGATGCAGTTCTATACTAATAAAACAGGACGGCAGATTTATAGGCATAACTACAGATCAGGATTTTAGAAATAAAGTTGTTGCTGCCGATTTAAAAATTTCAAATCCCATTTCTGATATAATGTCTTCTCCTCTAATAAGTATACCAGAGCATTCAAGTGTCTTTGAGGCTTTCATAAAAATAATGAAAACCGGTATAAAACATTTAGCAGTAATAAACAATGAAAATGATGCGATAGGAGTGATTTCAAATAGCGATCTTATAAATGCGCAGGGCAAACTTCCTTTTTTGTTTATAAAAGAAATAAATAAGGCCGACTCTTATGAAGAAATATCAAAAAAACAAAAACAGCTTCCCCAAAGCATATATACTTTAATAAATGAGGGCGCAAAAGCTCAAAATATAAATAATTTTGTTACTGCAATAACAGATGCGATCTTAGAAAAGCTGATAAAGTTTGCTATACAGGAAATAGGGCAACCTCCTGTCAAGTTTGCTTTTATGGTTATGGGAAGTGAAGGCAGAAAAGAACAGACGCTTAAAACAGACCAAGATAATGCTATTATTTTTGAGGATGTAAATGAGGAAAAATTGGAATCCGTAAATGCATATTTTTTAAAGTTAGGCGAACACGTGTGTAATATGCTTGATAAAACAGGATATGATTTTTGTAAGGGTAATATAATGGCAAAAAATCCCAAATGGTGTCAGCCTGTTTCTATATGGAAAAAGTATTTTAAAGAATGGATTTATAACGCCAGTCCTGAGACGCTTCTTAAGACAAGCATTTTTTTTGATTTTCGTTTTGGATATGGAGATATTAGTTTAGTAAATGACCTTAGAGCGTCTCTTTTTGACTTTTTGGGCAACCGGAAAGTTTTTTTCAGGTATATGGCTGAAAACACATCTCACTTTAGAGTACCTATAGGTTTTTTTGGTAATTTTATTGTTGAATCTAAAGGTAAATTTAAAAATACGTTTGATATTAAAAGACCTATGATGCTTGTGGTGGATTTTGCAAGAATATATGCGCTTCAACATAAGATAGCTGCTACAAATACGATAGAACGATTAGAGCTGCTATATAAAAAAAATGCAATAAGCGAATCCGATTATAGTGATATAAGCCATTCTTATAGCTATATGATGAATTTAAGATTTATAAATCAAATACATGGGATTATCAATGAAGGCAGGGACCCTGATAATAATATTAATCCTAAAAAGCTATCAAGAATAGAGCAGCAGACATTAAAAGAAATATTTAAAAAAATAGAAAAAAGGGTAAATCTCCAACAGGAGTTTTTGGTAGTCATGTGAGAGGGAGAATTCTTTTTACAGCACGCCAACTTTTCAGGACGTCGGTGTCTCTTCTGTCTCTTCGGGTTTATACTCTATGATGTCCTGATCGGTATCAGATGGCCCTTCAAGCTGAAGCGGCTGATCGACTCCGGCGTTATACTCAAGGCTGATACGATGTTTTTGAAGTTCTGTATGGCTTTGGATGCTTCTTTTGGCAAGCAGGTAACGCAGATAAATAATCCACAGACATACACAGATAACGATTCCTATTAACACGAAAAATATCCATTCGTACTGAACAAAAAATTCAAATCCGATGTGTCCAAGGTAAGTGAACATATTGGGAATGATCCAGTATGATATCCCCCCAATAAACACCAGAAAGGCGATGTTGAAAATATTCATACGACCGATGCGGTCCAACGTCGATTCAAGCTTGCTTTCACTGCCAGGTTCATTTAGCGGATCTGATGAATTGCCACTTGCCACCTTCTCTGCATGAAAGATCACCAGATACGCTTTGACGACAAATGCAAACAGCATCATGGCCCCAATGGGAATGCAGATGGCCGCCACAAACCAGGCTCGAAATGGAAACGGCTCGTCATGTTTGTTGAGTTGTACGGTGTAGTTGTCAAGGGAACCGAATATCTTTTCGAAATTAGGCCTGTTAAAATCACTGAGATTATCACCACTGGTCTCGTGTATGACATGGCCCTGCTTATCGAGTACCTGAAGGACGGATTGTTTGCCTGACTGCATGACCGCCAGGGCAAAAATTTCAAGCTCAAGTAGAAAAAGCCCCACAACAATAATAGTGAAAAGGGCCTTATGTTCGCTCAGTAGTTTAGTGATTGGAGATGATTTCACGGCATTACTTCTTTAAATTTTAAAAAAAAGGTGGGACAAATACAGTCCCACCCTGTAATATTTTCTTACTTTGGTCTTACTTTGGTCTTACATTGATGTAGAACACACGCCTGCTGACAGGAACTCTCTGTTCAAGCGAGCGATATTGGTGATTTCAATGTTTTTAGGACATGATGCTTCGCATTCTCTTTCGTTTGAGCAGTTGCCGAAGCCGCAAGTATCCATAGTTCTTACCATGGCCAATGCGCGTTTAGCTGCTTCAGGCCTACCCTGGGGAAGCAGAGCAAGATGAGAAATCTTGGCGCTGACAAACAGCATTGCAGAAGCATTCGGACATGCAGCAACACAAGCACCGCAACCAATACATTCTGCTGCATTCATTGCAAGTTCACCAGTTTCATAGGTAACCGGAAAAATGTTTGCGTCGGGTGCACCACCAGATTTAGCAGTGATATATCCTCCGGCCTGAATAATCTTATCAAAGGCACTTCTGTCCACAACAAGATCTTTTACGACCTTAAACGCTTTTGCCCTGAAGGGTTCAACAAATACTGTGTCACCATCTTTGAAACGTCTCATGTGAAGCTGGCAGAGTGTAGTGCCTTTCTCTTCTCCGTGGGCATACCCGTTTACAACTTGACCGCACATTCCGCAAATACCCTCGCGGCAATCATGATCAAAAGCTATGGGCTCTATTCCCTTAATCGTAAGATCATCATTCACGATATCAAGCATTTCCAGAAAAGAGGCATCAGTAGAGATGTTTTTTGCTTGATAGGTCTCAATTTTGCCTTTTTTCTCACCCTGTTTCTGGCGCCACACCTTAAGTGTTAGATTGATAAATTTTTCTTCCATCACTTGTAGCTCCTTTGCGTTAATTTCACAGTCTCAAAAACAAGTGGCTCTTTATTTAAGATAGGATCTTTGCCTTCACCGGCATATTCCCAGGCAGATGCATGACAGAAATTTTCATCATCCCTCTTGGCTTCGTTTTCTTCTGTCTGGGACTCTTCTCTAAAATGCCCACCACAGGATTCTTCACGAGTCAATGCATCACGCGCCAGAAGTTCGCCGAATTCAAGGTAGTCAGCAAGTCTGTAGCCTTTTTCCAGAGTCTGGTTAAAATCTTTGCTGCTGCCTGTAACATTAACATTTTCCCAGAATTCTTCACGAAGTGCGGAAATTTTCTGAATCGCTTCTTTCAGCCCTGCGTCATTACGGGCCATGCCACAGTATTCCCACATGTAGTGACCAAGCTCTTTATGAATATCATCAACGGTTCTCTTGCCGTTAATGTTCATAAGCTTGTTCAGTTTCTCATTAAGCTGTTTCTCTGAATCTTTAAACGCCTGGTGAGAAGTATTTACATCCGCCAAGGACTGGGTTGCCAGGTATCCGCCGATGGTATAGGGAAGAACAAAATATCCGTCTGACAGGCCCTGCATCAATGCACTTGCACCAAGACGGTTGGCACCATGGTCAGAGAAGTTAGCACCACCCAGACAGAAAAGACCGTCACGGGTTGTCATAAGGTTATAATCAACCCAGGTTCCGCCCATTACATAATGGATGGCAGGATAGATTTTCATGGGCACTTTGTACGGATCTTCATCCTGAATCTTATGGTACATCTGGAAAAGGTTGCCATATTTTGCTCTGATGACATCTTCACCGTCACGTTGGATTGCTTCGGTAAAATCCAGATATACAGCAAGGCCAGTATTTCCAACACCTCTTCCTTCGTCGCATGCAATTTTTGCATTACGGGAAGCCACATCGCGAGGTACAAGGTTACCGAAACTTGGATATTTACGTTCCAGGTAGTAATCCCTTTCGTTTTCAGGGATTTGTTCCGGGCTGCGGTTATCTCCAGCTTTCTTTGGAGCCCAGACTCTTCCGTCATTTCTGAGACTTTCACTCATGAGCGTCAGTTTAGACTGGTAGTCGCCATGCACGGTAATACATGTGGGATGGATCTGGGTATAACAGGGATTGGCAAAAGCCGCGCCTTTTTTGTAAGCGGCCCAGCATGCAGAGACATTGGAGTGCATACCACTGGTGGACAAAAAGTATACATTGTCGTATCCGCCGGTGGCAAGAACTACGGCATGGGCTGAATGACTTTCAATTTCTCCGGTTACCAGATCACGGCAAACAACACCTCTGGCGCAACCATCTATAACAACGATGTCAAGAATATCTTTTCTTGGGTACATCTCTACGCCACCAAGGCCGATCTGACGACTTAGCTGGCCGTAAACGCCGAGAAGCAACTGCTGCCCGGTCTGACCTCTGGCATAAAAGGTACGTTGAACCTGGGACCCGCCGAATGAACGGTTGGCCAGAAGCCCACCGTATTCTCTTGCAAAGGGAACACCTGTGGCAACACACTGGTCAATAATATTATTGGCATTCTGGGCAAGACGATAGACATTTGCTTCTCTTGCACGATAGTCGCCGCCCTTTATTGTATCATAAAAAAGGTTGTATACGCTGTCGCCGTCACCAGGATAGTTTTTTGCTGCGTTGATACCGCCCTGGGCTGCAATACTGTGCGCTCTTCGCGGAGAGTCCTGGATGCAGAAGTTTTTTACCTTATATCCAAGATCTGCCAAAGTTGCCGCGGCTGAACCGCCGGCGAGTCCTGTTCCCACAACAATGACTTCAAATTTTCTTTTATTTGCAGGATTGACTCTTTTTAAATCAAATTTATATCTATCCCATTTGCCCTCGAGAGGACCGGACGGAACATTGGAATTTAATTGCATGTATCCCCCTGATTAATTGATAGTTATAGCTATGAGACCATATTTAAAGCGATAGGAATAAAACCAAAGCCTACCCCGACAACCAAACTAAAAAGTATGCCGAATCCTCTAACGATAGGCATATATTTCGGATGGCTGGCGCCAAAGGACTGAAAAGCACTCCAAAAACCGTGATTCACATGAAATGCCACCACAATCGAAGATACGATATAAAACACAAGATAAGCAGGCTGAGAAAGAACCCCAGCTGTAACATCAAATGTTGTTTGGGTAGAATGATCAGCGAATTTAAGACCAATAAGATGGATCGCTATAAAAACCAATATAAAAAGACCTGTGTAAGGCATAGTGGCCGATGCCAATGTCCGGCCGCCGGCGTTACTCTTTTTTTTGTATTTAACAGGTCTTGCCGCAAGGTTTTGAAAATAGAGAATAAGTGCCGTTCCGATATGAATCAGGGCAAAAATAATCAAACCCGCTTCAGCGATGTGGATAAAGACCCCAAGTGCATGAAGATGCTCAACATAAGCATTAAAAGCATCTTTTCCGCCATAAACAAACATGTTGCCAATGAGGTGGGTTGTTAGGAAGAGGCAGAAAGCGAGACCGGTTACTGCCATAAACTGCTTCTTGGCTACAGAGCAGCTAAAAGTTCGTACCAGCCAGTTCATAATTTAATCCTTTCTAAATCAGCAACACTGCATTAAGTTTCATGCAACATTGCCTTAAATTTTAATAAAATTAAATACTAAATCGTATTCAGCGAAACAGTGCCACTATTTTTTTATCTCCCTCCTTGTATCCCTCCTTTTGTGTTTAATATTATTAATATATACCTATTGTAATACCAATCAAAAACAAGCCCTGCCGAATGCATACGAACCAAGGAAGTTTAAAATGTATAAACAATACATGTTGAATTGTCAATATAAAATTGTTAATTAATTTTTTCACAATTTTACTAATATTTTCAAAGACTTCACCTTGGGCGCAGCGCTTTCAACACACTGTTTTTAATGAGTTTTTCTAATACAATTCTTATACCATATAGAGTGGTTTGATGGACGGACTCAACCATGAACTGAGGCAGTGCTGATCATATAAGTACTTGCCTGCTTTTTTACGTCAACCATAGTGGGGTAGATTGCCTGAAAATCGGTAAAAAGCTCTGGCTCATGTGGTCACATCACCCACATTTTTTATATGCGAGACCCTAATCAGGGCTACCGATTTAAGCCGGGACACCCTTTGAAACAAGGCTTCTCCGGACCCCCGGTTCATGAAGATTAAGTAATGCAAAACTCTCATAACCGGGTCAAACTGTCCCGCGTTATGTCGGTAGCCCTAATCAGTCACTCAATTACTTATCTATTTTGTTGTGGGGTGAGGCGGGGTAGTGATAGGCTATGTTGATTTGCACCTGAAAGCTTATCAACATATATTAACAAAGAAAAACAGAATTGAAAAAGATGTATAGACCCTCCATAGCAAAAGAACAGGGGTGAGCTTTTGTACTCTTGCGGCTCCCCCCTGCTTTTAACGTACGCCGCTTATCCGGCCAGGCAAGAAGAATTATTGTGCCGGCTCGTTCATCTGCGCGTCGTTGACTGCCACTGCCGCCATATTGACAATATCTGAGACATCATCTGCACGCTGCAGCACATGGATGGGTTTTTTCATTCCCATGAGGATGGGGCCGACAGCAACGGCGTTCCCTAGTTTAGCCAACATTTTATAGGTAATATTACCCGATTGCAGGTCCGGGAAAATAAAAACGTTTGCATCCCCCTTGAGGCTTGAGAAAGGGTATTGATTTTTGACGATGTCGGGATCCAGGGCAACATTCGCCTGGATTTCCCCATCTACCGTCAGCTCCGGAGCCCATTCCTTGACCAAGGCAGTTGCTTTTTTCACTTTCAGTGTTAATGGGTGATAGGCGCTGCCGAAGTTGGAAAAAGAGAGCATGGCAACGCGTGGTGTAACGTCAAAATGCTGTGCCTGCTCGGAAGCCAGGATGGCGGTTTCAGCCAACTCTTCTGCCGTCGGCTCAATGGTAACAGTCGTATCGGCGCAAAAGATTACCTTTTTCTTGAACACCATCATGTACAGGCCATGCACTTTGGACAAGCCGTCCTTTTTACCGATCACTTCTATAGCCGGTGAGATGACATCGGGATAATGGGCGTTGATACCCGAAAGCAGGGCATCCGCATCTCCTTGTTCCACCATGATGGCCCCAAAATAATTTCCATTCTTCCGCAGGCAGTGGCGGGCATCATAGCGCGTCATGCCTTTACGTTGACGTTTATTAAAAAGTACTTCCGTGTATGCGTCGAGTTTTTCACTGTTGCGGGGGTTGATGATTTCCGTGTCACGCAGATCAATATTAAGGGCTTTAGCTCTCTCTCGGATAACTTGTTCGTCGCCGATAAGAATAGGGATAGCAATTTTTTCGTCCAGCAGGACTTGTACCGAACGCAGGATTTTATCTTCTTTGCCTTCCGGAAAAACCACCCGTTTAGGCGCCGCTTTCGCTTTGTTGATCATGGTACGCATGATCTCTTTTGAGCGCCCCTGAAGCGCTTCCAGGTGTTCAACGTATTTCGCCATGTCCGAAATGGGTCTGCGGGCGACACCGGAATCCATGGCAGCCTTTGCAACGGCGGGTGCCATGCGTAACAAAACCCGCGGATCAAAAGGTTTAGGGAGAAGATATTCCCGCCCGAATGCAATATCACTGTTGCCGTAGGCCCGGCGTACGGAATCCGGAACATCTTCCTTTGCCAGTTGGGCAAGGGCATGGACTGCTGCCAGTTTCATCTCTTCATTAATGGCGCTGGCATGGGTATCCAAAGCGCCTCGAAAAAGGAAAGGGAAGCACAGGACATTGTTCACCTGGTTATTGTAGTCGGAGCGTCCGGTGCCGACGATAACATCACCACGCACCGATTTTGCATCATCCGGGGTAATCTCCGGATCAGGATTAGCCATGGCAAAAACAATTGGGTCTTTGGCCATGGTGCGCAGCATGTCGGCGGTAAGGGCCCCTTTGACCGACACCCCGAAAAAGATATCCGCACCCTTCATCGCATCGTCAAGCGTACGGTCATCCGTTTGCGCCGCCAAGCGCTCTTTGTACGGGTTCATCCCCTCAGTACGGCCTTTATATATGACACCCTTGGAGTCGCAGAGAACAAGGTTGTTTTTGTTAACCCCCATGGAGATTAGAAGATTAGCGCAGGCAATACCGGCTGCTCCGGCCCCATTAAATACAACCTTGATGTCTTCAATCTTTTTTTCGACAAGCTCTATGGCGTTAACCATGCCGGCAGCGGCAATAATCGCCGTTCCGTGCTGATCATCATGGAACACCGGGATGTTCATGGTTTTTTGCAGCTCTTCTTCGATGTAAAAGCACTCCGGACCTTTGATATCTTCCAGGTTGATCCCCCCAAAGGTTGGCTCAAGCAGCTGTACTGTACGGATCAATTCATCCGGATCTTTGGTATTCAGCTCAATATCAAAAACATCGATATCGGCAAAACTTTTGAACAAAACACCCTTCCCCTCCATAACCGGCTTACTGGCAAGCGCGCCAATATTTCCAAGACCGAGTACTGCCGTCCCGTTGGAAACAACGGCGACAAGATTTCCCTTTGCTGTATATTCGTAGGCCATCCCCGGTTCTTCTTCAATTGCCAGACAGGGTTGGGCAACACCCGGGCTATAGGCAAGAGACAGATCTCTGCTTGTTGCGCAGGGTTTGGTGGTGATGACTTCAATTTTACCTTTACGACCACTCCGGTGATACTCCAGAGCATCAGTGAATTGTGACATTATTCCTTCCTTTAATTATGATCAGGCAGGTGAAGGGATTGCAAGGTGCTGTGCCAAACTATAAAGGCGCACCTGGTTACATCTTTATCCGGATCTGTTTTTAATTCTCGCATGGATAAATTTCTCTATTTAAAACAAATAAATAGCTCTATTTTTTAGATTTTGTCAAGAACCAAACGCTGTTTGGGTGACTCGTGTTCTTGACCATTTATGATCCCCAACGTTGCAAAAATTCAAGTCTCATGGAAACAACAGGCCATCCAATGCCGGATTTGGGTCAGAAAGATAGGTATTATGTATTTTTTATCTTAGGCGCACCATTCAATCTTACTAATTTTCAATATAAAACAAGTCATTTCACAAAATAAAATTAGGTATCATAAACTCATTACCGACTAAACAAAAGCTCACATCAAAGCAGAGCAGTTAAAAATGCTTGACACAAACGGTTCCCTTAATTAGGTATGTAACCAACACCAGATGCACAACACAATGAAACATTAAGGGATTGCCGGAAAATACCGTTTTTTATTAGTTTTTATATTTTACAGCCGCGTCTTTTTCAGACCGTCTGCACGGAGCATCTTAATGTAGCGTTTTTAAGAGAGGATAAAGGACCTTAAACCATTGGCGGACCGAAAACCGGAAAGCCCATGGTTTTTTTTTGCCGAACGCCGAAAGTTTAACAACCACCATTAATAAAGGAAGAGTTACCATGAAACAAAAACACCTTGTACTTGCAATGCTGGTCACTATTCTGTCGATGCTTCTGGTATCAGGGGCTGTGGCGGCAGACGTTTACAAAATCGGAGGCATTTTTTCGGTCACCGGACGAGCCTCGTTTTTGGGAGATCCTGAAAAGAAAACCATGGAGATGATGGTAGAACAAATCAATGCGGCCGGCGGCATTGACGGACACATGCTTGAGGCGGTGATTTATGACTCCGAAGGAGATCCGGCCAAAGCCGTATCCGCTGTAAACAAGCTGATCCACAAAGATCAAGTCATTGCCATCATCGGCCCTTCCACCACGCCCACCACCCTTGCCATTGTCAATTTCACCAAGCGGGCCAAAGTGCCTTTGATAAGCTGTGCCGCCGGCATCAAGATCACCACCCCGGTGGATCCCTGGGTATTCAAAACCGCCCAGAGTGATTTACTGGCCGTGACAGCCGTGTACCAGCAGATGAAAGCCGTCGGCATTAAGAAAATCGGCATTCTCACAGTGTCCAACGCCTATGGTGAAAGTGGGAAAAAACAACTTTTGAGCCAGGCGGAAAAATTCGGCATCCAGGTGATCTTAAACGAAAGCTTTGGCGCCAAAGATACCGATACCACGCCCCAGCTGGCTAAAATAAAGGCAGCCGGCCCAGACGCAATTGTGTGCTGGGGAACAAATCCGGGCCCAGCCGTGGTAGCAAAAAATGCAAAACAGCTTAAAATCGACATCCCACTGTACCAGAGCCATGGGGTGGGCTCACCCAAATTCATTGAATTGGCCGGAGATTCAGCCAACGGCAATATCCTGCCCACCGGTAAGATTCTTGTGACAAGTCTTCTGGATGATTCCGACCCCCAGAAAAAAATGCTTGAAGATTATCAAAAAGCCTATAAAAATAAATATTCTGGAAACGTATCAGGATTCGGCGGATATGCCTTTGATGCCGTCAACCTTCTGGCCGGGGCCTTAAAGGGCAGCGGTGGCGACAAGGAAAAAATCCGGGATAACCTGGAAGACACCAAAGGCTACGTAGGTGCCACAGGGGAATTCAACTTCACCACCCAGGACCATAACGGTCTCTCCCCAGCCGCCTTTGTCATGGTGGAAATCCAAGACGGCACCTGGACACTGTTAAAATAACAAGGGGTTTTCATGCAGGAAATTGTCCAATATCTGTTTTCAGGTATTACCACCGGCGCCGTGTATGCAGTGATCGCCGTGGGCCTGTCCATGCTTTACAGCTCCACGGAGCTGATCAACTTTGCCCACGGGGAGTTTGTCATGATCGGGGCGCTGGTCATGGTGACGCTATGGGTTCATTTAGGGCTTCCGTTGCCCGTCGCCGTGGCAGGCGCTGTGGCAGCCGGGTGTGTGCTGGGGATAGTGTTTGAACGGTTTGCCATCCGTACGGCCAGAAATCCCGAGCCGATCACCCTGATTATTATTACAGTCGGGGCAGGCATTTTCCTCAAAGGCGCAGCCATGATTGTCTGGGGAAAAGACCCCTTCAGCATGCCCTCCTTTTCCAGCCATGAATCCATTGAAATTTTTGGCGCCGCCCTGCTACCCCAGAGCATCTGGATCGTTACAGCCGCCCTGGTGCTGGCAGGCGGCATCCATCTGTTCTTGAAACAGACGCTCACCGGCAAAGCCATGGTGGCCTGTGCCGTCAACAAGAAGGCTGCCTGGCTGTCGGGCATCCCGTCTGAAAAGATGGGAATTCTGGCCTTTGGCATCAGCACAGGCTGCGGAGCGATAGCAGGCATCTTCATTGCCCCCATTACCATGAGTTCCTATGACATGGGCACCATCCTGGGGCTTAAAGGATTTTGTGCCGCCATGATCGGGGGACTTGGCAGCCTGTGGGGCGCCTTTGCAGGGGGATTGCTTCTGGGTATTCTGGAATCTTTGGGTGCGGGCCTTATCTCCTCGGGTCTGAAGGATGCCATAGCTTTTGTGCTTCTGCTCCTAATTCTTTACATCCGGCCGGGTGGACTGTTTGCGGCCAAAGAGGCCAAACGGTTTTAGAAAATGACGGATAAAAATAAATATATCTGGATTGAATACCTGATCTTTGTCTGTGCGGTGTCGGCATTTGGGCTTGCCACGAAAAACACCTATTACCTTCAGATCATGACCTTTATCGGAATCAACACCCTGCTGGGATTAGGTCTTAACATGCTCATGGGGTACACTGGTCAGGTCTCTTTAGGTCATGCCGCTTTTTACGGCATTGGGGCCTACACCACGGCCATCCTCTCGGGCACATACGGCTTAAATCCCTGGCTGGCCCTTGTGTGCGCCGTAGCTGCCGCCGTATTCATTGCGTTCATTGTGGGGCTTCCCACCCTGAGACTCTCCGGCTATTACCTTGCCATGGGCACGCTCGGCTTCGGCATGATTATCAATATTGTGATCCGGGAGTGGGCCGACCTGACCGGCGGGGCGTCGGGATTTGTGGGAATCCCCGTGCTGGAGGCAGGATCCATTGTCTTCATGTCCGGGGCCAGTTACTATTTTCTTGTCTGGGGCATTGTGCTTGTCGCCATGATTATTTGCCGCAGGCTTCTTGCCTCCCGTATGGGACGTGCGCTTCGGGCCATCCATGACGGAGAAAACGCCGCTGTTGCCATCGGCGTCAATACGCACTTGCTTAAACTTCAAATATTTATGTTTTCAGCGGCCCTGGGCGCGGTTGCAGGTTTTTTGTATGCCCATTTTGTCCTTTTTATCAGCCCTGGGTCGTTCGGATTCATGTTTTCCATTAAAATTGTCACCATGGTAGTGATCGGCGGTATGGCAAGCGTATGGGGAGCGCTGCTCGGCGCAGCCGTATTGACCCTTCTACCCGAAGTGCTCCACGGGTTTGCCGAATATGAAATGATCATTTTCGGACTGATTTTAATGCTTGTAATGATATTCATGCCCCAGGGACTAACCCAGGGGATCATGGATATGATCCGGACAGCCCGGAGGGCAAAATCATGATATTGTCACAACAAGCGCACGAAACCCGGGCCGAACAAATCCTTGAGGTGCAGGATCTGACCAAGATGTTCGGCGGGGTCACGGCCCAGGATCAAATCAGTTTTTCCATTGAAAAAGGCATCGTATGTGGACTGATTGGCCCCAACGGGGCCGGGAAGACCACGCTGTTCAACATGATTACCGGTATTTACCGGCCCGATGCCGGCAAGGTGGTCTTCAATGGAAAGGATATCAAAAAAACGCCGGTCCACAGATTAGTCAAAGCAGGTGTGGCCAGGACCTTCCAGCATGTGGAGCTTTTTTCATCCATGACCTTGCTGGAAAACATCATGGTGGGCATGCATGTGCGCACCAAAGCAGGCTTCTGGGCCGCTGTCACCCGAATACCGGCCATGAAAAAAGAAGAGCGGCAGTCCCGCCGACGGGCGGAAGAGCTGCTTGAATTCACAAATCTTACAGCCGATGCCCATAAAATGGCAGGCGACCTGCCCGCAGGCCGTCAGAAAACCGCACAGATCGCCCGGGCTCTGGCTTCGGATCCCCTGCTGCTGCTGCTTGACGAACCGGCTGCCGGGTTGAATCCGGTAGAAACCCACGCCCTTGGCAAATTGATCCAAAAAATAAAACAATCCGGGATCACAATGATGCTGGTGGAACATGACATGAGCCTAGTCATGGAAATATCTGACAAGGTGGTTGTTCTGGACCGAGGGAAAAAACTGGCCGAAGGCACACCCCGACAGATCCAGAATAATGAGGCCGTTATGTCAGCTTACCTGGGCAACGGATAATATTTGAATGACAACTCACCCATCTGCGTCGTTGCTGCAAAAATTTGTAATCCTGATTGCCAATTGTATTTTGGTTACAAATTTCCTTGCGCCTTGCAGCGGGGCAAGTTCTCATCCAAATTAAACGTTTAAAAAAAAGAATCAGACAAAACTTTTATATGCTGAAAATTAAAAATCTGAGATGCTGTTACGGAAAAATAGCCGTGGTTCACACCGTGAGTCTTTCGGTGAGACAGGGGGAATTGATCTCCATCATCGGTGCCAACGGAGCAGGCAAAAGCACCCTTTTAGCCGCGGTATGCGGCCTGTTAAAAAGCTGGTCCGGAGAGATAGAGTTCAAAGGCCTCCCCCTTAACGGCATGTCAGCCCCGGCCATTGTCAGGCAGGGTATCAGCATGGTACCCGAAGGCCGGCAGATATTTTCCCCACTGAGCGTTATGGACAATCTGAAAATGGGGGCATATACCCGGTTCCGGAAAGAGGGAAAAAGCCGTGTGGCCGAAGATCTTGATCGGGTGGTTCAGATGTTTCCCATTCTAAAGGAGCGTTCAGCCCAGCTGGCCGGCACCCTGTCAGGCGGCGAACAGCAAATGCTTGCCATCGGCAGAGCTTTGATGGCTCGCCCGACCCTGCTGGTACTCGACGAGCCCTCCATGGGCCTTGCCCCCAAAATTGTAGAGATGATCTTTTCCACGATCCAGGATCTGTCACACAGCGGGGTGACCATTCTTCTGGTGGAGCAGAACGCCAGGGCCGCTTTGAAAATTTCGGATCGGGGCTATGTGCTTGAAACAGGTAAAATGGTACTCCAGGGCAGTGCAGATGAACTTTTAGTGGACGACGATGTCAAGCGAGCCTACCTTGGCAAGGATTATGGCGATTTTTTGGACGAAAGGAATCAATAATGTCCGAACAGATAAATAAAACCGTAGATATGGATGACAACGATAAGACCCAGCGTCAGCTTGAGCGACTGCAGGCCACATTAAACCGGGCATGCAAGAATGTACCCTTCCACCGGAACCGCATCCGGGAAGCAGGCCTTTCAGATATTACCGGACTTGAAGACATAGAAAAACTGCCCTTCATGGACAGAACCCACCTGGCCACCCACTACCCCTACGGACTATTTGCCGTTCCTTTGCGGGATATTGTGCGCATCCACACAGCTCCCGGATCCGGCACCAGCCCCTCAATCAGCGGATATACAAAAACAGATCTAATGATCTGGAAAAAAATGGTTGCAGGGGCCTATGCCGAAGCCAATGTGACGGACAGGGATATTATCCTCGTCCATCTGCCGCCGGGCCTTGCCAACTGGGCCAGGGATTACAAAGACGGGGGCGAGGCCGTAGGCGCCAGTGTGATTCCCAATTCCCCCCTGTCCGTGGCCAAGACCCTGATGGTTCTCAGAGACTACAAGGTCACAACCCTTGTAACCACCCCGGTCTTTGCCCGGCATCTGACTGCCCACATGTTTGACCGGGAATGCCACCCCAACGCATTGAACCTGAAACAGATCATCCTAGTGGGAGAACCCGATGACGGACGCACGATTTCCGAACTAAGGGACAGTCTCCATGTGGATGTCTGGCTCAATTACGGCTTAAGCGAAATCCCTGGTCCTGCCATTGCCCATGAATGCCGTTATCATGATGGGCTGCACATCAATGATGACCATATCCTGCCCGAAATCATTGATCCTGCCACAGGCGTACCCCTTCCGACAGGCGAAAAAGGGGAGCTGGTACTGACCACGCTTTCAGCACGGGCATTCCCGCTGATCCGCTTTCGCACCGGTGATATGGCAACATTAATCTCCCAGGTGTGCCCGTGCGGCGCAACCTCCACCCGGATACAGTGGCTGGCTGAACAGGCTGACAATTACATGCTCATATCAGGCATCCGGGTGTCCCAGGCCCAGGTCAGGGAAAACCTTAAAATCGCTTTAAAGATGCCCGCCCTCGGCTGTACCATGAAAAGATCCTGCCGGTCCGGTGAAGACATACTGTTGATAGCACTAATCATGGACGAACACCTGTTTTCAGATGAAATCAAAAATCTGCAGCAGTTGATAGCCCACGCCGAAGAGACCCTGACGGAACAAAACGGCATCAAGGTAAAACTGCGACTGACACAGCAACGCGCTTGATAAAGGGACCACGGCAATTATATTATGGCATCCACGCAGGCCGTCATGGTTGAATGAAAAGCTCTCCCTCACTGCGAAAAACCCGATCAATTTCCTGTTTGGAAAACACAATTTGACACAGCTGGTTTCTCCTGGATCTGAAACTGGCGTCACAGGACAACAGAGGATAGCTCCACATGGGGGAAAAACCGCATATCATACTGGTCTTTCAGCCGGTCCCAATTTTGGGTAAGAACCTGTTTAAAAATTTCGTCCAAGGCATTGCAGTCCAACCATCCATGTAACTTTCCCCCCAGGGCCAGGACCCAATCCCCATAATCTTCATGCACCAGGCAGGGCTATTAAAACAGACGGGCACAGGTCATTAAAAAAACACCGGTTGCACGAGGGCTTTCTTGCATGGCAGATTTGGCGACCAAAATAAATAAACTGCAGCCCGATATCGTTCCACACCGCCTTGGGTAAAACATCCATCAGTTCAAACTCCACCTTGACCGGATCCGTCGCATCAGTAAGTCCCAGGCGCCTTGACACCCGCAGCACATGGGTATCCACCACAATGGTCGGGATATTGAAACATACGGACCGGACCACATTGGCAGTTTTTCTTCCCACACCGGGCAGACGGGTCAATGCCGAGATATCCCGGGGGACCTTTCCATCGAACTCTTTTTGAATTTTATTTGCACAGGCCTTGATATTCTTTGCCTTATTATTGTAAAAGCCGGTGGAAAAAATTATTTTTTTTATGTCATCAAGGTTTGCACCAGCAAGGGCATCTGAATCAGGGTAGCGTGCGAACAAAACCGTTGTCACTTTATTGACCTGCTTATCCGTGCACTGGGCAGACAGGATGGTCGCAATGAGCAGCTCAAAGGCAGAAGTGTAATCAAGCTGTGTATTGACAACCGGATAATGTACCTTTAGTCTCTCAATAATAACCGACACAAATGTGGATACCTGTCCCATAACTTAGAACTTATATATGAACCCTATTAAAACCACAAGACAAGTCAAAGCCTTAGGGCTTTGCTCGGGCGGGCTTGACAGCATACTGGCAGCCCTCATACTCAAGGACCAGGGCATTGACGTAACCTGGATCAGTTTTGAAACACCCTTTTTTGATGCCAAGGCTGCCAAAAAAGCCTCGAAGCAGACCGGGATTCCCTTGATTGTAAAAGACATCACCGATGACTACATGGAAATGATAAAAGCCCCCAAAGCAGGTTTCGGCAAAAACATGAACCCATGCATGGACTGCCACACATTGATGTTTGCCAAGGCAGGCGCCATGATGGCACAAACCGGGGCTGATTTTTTGTTTTCAGGTGAGGTGGTGGGACAGCGGCCAAAATCCCAGACAAAAAATTCCCTGCGCTATGTTGAAAAACATTGTGGCTTTGACGGCCTGATTCTTCGTCCGCTAAGTGCAGGCCTACTGCCCGAGACCATTGCCGAACAAAAGGGTCTTGTGGACAGAAGTCGTCTTCTGTCCTTCAGCGGCCGGAGCAGAAAGCCCCAGGCCGCCCTGGCAGAAAAATACGGCATCACGGAATATCCCTCTCCGGCCGGGGGATGCCTGCTCACGGACAAGGGGTTCTCCCAGCGACTGAGAGATCTTTTATATGTCCAGAAGACAGAAGATAAAACCCAGCTTCATTTGCTTAAACACGGCCGACACTTCCGCCTGGACAGCAGGTCCAAGCTTGTGGTGGGAAGAAATAAGGCAGAAAACAAACGGATCATGAATCTCTATGACCCAAAAACCCACATCCGACTTCGCTGTACCTACCTGCCCGGCCCGGACGCCCTGGTGTTCGGCCAGACCGACGAGGCAGCCCTGCATCTGGCGGCCACAATCACATCCGGATACACCAAAGCATCTGCCGGTGCGTTGACGACTATCAGTGTTTTTCAAAATCAGGAAACAAGACAGATAGAGGTTGTCACGCCTGAATCAGGCGCATTTCATAATCTGTTGATACAAACACCCTGACCCGCCCCGGCCTGGCCCTATTTCTTAACTGTTGCTCTCAATCTTACGCCTGCCCGAACCATCGTCAACTCATGACTCACAAACGCTGGCACTTCGAGCAAGAACCGAAGAACGATTAATGGCACGATGCGGTATCATCTACCCGGGCCGCCTTGAGCTGCCCGCAGGCCGCAGAAATATCATCCCCCTTGCTTTTCCTGACAATGGCGGTCATATTCCGGTCTAAAAGAATGGTCAAAAAAGCATCAATACGCGCCCGTGGAGGCCTTTTAAAGGGCGCTTTGGCATGCTCGTTAAACGGAATAAGATTGACTTTTGCCCGAATAGGGGCAAGCAGGCGGGCCAGTGCATGTGCATGACCATCACTGTCATTAACCCCGCTCATCAGAATATACTCAAAGGTAATTTTGTTCCTGGGCTTCATGTCAAATTTTTTGCAGGCCGCAAGCAATGCCTCAATGGGCCAGGTACGATTAATCGGCATCAGGCGTGAACGCAGGTCATCTTCCGTGGCATTGAGCGACACGGCAAGGTTAACTTCGGTGTCATGGCCCAGCTGAACAATTTTAGGCGCAATGCCGGAGGTTGAAACAGTTACCTTTCGAGAGGAGAACTTCATCCCGAAATCCGTATCAAAGATCACACCAAGGCTGCGCAAAAGGTTATCATAATTGGCCAAAGGCTCCCCCATGCCCATGAACACGATATTGGACAAAAACAAAGGCTCTTTACCCTGTTGGGCGACGTAACGGCGTGCATCCCGAATTTGTCCCACAATCTCTCCCATGGTCAGGTTCCTTTTAAACCCGGTCTTGGCGGTCAGGCAAAATTTACAGTTCATGGCACATCCGGCCTGGGTGGAGACACAAAGTGTATAATGGTCTTTTTCGGGTATGAGCACGCTTTCCACATACTCCCCGTCTGCCATCCGGTGCAAAAACTTCTTTGTGGTATCAGCAGAAGTTTCCATATTTTCCAGCGCCAGGGTTCCCACGCAGAAATGTTCGGCCAATTCCTCCCGCAACGCCTTGCCCAGGTCGGTCATCTCTTCAAACCCGCCTGCAAGCTTCAGGTACAGCCACTTGAACACCTGGTCAGCCCTGAAACGCTGTATCCCCCTATTTTCAAACCATTCACCCAAATCCTGCCGGGTAAAATCCAGTATATCTTTCATTGTACACACCTGCATGTTTTATATTATTTCCTTGACATTACACGGATTATTTTTTAAATTCAATGATTTGATTTGACACTGACAAAAAGGTTATCTTGCACATGTTTGACAATTTAAGCGACCGGCTGGATTCTGTTTTTAAAAAACTTAAAGGACACGGGACCCTTACCGAGAACAACATCGAAGACGCCTTAAAACAGGTCAGGTTGGCACTTCTGGAAGCCGATGTCAATTATAAGGTTGCAAAAAATGTCATTTCAGATATAAAGGCCCGAGCCCTTGGCCAGGAGGTCATGCAAAGTCTGACCCCGGGTCAGCAGGTCATCAAGATTGTAAATGAAGAATTTACAGAAATGATGGGCTCCACCCACCAGGAACTGGACTTTGCCGCCACAGGAACAACGGCCATCATGCTGGTGGGGTTGCAGGGCTCCGGCAAGACGACCACAGCGGGCAAGCTGGCCCGTTTTCTGCGCAAAACCGGCAGAAAACCCTATCTTGTGCCTGTGGATGTATACCGCCCGGCCGCCATTGACCAGCTGACCAAGCTGGGAAAACAGATGGATGTGCCGGTATTTGCATCCACAACCGACATGAAGCCGCTCAAGATTTGCCAGGATGCAAAGCTTGCCGCAAGGGACCTTGGCTGTGACACCCTGCTCATTGACACCGCAGGTCGGTTGCATCTGGATGACGCGCTCATGGCCGAGCTGGAAGAGATTAAAAAAGGCATCAACCCCGCAGAAACGCTTCTGGTGGCAGATGCCATGACCGGCCAGGATGCGGTGAACATTGCCGGTGAATTTGACAAACGGTTGGATATTTCCGGCTTTGTACTGACCAAAATGGACGGTGATGCCAGAGGCGGTGCAGCACTGTCCATCAAAGCAGTGACAGGCAAGCCCTTAAAATTCATCGGTGTGGGTGAAAAAACCACGGCCCTTGAACCCTTTCATCCGGACCGCATGTCTTCCAGGATTCTTGGTATGGGAGACACCCTGTCTTTTATTGAAAAGGCAGTGGAAGCGGTTGACGAGAAAGAGGCCAAGGCCCTTGAAAAGAAGTTTAGAAAAAATCAATTTACCCTGGAAGATTTTAAAAATCAGATGCAGCAGGTACGCAAAATGGGATCTATAAAGGATCTTTTAGGCATGCTGCCCGGGGTGAATAAAAAAATGCTCAAAGATTTGAACATTAACGATAAAGAATTTATAAAAATAGAGGCAATTATTAGCTCCATGACCCCGGAAGAACGAGCCAAACACGCAATCATAAAAGCGTCCCGTAAAAGACGGATTGCACTGGGTTCGGGAACATCGGTTCAGGATGTGAATAAACTGCTTAAAAGCTACACCCAGTCCATGAAAATGATGAAAAAATTTAATAAAGGCGGCATGAATTCCCTTCGGAGCATGCTTCCATTCTAAGGAGACGACAAAGACCATGGCAGTAAAACTCAGACTTACCCGTAAAGGCACCAAAAAGAAACCCTTTTACAGAATCGTTGCCGCTGATATTGAGGCACCCAGGGACGGCAAGTTCCTTGAAGCCGTCGGCACCTATGATCCCATGCAGGATCCAGCCGTTATCAACCTGAAGCAAGACCGGATTCAGTACTGGCTGGAACAGGGTGCAATACCCACCACAACGGTAAAAAGTATCCTTAAAAAACAGAACGCGCAGAGCGTTTCTGCTTAGGGACACCGTAAAAGAACAAAACCGCTGGACACGCCTTGAAAACAGCCGGGCCCCCTTATGTCATTGATTAGGAGACGTTTTTATGAAAGAGCTGATTGAGTATTTAGCAAAGGCATTGGTAGACAATCCCGATGAGGTTCAGGTATCCGAAGTAACAGGTGACCAGACTTCCGTGCTTGAACTCAAGGTGGCAAAGGAAGACCTGGGCAAGGTTATCGGTAAACAGGGCAGATCAGCCAGGGCCATGAGAACAATCCTGAGTGCCGCGGCCACAAAGATGAAAAAACGCACGGTACTGGAAATCATCGAGTAGCGCCATGGAATTTTCGGACACCTGGCTGACCATCGGCAAGGTCACTGGCGTTCACGGCCTTGGGGGAAATCTGAAAGTGTGGTCCTGGGCCCAGTCGCCCGACACATTCACCAAGGGACTTGCCGTGGTGCTCAAAAATGAGGATGCCCCCCAGGACCCTGGCCGAGAATATATAATAATCAAAACCGGCAGGTATAAAAAGGGCGTGCTTTTAACCCTTGAAGGGGTCAGTACCCGGGAAGCCTCGGAATCCCTTGTGGGAAAAATTGTTCTGATTGATAAAACCAACCTGCCGGACCTGGATGAAGACACCTGGTACTGGCAGGATCTGATCGGATTGACGGTTGTGGATATCTGTGAAGGGGAACTTGGAAAAGTAGTCCAGCTTTTTCCCACAGGCGCAGATGATATCCTGGTGGTTACGGATGAAACGCCCCAGGGCAAACAGGAAGTTCTGATCCCTATGAATGCGGCGTTTGTTAAGGATGTAAACCTTGACACAGGTGTGATTACAACCGAATTACCCGAAGGGTTTGTCACGGACTTATTTTGATCATGAAGTTTACCGTACTGACACTGTTTCCGGAATTTCTGGAAGCTTTTTTTGCCAACGGCATCATGGCCAGGGCTTTGAACCGGAAGGTTATCAGCGCGGACAGCATCAATATCCGAGATTTTGCTTGCGATCGGCATAACAGCGTGGATGACCGCCCCTACGGCGGAGGAAGCGGCATGGTAATGATGCCGGGGCCGTTGGAAAAGGCTATTGATTCTGCCAGACAGATATCCGATAGTCCTCGGGTGGTGTGCTTAAGCCCCCAGGGCAGCCCCTTTACCCAGGCCCGGGCCTGTGAACTTGCCGCATCCAGGCAGGACCTGATTCTGATCTGCGGCCGGTACGAGGGGATTGACGAGCGGGTATATACCCGCCAGGTTGATGAAGAGATCTGCGTGGGGGATTTTGTGATGACCGGCGGAGAGATTGCTGCCATGGCAGTGATTGATGCCGTTGCCAGAATGATTCCAGGAGTTCTTGGGAGCAATGAATCATCCCAATGTGAATCGTTTATGGACAACCGACTGGAATATGCCCAATACACCCGGCCCGAGGTCTATGAAGACATGACCGTACCCGGGGTGCTCTTATCCGGGAACCATGAAAAGATACGGCAGTGGCGCAGGCGCTCGGCCCTGGAACGAACCTTTATCAAGCGCCCGGACCTGTTTGAAACCCGGACGCCGGATAATGAAGAAAAAAAAATTTTACGGCAGTGGTGCCGGGAACTTGAGGCGTTAATCCATAAATGAGTTCACTTATAACGAGTTCAAACGATGAAAAAAATGATCAACGCAACACTAAAGATCTGGATTTAAGCAAGGATCCCGTGGCACTAAATCTTTACCTGGCACTAATCCACTCCCCAGTGGTCAATAAAAATGGGCAGATCATAGGCTCAGCTCTGACCAACATGGATCTGCATGACATTGCCAGGGCAGGCCGAACATTTGGGGTAAAGGCCTATTATGTGGTCACCCCCTATGAAGACCAGAGAACCCTGGCCTTCCAGATTATGGATCACTGGACCCATGGCCATGGCGGAAGGGTTAATCCGGCACGAAAGTCCGCCCTTGAACGGGTGAGGGTGGCGGATACATTTGAAGCCGTCTGCACTGATATAGAAAATGAACAGGGGCAGGCTGTGGTAAAAGTTGCCACCAGCGCCCACAGTCAGGGCGCCACAAGCAGTTGCAGAACGCTTGGGCAGGAATTGAAGGGTAATGTCCCCCATGTGCTTGTGTTTGGCACAGCTTGGGGGCTGGCACCGGAAGTGATCAACCAGTGTGACCATATCCTAGAACCCATACAGGGGTCAGGATCATATAATCACTTAAGCGTCCGGTCTGCGGCATCCATATATTTAGACAGATTAATAAACAGCTGAAAAAATAGCATGGGCTGATCTGGCCTATCACACCCAGACGCAACCCCACAGCAAAAAAACAACAGCAATTCAACAATTTATTGTGACTTTCATATAAAAAACAGAAGGAACAAAACATGACAGCAAACCTAATCCAAAAAATTGAAAGAGAACAGATGCGCCTTGATATCCCGGATTTCGACTCCGGGGATACCGTAAAGGTTCATGTAAAAATCAGGGAAGGTGAAAAGGAACGTATCCAGGTTTTCCAGGGCGTGGTTATCAAAAAGACCAAAGGCCTTTCCAGCGCACGGTTCACCGTTAGAAAAATTTCCGGCGGCGTCGGCGTTGAAAGAATTTTCCCTCTGTTTTCCCCAGCCATTGACAAAATTGAAGTGGTCACCCGGGGACGTGTAAGAAGATCCAAACTTTACTATTTGAGAAATCTGCGCGGCAAAGCTGCAAGAATCAAAGAAAAACGCTTTGCCTGATATCCGCGTCAGCTTCTCAGTCGACATGCTGGCCTTTGAAAAACAGGCTATGTTGAACGGATATAAAGTGATTGCAGGTGTTGATGAGGCCGGCAGGGGACCCCTTGCCGGCCCTGTCGTGTCTGCGGCGGTGGTGCTTCCTGATAATTTGGATGTCCCGGGCATCAATGATTCTAAAAAGCTTTCCGAAAAAAAAAGAGAGGCACTTTTTCCAGTGATCCAAAGCCACGCCATTGCCTTTGGCATCGGCATGGCCGACCATGAGGAAATTGATCGAATTAATATTTTGCAGGCATCACTGCTCTCCATGAAACGGGCGGTTGAAGACCTGCAGATTACACCGGATTATCTGCTCATCGACGGCAAATTCACCATAAACAGCACCATTGACCAGCGCTCCGTTATAAAAGGAGACGCGTTGAGCCTGTCCATTGCAGCAGCCTCTATTATAGCCAAGGTCACACGGGACCGAATCATGGCAGACCTTGACGTACAATATCCCCAATACGGCCTTAAGAAGCATAAAGGATATCCAACCAAAGCCCATAAAGAGGCGATCCTGACCCATGGCCCCTGCCCTGTTCATCGTAAAAGCTTCAAGGGCGTAAAGGATATATGAGCCTTGGAGGAAAACAGCTTGGCAAAAAGGGAGAACTTGCTGCCCGGCAGTTCCTTTTGTCCCGGGGCTATAAAATATTGGAATCCAATTATTCAACCCCACAGTTTGAGATCGATATCATAGCAAAAGACAATGAGACGCTGTGCTTTATTGAAGTCAAAACTCGGACAGGCGTTAAAAAAGGTCTACCCCGGGAAAGCGTAACAAGAGCCAAGCAGAGAAAAATTATCATGGGTGCCCAATACTATCTGAGCCTGAATAAAATAACCAATACCCGGCTGCGATTTGATGTGGTGGAAATATTATACAAGGACAGTTCACACACCGCCTGTGACATCACTTTGATCCCCAATGCCTTTCAAGGATGCTAACAATGGTCGGCACGCTTTATATTGTAGCAACGCCTTTAGGCAACCTTGAGGATATGACATTTCGGGCGGTACGCATCCTAAAGGAAGTGGACCTGATTGCAGCCGAAGACACTCGTCATTCCAAAAAGTTACTGGGTCATTACGGCATCACAACCCCCACAGTCGCCTGCCATGAGCACAATGAAACCGTAAAAGCCCATGATCTGATCCAACGGCTTGAGAAGGGAGTCTCCATCGCCTTGATCAGCGATGCAGGCACGCCTTTGATTTCAGACCCCGGTTACCGTCTGGTTTCCCAGGCCGGAGAAAAGGGCATTCCCATTGTGCCGATTCCCGGATGCAATGCCGCGATTACCGGATTGAGTGCATCCGGACTGCCCACCGACACCTTTGTCTTCCTAGGCTTTCCACCTAAAAAACAGGGTCGGCTGAACAGCTTTCTCAATGATGCCGCCCATCATAAGGCCACACTGATATTTTATGAATCCCCCCGGCGCGTTATTCGGCTGATATCTTCGGCCATAACAACATTTGGCGACCGCCAGGCCTGTCTTGCCAGGGAATTGACAAAACAGTATGAGGAGTTTATCCGTGGCCCTCTATCCGCGCTCCTATCTACCCTTGAGAGTCGGGAAACCATCAAAGGCGAATGCGTCCTGTTTATCAAAGGAGAGGACGAACAGCCCGTCGCTTTATCTACAGAACAGATCGAAACCATGATCATGGAAGGTCTGACCCAGAATATGCGGACCGGTGAGCTTGCAAAAGAAATAGCTGAACTGGCAAACTGCCCTAAATCCAGGGCTTACGACATGATTTTAACTCTGAAAAACCGTTTTTAAACTCCTTTTGCTTACCGATCCACCTGTCCTAAACCACCACAGATAAGGCACAAAACGAATTCGCCCCTTTCCAGATTGATAAACCCCTTGCCAAATCAGGGGCAAAAGCCTTATAAAGGATCAAAATATTAGCAAAGTATAAAATTAATATTAGGATTAAAATTCTGATAAAATGGACCGGCTTACCCGGACCCATATATATCCAATTTTCACAAAGGAAATAAAACTATCATGAGCATTGAAATATGCTATGTCATCGTAGTGATGCTGCTCCTGTTTGCAATTTTTGATCTGATTGTTGGGGTTACCAATGATGCGGTTAATTTTTTAAACTCTTCCATCGGGTCCAAAGCCGCACCCTTTAAAATAATCATGATTATTGCCAGTGCCGGAATTCTGGCCGGCGTTACTTTTTCTGCAGGCATGATGGAAGTTGCCCGGAAAGGTATTTTTCATCCAGAACTTTTTACCATGCCCGAACTTTTGACCATATTTCTGGCTGTCATGATCACGGACGTCCTGCTTTTAGATCTTTTCAACACATATGGCCTACCCACCTCCACGACAGTATCCATTGTATTTGAGCTACTCGGTTCTGCCGTGGCCCTGTCCGTAATAAAACTTGCCGCCCATGCCGATTCGGGCCTTGGGCTTTTGGACTATATTAACTCGGGCAAAGCCATCACAATCGTCTTTGGGATATTATTATCCATTATCGTGGCATTTGTTTCAGGTGCAATTGTTCAGTTTATATCCAGACTTATCTTCACCTTTAACTATGAAAAACGGCTGAAGTATTACGGCGCGCTATGGGGCGGCGTAGCCCTTACCGTCATTACCTTTTTCATCCTTGTTAAAGGGGCCAAAGGGGCCACATTCATGGATGCACAGATGGTGATATGGATAAAGGGCCACTCTTTTATTATCATGGGCGGTATTTTCACAATCTCGGCCATCATCCTTCAAATTCTCATCAGCGTATTCAAAATAAATATTCTTAAACCCATTGTCCTTGTGGGTACGTTTGCTCTGGCCATGGCCTTTGCTGCCAACGATCTTGTCAATTTTATCGGTGTCCCCCTAGCGGGTCTGAATGCCTTCAAAGCAGCGCTGGCCTCATCGGATCCCCTGAACATCACCATGGGAGCACTGGGGGGAAAAGTTCACACCCAGACCGTTATCATGCTCATTGCAGGCGCCATCATGGTGACAACCCTGTGGGTATCACGCAAGTCAAGGACTGTGTCCGAAACAGAAATCAGCCTGGCCCAGCAGGATGAAGGTATGGAGCGGTTTGAATCTGTTTGGCTGTCCAGGCGTATCGTCAACCTATTCCACAGTCTTTTTATGTCTGTCAAAGCCATTGCACCACCCGTCATCGGCAGAGTTATAGCCAGAAGAATCAACCCGATCCCCGAAGACAATCATGTTGGAGGCAAGAAAAAGCCTTCCTTTGATCTGCTGCGTGCGTCTGTGAATCTGATGGTGGCATCTGCAGTGGTCTCCATGGCCACATCCTTGAAATTGCCTTTGTCCACCACCTATGTGACGTTTATGGTCGCCATGGGGTCTTCCTTTTCAGACCAGGCCTGGGGCAGGGAAAGCGCCGTATACCGTGTTACCGGCGTTTTAACAGTGATAGGCGGCTGGTTTATGACCGCGCTTATTGCCTTTGTGGCCTCCTTTATCAGCGCCAATATCATCTACCATTTTAAAATGCCCGGCGTAGTCGGTCTAATGATCTTTGTATTTTTCATGATCCGCAGAAACAAAAAGCACCACGAAGGCACTGAAAAAACCAAAGAAGAGATCACCATTTACCATCTTGAAGAGGTGGAGGATTTCCAGTCTTCTGTTTCAGCAACCTTTGACCACATTGCCCTTCATCTTCAAGGCATGAGACTCTCTTTAGGGACTGCATTTGATGGGCTGTTTCAAGAAGATTTGGACGCCTTAAGGGCGCATCGCAGGAAGGTCAAGCAGTTCCAGGTACGCAGCAATATAATCATTGCGAATATTTTTAAAGTATTACGGCTCCTGCAGCGGGGGGATCACAAGGGGTCGTTCAACTATTACCAGATTATCCGGCGCCTCCAAAAACTTAACGACGGGTACAGGGATATAGTAATCAGATCCACCAGGCATGTGGCCAACCGACACAAAGGACTTTTACCAGCCCAGATCGAGGAACTCAAGGAAATCAAAATAGAATTTCTTTACATTCTTGAGCAGGTGGAAATCGCATTCAATAAAAAGGATCTTGTGGACTGCAATCACATCGCTGCAAGGTTCCACTATCTAAGGGACCTTGTGGATGAATACAATGCCAATCAGATCGCCAGGATCAGGGAAGAATCTTCAAAGACACGTCTGAGCATCATGTACTATGCCATTTCCGGCAATTGCGTCATGATGGCCAAACAAACCGTCAAACTCCTTGAAATATTCAATGAGGCCCTGCCCTCAAAAGACGGCACCAATGCCTGCAAAAACTTACACTTAGATTGATTCTTTTTTCAGTTAATCTGCGGTCCTTATACTCGATCGTCAAGTTTTTAGGAAATTTGTTCAAGTTCAAGGCGGAAACAATTTTTAACCGGAGGAATATACAATATATTTTGAGGATTAAAAATTGCTTCCAACGCCGAAGTTGGGCAAATTAACAAAAACTTGATCATCGAGTTATAAATCGAACTTAAACCGGATTAGAGCTTCTGTTTTTTCACCGTCCGAAGAAAATCCGATGGCAGCCCGCCCGCCTAAGAAATCGTTCATAGAACGGCTTGAGATGTCACATTCTACTTCATGATCGATAAGATGAAGCGTGGAAGAAAAGTCAATAATATTTAGCCGGGAGTTAAATTCAAGTACCGGAGACAGATTGTGATCAAGTTCGCCTGAAAAGGATATGGATTGTAACGATTCTTTTTTGCTTTCTGTTTGGGGAATGGTTTTGCCCAAATCAGAGCCGCTATTGTTAAGTGTTTTACGGTATTCAAACCGAAAATTGCGAATCAAACGCTGTCGATACTGGTTCAGATTTTTACCGATCCGGGTATCTTTAAATAATTGAGCGGCACTGGACAGGGCAATTTTTTTTGCTGAAGAATTTTGTTGAACGGTTTGCCCCCTTGCCAAAGGGGTCGGGTCAGATGCTGACCATGAAGAAGAAATAGGGTCTGCTCCGGTTGAATAACCTGTTAGGGTGATCAAAAGTATCAAAGCCATCGCCAAGATTTTAAAAATTTCGTTTAAGGAGTTCATAAATCCCCCTCTTGCTTGGTCGGACAGCCTTTATGCGTTCAATCCCGGCCGACCTTATTTAAATGTCCATTAGTCCTCACATAAACTGGTTCAAAATTGAATTCCCGGGTACTTAAAGAAGAAGGGATGATAAACAATCGTTCTGGCCTGGCTATCGATATCCAGACTCACCCCACACAAAGCACAAAAGTAACTTAACAACCTATTGGAGCTTTTAAATATATAGTCTTATTATACCTTTTTAAAATTAAAATTCAAGGACGTTGACAATTGATAAACGCAAAAGCGGCCCGTTCCTATAATCAGGAAAGGGCCGCTTTAATTTACATCACAAAACGGATGTCAGCTAAGGAAAAACCTTCACTTACATCTTGGAACCTTCTGCATGGCTCTGCAGTTTTACTTCAACCTTTTCGGTCAGGCTGGCATAGTATGCTCTGAGGATAACCAGAACTTCTTCACGGCCAAAGTGATCAACAACAGGTTCGTTGTTGGACAGGGCGTGACGCAGTTTGGTACCGGAGAGGATAACACGGTCGTCCTTGCCATGGGGGCAGGTTCTCATGGAAGCCATGCCGTCGCATTTCTTGCAGTAGAAGGTCCAGTCAATTTTCAACGGTTCGCACAGCAGGCGTTTTCCATCATCTTCGGGCATGGGGATTGCGTCAAAAATTTCCTGTGCTTCAAACAGGGTGTAAAAATCACCAACGCCGGCATGGTCACGACCGATGATCATTCTGTTAACACCGTAGTTCTGACGGAATGTGGCATGCAGCAGGCCTTCACGGGGACCGGCATATCTCATGTCAAGGGGATATCCGCCGTTAATAACGTGCTCGGGTACGAAGTAATCCTGGATCAGACGATCGATACATTCGATACGAACTTCTGCGGGGATGTCGCCGGGTTTCAGGTTACCGATCAAAGAATGGATCAGAACGCCGTCACATACGTCAAGGGCGATCTTGCACAGATGCTCATGGGATCTGTGCATGGGGTTTCTCAGCTGCATGGAAGCAACGTTGGCCCAGCCTTTTTCGTCCATAATAGCGCGGGTTTCTTTGGGGGTCAGGTAAACACCTTTAAATTTCTCGGGAAATTCACCTTCGGAGAGAACTTTTACAGGACCTGCCAGGCAGAATTCTTTTCTGGCCATAACCATCTGAACGCCGGGATGATCTTCCATGGCGATTTTCCAGAAAACGTCATCTTCAGACTCTTCGCCATGACCTTTGTAGACTTTCTCACATTCCCATTTCTTCTCGTCTTCGGTCATTTCGAATTTTTCTTCGATCTTCATGGTGGCATAGATTTCACCGTCTTTTTCCAGGGTGATTTCATCGCCAACATTGATCTCTGCAGCATCAGCAGCAGCAGCATCAAGCATAACGGGTACCGGCCAGAAAGTGCCGTCAGACAGCAGGAAGTCTTCGCAAACGCTTTTCCAGTCAGCTTTGGTGATGAAGCCCGTCAGCGGAGAAAAACCGCCGATACCCAGCATAATCAGGTCGCCTTTAACCTGGGAAGAAATTTCAATTTTCTTCAGACCTGCGGCTTTTTTCAGTTCAGCTTCCAGTTCTGCGCCTTCAAGCTTGCAGCATACAAGACCTTTTCCACCATGGGGTGCAACTAATTTAGACATGTACGTCATTCTCCTTAATCTGTGGTTAACTTCCATTATAGGTGTCAGATGCCTTGACCCGGCACCTGACTTCAATTTTATTTAAAAATCTTGTAAGATTTAATGATGATTCGCCAATTTGTCAAGAAATATATTTGCTTAACTCTAACAGTTCTCCCACCTCATCCATGGATACTGCATGGGCATGGGCTTGCAGCCCGGGCTGTTTAAACGCTATAAACCAGGTTCCGGCCGCTTCAGCCGCTTTTTTATCGAATATGGAATCTCCGATGAACACAATCTGCCGGGGCAGCAGTGCAAAGGCGCCCATAATTTTTTCCAGCTGGTCAGGGAAGGGTTTGGGATTGGCCACATCAGATGCCGTAACAACAATATCAAATGACTTTCTCAGCTTATGCTCAATAAGTACACGTCCCATCGTATTTGTTCGATTTGTGGCCACACCACGCACCAGACCGGCCTGTTTTATGGCATCAAGCAACTCAAGCAGGCCCAGCTCCATCCGCATCAAAGGGATCACGGATGCATAGCCGATGTTTTTAATCATTTCAAATACCGGCCGGTGTTCATCCATTTCCGGAAAAAGATATTCAACAGCAGTATTTACCGTCATCATATGAATGTTGTTAAACTGCTCGTCGTCAAGGGGCGGTTTATTAAAACCTGCCAGGATCTCGTTATAAAATTGACGGTTGGCCTGGGCCGTATCAAACATGACACCGTCGCAGTCAAACACAACGGCCTTAATTCCTGCTGTATCCATTTTGTTAGATTCCTTGGGGCTATTCATTGTTTCCATGTATCCTTGAATCACTGGTTTCCATAAGCTCAGCCCCTTCAAAAAAGGCATATACACTGATTCTCAAATGCGATTTATTGGGATTATCTGTTGTCAGTGTAATAAAATCATAAATATCCCCAGAATGGTCGGAATAACAGGAAACTCTGACCTGCCAAGTTTTTTTCCCCTGGGCTGGAGTGATCAGCTCAGCCTTTATCTGTTTATTATACTTAAGCGTCATGCCAAGGATCTTTAATTCATCCTTGTGCGCCGGTTCAATTGTGACCACGTCACTCAAGGTCTGGCCGGGAGCCCCGCTCAAATTCACGGTGCTGGGGCTGATTTTGATGATCTCTTTAACTTTACCTACAATTTTCAAATAAAATTTTTTGTTTTTAGGATCATCGGTTTTAACCAGAATATTTTTAAGCAACTCACGTCCGCCCAGCCCTGCGGTCTTAAGGCCAATGGTAATTTTCCCTTCCCCGCCCGGGGGAATCTGCCTGTCATAGGCTTTTTTGTCACAGCCTCAAGGAGGCCGAACCCCGGTAATGTTCAGGGGGGCATCCCCCTGGTTTTGTATTATAAAATCATGGGTTAAAGACGTTCCTTCAAACACAGGCTCAAACTCAAAAGATGGGTCCACAGGTACAGCGATAGGCCCCGCCCATACATAAACCGGGCCCGCAAAGAGGAATGCGGCAATGAGTATAAAATTGATGTATTTCATTTTTTGAATCCATTTATATTTTAGCAACGAATAGAAAAAATAGCCTATTCGATCCTTAAATTCAAGGCTGCCCATTAATAGTAGACAAAAATCAGGAAAACTAATTGTTCAGCAAGCAGAAAAAAGGATTTCATTAACCTGACGGCAAAGCAGGGTATCCATATCCAAAATCGTGTTGTCAATGCGCCGGACCGGCACCATTCCCATGAGTGCATTGGTCACAAACACGTAAGGCTGGGCGCAAAGGGTTTCAACATCCACAGAAACCTTGCGTACAATAAAGCCTTTTTTTGCCATAATCTGCATGACGGATTTAAGCGTTATCCCATTAAGCACATGACTGGAAGCTGCCACGACCATATTTTTTCCATCCAGAGCCATGATATTGCAGGTATTTGTTTCAGAAACAGTATTATCTGAATTTAAAATCAGGGATTCATCCGCGCCATGATCAAGGGCAAAAGCTCGAGCCCGGTCGTAGAACAGATAATTCATGGATTTATGGTCTGCCAGAAATGAATGCCGGGCATGGGGAAAGGCAACCAGGTCAAGGCCCTGTTTCCCGAGCAGTTCAAGGCGGTGCACATAGGTGCGGATAAAAGCGGCAGCAAATACATGGCGCCCCGGCCGGTCATCCTTTGCAGCCACAAGCTTGACCGCACAAGTCTTTTGTTCAAACCCATTTTGTGAAACAAGCTGTCCGATAACCGATTCCCAGCAGATATCGGGCAAATCCTTGCCAAATATAGATTTCCAGGACTTTTCCAGCCGCCTGATATGTTCAGGCAGTCGAATGGGCATTCCCGCGTCCACACGGATGGTTTCAAACAGACCCGCACCGTATAAAAATCCTGGGATGTCAGCCGGCACCCGGGCATGGGCCTGGGGGACAAAGCGGCCATTTATCCAGGAGATGACGGGTTTGTCAATATTGGGGACTGCCCTTTGTGCCAGGGTGTCCATCAGGGTTTTCCCCTTGACCAGGGTCTCTTCAAACTCTTTTTCGGGATCGGAATCATAGACCACGCCGCCGCCCACGGAAAATGTCAAACGCCCGTCATGTATAACGGCAGTGCGAATGGCAATGGACAGATCCATGGTGCCGTGAAAGCTTAAATATCCTATGGAACCGGTATACACATGACGCGTTACAGGTTCGAACGAGTCAATAATTTCCATGGATCGGATCTTAGGGCAACCGGTGATGGAGCCTCCGGGAAAGGCGGCCCGAAATACTTCAGCGCAGGAAACACCCTCTTTCAGCCGACCTTCAACCACAGAGACCAGATGATACACATTGTCATAGGTCTCCAGGCGCTTATGGGCGGTTACTTCCACAGAATCATGTTCGGTGACCCGGGACAAATCATTGCGCATCAGGTCGACAATCATGGTCAGTTCAGCAGCATCTTTGGTGCTCCGGGACAAAATTCTCGCGCGTTCCCTGTCCTGTGCAGGCGTGCTCCCCCGGGCAATGGTCCCCTTGATGGGCCGTGTTTCAACAGTCTGATTTTCAACTTTGAGAAAGCGCTCGGGCGAAGTAGAGACCACCTGGTGGTCCCCGGCCTGGACAAAGGCGAAAAAGGGGGCGGGATTCTTTTCGAACAACCTTAAAAACAGGGCATAGGCATCACCGCTGAATCCGGTTTCAAAACGCTGTGACAGATTGGCCTGGTAGATATCCCCCAGCCTTAAATGCTCAATAATCTGTGATACGGCTGACAGATATTCCGGCTTGGCAAATGAAGAGACAAACCCTGTGCCGTCAGTGCAGAAAACGCCGGGTTGCCAGGATTGTTCAAGGCGCTTTATAAAAGATTCTTCCCTGGCCAAAACATCTTTTTGTCCCCGATCCCGGTCAAACACAGGCAGACAAAGCCGGTTTTCACCGGTTTTTCGATCCTGAATCAAAATGACGGACGGGGCATACAGACAGATGTCGGGCAAACCGCTGCCCACACAGGTCCGGGGAAGGTCTTCAATTTTGTCTTTTAGATCATAGGCAAAATAACCGAACAGGCCGGCGGTTACAGGCAGTTTGAATGTCTTACCCAAAAAGCAATTTTTTTTTATCAGGGTGTCAACCATGCCCAAAGGATCCTGTTCTGTCTCATGGCAGACAAAGTCCCCGGCGGAATCTTTGACTTTAAGACAGACCACGTTCCCAGTTGCTTTCATCGTCAGCCAGGGATCGGCGGCAAGGATATGATATTGGGCACAGTCCAGATCAGATCCGGACAAAAGCACCACCGTGCCCTCCTGCCGGGAAAATCGGGCAGCAGCATGTTCAAACGACAGATCAAAATTTAAACCCCGGATCACAACATCGGTGATCCGGGGTAAAAAAAATTTTTCAGACATTATCTGAGAAAGGGGTTCATCCGCTTTTCATTGGCAATGGTGCTCTCAGGACCATGTCCGGGATAAACAATGGTGTTTTCGTCTAAATTGAGCAATTTGGTCTTTATGGAGGATATCAGGGTGTCATAATTACCGCCGGGAAGGTCGGTGCGCCCGATTGAGCCCATAAAAAGAGTGTCTCCGACAAACAGATGGCCGGGCGTGTAAAGGCTGATACCCCCGGGTGAGTGCCCCGGGGTGTGGATCACCTCAAAGGCAATATTGCCAAAAGTAATCGTGTCACCGTCCTTAAGATGAATATCGGCAGACGGAGAATTTTCTGCCCCGAGACCGAACATGGCAGCATGATTGGACAGATCCAGGAGCATGGGTTCGTCTTCGGGATGAACGGCAATTTGAGCAGCAGTGGCATCCTTCATTCTCTTGTTTGCCCCAACATGGTCAAAATGACCATGGGTGTTGATCAGATACTTTACCTTCAGTTCAGCCTTGGCAAGGGTCATGAGAATCCGGTCTGCATCATCACCCGGATCAATGACAGCGGCCTGTTTTGTATCTTCACACCCTACAATATAGCAGTTTGCCATAATAGGGCCGACTTCAAGTTTATGTATAATCAAGACATCCTCCTTGTTCTTCACATCATAGCTTAGGACCTCAGATGAAATACAGTGAACGAAATTGCGCCGAACTTTGGCTCATATACAAGGCACATCAAAGGTTTAATAGCTGGCCTATTAGGCCTTTGGTGCAACGCAGTAGATGAGTCAAAGGGCAAGTAATTTCGTTTACTTTATAAAATTTGCGGTCCTTAGGGCTCATACTGGGCTCGGATCCGGTCCAGTACCCCGTTGATGAACGGCCCGGAATCCCGGGTACCGAATGTTTTACCGATTTCAACCGCCTCATTAATGGATACCGATGACGGGATATCCGACAAATTGAGCATCTCAAACACGGCAATACGCATGATATTTCTGTCCACTGCCGGCATACGGGAAATCTTCCAGTTTTTGGCCCATTGATCCAAAAGAGTGTCTATCTTTTTGCGATTTTCAAGCACCCCTTCCACAAGCGTTTGAAAAAAAAGACGCGTGGGCTCACTTAAATCTTCCCCGTGCTGTTCAAGGAAATCATCCATTTGCAACCGGATATCAAGTTTATTGAGATCCAAAGCAAACAGGGCCTGCAGGGCCAACTCCCGGGATTTACGCCTGTCACCCATGTTCTATTCCATATTCTTGCACAGGTTTGCCATTTCAACGGCACCCATGGCCACATCAAAGCCCTTGTTACCGGATTTTGTACCGGCACGTTCAATGGCCTGCTCAATGGTCTCTGTGGTAAGAATACCAAACATCACCGGCACTTTGG
>Ga0193964_1000072_pt1 | contig 51559 bp, 50 predicted proteins | sample FB_7_MG_FD_140323 | JGI IMG/M metagenome (GOLD analysis project Ga0193964, IMG submission 140323) | Microbial mat bacterial communities from the Broadkill River, Lewes, Delaware, United States - FB_7_MG | ecosystem: Environmental > Aquatic > Freshwater > River > Microbial mats | place: USA... | reverse complement strand
TTAATAAAGCGCGTCAAGAAAAGCGTCAAGAGCAAGAGCGTGAAGAGCGGATGAGCAAGAAGCTTGAAATGCTTGTGGGTCGTAAGTAATTTAGTATAACTGCACTTATCATTCTAAAACGACGGCATTTGCCGTCGTTTTTTTGTTTGGGGCCGCTTAACCAGAAGGTTAGCGGTACTAATCAAGTGCTTTGGGAGAGCCGTGAAGATAGCCCTGGCTACCATCTGCCTCGAGTGTGCTAAGCAACTGTAGTTGCGTTTCGCGTTCGACGTGTTCTGCATATGCCTTGATCCCAAGGCTATGCGCAACGCTGATGAGGCTGCTTACAAAGAACCTATCTTCAGCATTTTGATCGATTTCACGTATCAATGAACCATCTATTTTAACAAAATCAGGTTGGACCGAGTAAAGATAAGAGAATCCACTCGGATGCACACCAAAATGGTCGACACCAAAACCTATACCGAGTGTTTTCAGGGTCTTTCTGAAATGAGTGATTTGGTCGATGTTATTTAAAACACTGGTTTCATCTAATTCAAATATCACTTTCCCTGATACATCAATCCCTTTGAGTTGAGTCGCAACCCAGCCCAAGAAATCATCGTTATTAAGTGATTCATGGCTTAAGTTAATGGTGAGTGGGCAAGCCGCATTATTCACTTTTTGTAATGCGAGCTCTATTACCGCTCTGTCCATCTCTGCCATTAAGCCCAGTTCTTTGACTAGGTTAATGAACTCTCCGGCGGATGCAGGTTTGTTTTCACGGTCTAGAATTCGAGCAAAAATTTCATCCTGTATGGGCATCGAGCTAGGGCGCTTGCTGAATACACTTTGCACCTGAAGGAATATTTTCCGTTGGTTGATCGCATTTGCTACATGCTGTTTCCAATCTGATTGCTGCGGTTGCGCAGTTTGATTATTTTCGTTGTTGTATTGCTTCCACAGTATCTGTTCTTTACTCGCCTCGTCAGAGGCAATTCGCGCTTCAGACAGCAGCTGGCTACTGTTACTTACATCGCTGCACTCACAGCTACCAATGCCGATGATAGGTTGTGATATTTCAGTGTTGGTTAACTGCCCAAGTAGCTTCCGGCTCTCCTGATCAACTTTCTCAAGTTTGAGTTTTAGTTGATCGGGGTCTGTATGGTTGGTGAGTAAAACAAAGTCAGCGCCGGTGATTCTTCCGAGGACCCCTTGATCTGCTTGGCGCGAGAGTTCTTCTAGAAGTGATGCGATGTGTTTGAGTAAGTTGTTGGTTTTATCCATCCCGATCTGTTGGTTAATTTGTTGTAGATTAATCAGATGGATGTTGAACAGTGTCCCTTTACCAAAATCTTTACGATAATCGAGTCGTTCCGCTAGCTGCGCTTCTGTTGCTCTTTGGTTCGAAAGGCCTGTTAGGCTATCTTGGTAGGCGTTACGGCGGAGATCTTCAATATTACGCGCTTGCTCTTCAAACATCCCTTTAACTTGGCGAACCATCCGATTCATCGCCTCTACAACGCGGCGAAGCTCTCGGGTACCTGGCAGTTTCTCTTGTTCGATATAGCGTTTTTCAGAGAGCGCTAGCGCTTGCGCTTCGACCTTATTTAATGGCCTCAACAAATAGCGAATGAGTGTGCTGATGGCAAGTAAGCAAACGATGGAAAGTGATACAAATAGAATAATACTATCTTGTGCCCCCTTCCAAAGTTTCTCGTAGGCGTAATCCGCGCTGCTTTGTACGTAAATTTTACCGACTTGTCGCCATTGATAAGTCACCTCTCTGTACATAGAGGGAGGCGTGATTTGTACCATCTCTTGGAACCATTGAGGGATGTCGCTGCTTATCTCAGGTGGAGTACTTTTTTCGAATAAAATCCCTTGCTCGGCATTAGTGACAATAATGCGTTGGTAGAAACCACTGTCAAAAATTGCATTAACAGCGGTTTCTACCGTCGCGCTATCATCTTCAGCCATAAAGGGGCCTAAATAGAGACCAAGATGGGTTGCGGAGTCTTGTGCATGAGATTCCAGCTGATCTTGTAGTATCGACCGTGAGCTTTCCGACATAATATAGAGGGTGCCGGAAACCAGGCCGATAAGAACTGCAAAAATTGCTGCTATCAGTTGGTTAACCAGTGACATAATGCATACTCCTAATCATTAAACCTAGCGTAGGTTAATGTCCTTATTTTCAATTCTTGATTGTAATTTTACCCAAGGTTTCACGCGATCTGAGGTGCCAACAAGCGTTGTTCTTCGTCCCATCTTTGATAGCCAGAGTTTATCACCATTAAAGCTGTAGACGTGGAGTAAATCTGGACGTTTAGACGCCGGCAAAATGGTGCCGTTAATATTGTCTAGTATCAAAGGGGTTGAGCGCGGGCTTGGGTAGTAGGTTAATACCATGTGAGCTTGGTTGTATTCTAGTGCTTTAACGTAGGCCAAGTTCATCTTCTTTACCGGTACGCCGAGTTCTTTAAGCGTATAATATTTAGCGATGCTAAAGTCTTCGCAATCCCCACCGTTAGTAATTAAAAATTCGACTGGGGTTGCCCAATAATCTTTCTTTTTCCAGTGTTTGATATCGTCTAAAAAGCGGACTTGGTTAAAAAAGTCATTAACCCTTTCTAATTTGTCCTCTTCGCTGTCATCAGCTAGCTCTGTGAGTAGGCTTTGCCAGGTCTCTAAGCGACGCTTTGCTTTTTCACCATACTGTTGACCTAGTTTTTCGATATCGGCTTTGCTGAGGCGGATGCTTTCGGCATCCACCTGGATAAAGATTAATCCTGAAATGGCAAACAGAAACGCCAGCAACGATGAACCGCATCGGCTGTTTTGGTTGCGTTTTTCTGTAAGATGAACTGATTTCAAGGTCTGTTCCGTAGCCTGTCAGGTTAATTCTATTTTGTCGGCATCATACCGCATTGTTTTAGTAGTTTTTGCCAGCTTTTCGTGTGCTTGTCTCTTGCGCGAATATAGTTAGCCCACAAACTATGCTGTTCTGATTTGGACAATACCATACGCTGATAAGTTTCGAGTTGTTTTGGCACAATTAAATTAAATTCTCTAAAGGAATCAATTAGATGATTGTTGAGATCTAACCATTCATTTGCATTTCTGTGGACCATCGCTAAGTAAGGCTGAACTTCGCCAATATAATATTTATAAAAAACATTGTTCATGATTTTGGCATTTTTAGTTGGTGTTTGCTGGTAGCAAAGTGGTTGTTTGGCCATCCCTTTTTCAAGTGTGGTTGAGGCTAGATTTAAGTGTAGTGTTACCAGCTGTAATGCGCTTAGAATTTTAGGGCCTGACTGATTTTTGTTAAGTGTTTCATAAAATGACTCTAATTCTAGTAGCTCTTTTGGCGGTGACCAGGCCTGCCCCTCAAGTGGTGTTCGAATAATAGAGATCAGTGAACGAAGGGCTTCAAACGTGGCCGCGCTACTGCCATTGTCATGAAGAGGTAGGGGACGTTTGTCACGGGCAAAATTTATCTCAATTTCTTTGGACGTAAAAATGCCATTCCATAGTTCAGAAGGCAAATTTCTGTGCTTGATTCGTTGTATCTCTTCGAGCCGTTCAGTAAATGCTCTATCTGCCGTTCTATCAATAAGTGTGTGCCGACATAGGCGAAGCAAATGGTAAAACTTAAGTTCGTAGCGCATTTTTTGGGAAGGAGCGTAGACCTTGCCTAAGGAGCTGTTCCGTTCGGCGATAAGCGGTATTAAATGGCAATCTTTTAACTTGAGAACATCGAGTAGGCCTTCACGCAATTCGGTTGTGGGGAGTATTCGATCGCGGCGAGGTGGAAATAAGGGTCTGGTCTCAAGTTCGTAGTTGTGATTATCTGGGATGCCTAAAACGTTGCTTATTCTGTATTGGTAATTTTCTAAAACAGCTTCAGGAGTTGTTCTATCGCAGCCAGCAAGTGGCGCTAGCAAAATAAACAAACATATAATGAGACGCTTATGTGATAGTTGCTGCATTGTGATGCTGCTTAGTTTTCCAGAGTAAGCGAGATAGTAACAGTATAGCCCCTATTGTGAGGCCAATTAGAAGCCCAATCCAAAAACCTTTAGGGCCCATGGGGGCGGTAATGAAATCTGTTTTCCCTAATATGTAGCCCGTGGGCAGCCCTACAATCCAATAGGCGATGAAGACAAGAATGAGAGGAATTTGTGTGTCCTTGTAGCCTCTTAGGGCACCAGCACATGTGATTTGAATGGCATCTGAAAACTGGAAGATCGCGGCAATTATTATCAAGGTGGTTGCGATCGAAATGATACGCAAATCGGGCGTGTAAAGTTCAGCAATTTCTCGGGCAAACCAAGCCATCAAGGTAGAGCTAAACAGGGCAAGCGTTAGGGTGATCAGTAAGCCCAGTAATGCTGTTTGTTTGGCACCCTGAATATCCAATTTCCCTAGTCGGTGACCAATTCGTATGGTGAGCGCTAGGGATATACTGAGAGGAAGCATAAACACCAGGCCAGTAAAGCTGATGGTGATCTGATGCGAGGCAATCATCACTTCACCAAGGTCTGCAAGCAAAAGAGCGATGACCGAAAACATACTGACCTCAATTAAAAGCGCAATTCCAATGGGAAGTCCTAAGGCTATATATTGCTTGAAAGCGTTCAATTCAGGCAGTTGCCAATTTTTAAGGGGGGATAATGATTTGAAGGTAGGTGAGCAAAGAAGATAGATGATCGATGCAAAAAACATAATCCACATGACGATTGCTGTCGCCCAGCCGCATCCTACACCGCCTAATTGTGGTAGACCAAATTTTCCATAGATGAGCATGTAGTTAAGCGGAATGTTACAGGCAAGTCCAAGCAGTGCTATTTTCATTGCTGGTTGCGTTTTGCCAAACCCTTCGATGTAGCTTCGCAGTAATTGATATAAAAGCAGCGCGGGGAAACCCCAAGAGATCGCCGCCAAATAGTCAACGGTCAGTGCGGCTAAATGAGGCTCAACATCCATCATCGTCAAAATGGGCTCGCAGTTATGGAGTATATACATAGCGAGTACGCAGAGTATGGCGACGATGATTGAGCCTTGGTGAAGCGTTTCTCGTGTCTTTGTTTTTTCTCCCGCCCCAACTAAGTGGGCAACCATAGGGGTGGTTGCCATAAGTATCCCTTGGCTGGCGAGAAATATGGGTAACCAGATGCTTGACCCAAGTGATACCGCAGCAAGATCAGTTGAGTTGTACCTGCCCGCCATTAGCGTATCAACAAAACCCATAGATGTTTGTGCAACCTGAGCAATGGCAATAGGGAAGCCCAAGGCAAGAATGAGTTTTATTTCGGACGAGGCTTTCAGAAAGTGCTCCTGGGTGGGCAAAAAAAGCTGGGTAGATGAATGTGGTGCTATTTAATCATTTCTGGATTAGAAATAGCTAGGTTTATATTATCGGAGCGGCATTCAATAGAGAATACGGATGTTTAAGTGGTTTCTGATTCTAAGTGGGTAAGTATTTGTAAAGCCTCTGCTCGATTATTGCCGCAGAACAAAGGTTCGGCTTGGAAGCCCGAGCAGGCTTGAGGTCTATTCGGTTGATTAAAGATAGTGCAGCGATATTGATCGTTTAGATATTCACATCTAACGCCAGCTGGTTTCTTGAGGCTGCTAATACTTGGTGCGATACAGCAAGCCCCGCAGTTGTCACGGCAGTGCATAATTAGCCTCGATCAAGATCGTTGTCGTTATTATATTTTGGAGGGGAGGCAAAAGAAAAGGCCGATTTAAAAATCGGCCTTTGCTGTAACAAGCTATTATGCTGCACTATCGGTTAAGTCTGTTTGCAGGTGGGTAGTTGTTCCCACCTGCGTTTCAGGCTTTTTTACAGGATCAAGCCCCAGAGTATCAAGGGTTTGCTGCCTTATAGATTTTAATAGTGATGCGTCTTGAGTGAGGTCATGGCCATAAGATGGAATCATCGCCTCTAGCTTCGCTTTCCATTCAGGGGAGGCAAGCTCTTTAGCAAAGCAGCGTTCAACAATATTTAGCATAGCGCTAACCGCTGTTGATGCCCCTGGTGATGCGCCGAGTAAAGCGGCTAAAGTTCCATCAGCGGATGTGATGACCTCTGTTCCGAACTCCAGTTTGCCTTTGCCGTTGTCATCCTTTTTGATGATCTGTACACGCTGGCCAGCATGAGATATTTCCCAATCTTCCTCTTTTGCTTCTGGGAGGAAATTGCTTAAGGACATCACTCTTGAACCGTGTGTTTGCATCACTTCGCTGATCAAATAGCGAGTAAGATCCATGCTAGTGGCACCTACATATAGCATCGGCTTCAAGTTATTCATTTTTAAGCTGCCAAACATGTCCATCACCGAGCCCTGTTTCAAAAACTTGGTGGTAAATCCGGCAAATGGGCCAAACAGTAAAGCTTTTTTACCGTCAATAACTCGGGTATCTAAGTGTGGAACAGACATCGGGGGAGCACCGATGGGTGCAGCACCGTAGACCTTGGCTTCATGTTGTTCAACAATCGCTTGATTTTTACAGACTAACCATTGGCCACTGACAGGGAAACCACCGTAACCATCTCCTTCTGCAATGCCTGTTTTTTGTAGGAGGGGTAAAGCACCACCGCCAGCACCTAAAAATACGAAACGGCTGTTGATGACATCAAATTCATTATTTTGATTGTTTTTTAGTGTGACTGACCAGCTGTCATCTTTGTTTTGGTAGAACTCTTTGACGTCGTGGTTAAGTAAAAGCTCAAAATCGTTCTGTGCTTCTAAAAATTTAACCATGTTGCGAGCAAGGGAGCCAAAGTTGACATCTGATCCATAACGGACACGCGTTGCTGCTATTTTTTCATTGTCTTTTCTACCTTCCATGACAAGCGGCATCCACTCGCGAAGGACTTCTGGGTCTTCGCTATACTCCATAACATCGAATTGATGGTGGGCGCTAAGTGCTTCGTATCTTTTACGTAAAAACTCGACGTTTTTATCGCCCCATACAAAGCTTTGGTGAGGTACTGGGTTAATAAACTGCGATGGTTCAGGTAGTGCATTTTGTTGCACTAGGTAAGACCAAAACTGCAAGCTTATTTCAAATGATGCATTGATTGCATAAGCTTTGTCGCAGTTGATGCTTCCATCTGCCATCTCTGGCGTATAATTTAATTCACAATAAGCGGCATGTCCTGTTCCCGCGTTATTCATGCAATCGGTGCTTTCCATTGCAACTTGATCTAGTCGCTCAGTCATGCAAATTTTTAGGGATGGGTCTAGCTGCTTGAGCATAATACCAAGGGTAGTGCTCATAGCTCCCGCGCCGACTAGCAATACGTCTACTGATTTTGTGGTCATAGGAACTTCGCCATTTTAATAATAATAATGGTTTGTGAAGTGACACGGTAATGGGGCTTGTGGCCGTAACGGAAGTGATATTACATCGATAACTCTTCAATCCGTTATTACTCGAGACTTCAAAGCCTGCAATTCAAAAGCATAAATGTGTGACAACTTTTAATGTTGCAGTGCAGTTGGCGCGAATTATACGGATTTTGTCGACAATGTCTTGGGTAATAAAGCTAAAGGCGTTAGCAATTTGGATTAGAATTATCCTAAAGTCTTACTCTTTTGGTGGTTGGTGTGCTACTTAGGGGTATATTTTATAACTTCTATTTATTGATTTATTTCCATGGGTTATTAAAAGGGGCTAAATCCTATTTTTTGTATTGTTTTTGGATGTTTACTTCGAAGAGTGTCTAGACTAGTCTTCACGCCCTTGAGTATATTTTGGAGTCTTTAAATGGAAGATATCATTGAGCTGTTACAGGAACGTAATGTTAAAATCCCTGTGCCCCTGGAACTTCCGGATGAGGACGATTTGGTTGAGATAGAAGAAGCAATTCTCATCTCATTACCCGATGAATATAAGCAGTTTTTGCTAGAGGTGAGTGATGTGGTGTGTGGCTCTATTGAGCCGGCAACCTGTACTGATCCGAGTTCTCATACTTTCCTCCCCGATCTTGCTGCAAGAGCGTGGGATATCGGTATGCCGCGTGAGTATATTCCCATCTGCGAGCACGCAAATGGCTTTTATTGTATTTCACAAGTTGGGCAGATCTTTCTATGGTTTTCTGGGGAAGATATGGAAGATGAGTGGGATTCGATATGGAGCTGGGCTAAAGATGTGTGGTTGGAGAGCTAAAGCATAATGAATACGCACCTTTTTGAACAGGTTGAACAGCTTGCAAAGAAGATGATGGCAGCGGCTGAAGCGAATGACGAGACGCTCTTTTATCAAGATTATGAAACGCTAAAACAGTTATGCGTTGACCAGGTCGGTACGCGTAATGAACATCCTGTCTTGTGGGAAAGCTTGGCTGACTTTACGGAAGACAACAGTACTGCGATAGCGCTATACCAACGAGCTTATGATAGTGCTAAAGCATTGAAAGAAACAGAATATAAAGCATCTATACAGTTTTCCCTTGCCCAACGCTTGCTTGAGCAGGGTGAAAAGGATGAGGCCAAATTAGCTTTAGATAAGGCGGTTAAGTTTGCCAGTTACACTGATGATGATCAGCTAAAGCTTGAAATTAGCGAAATGGTTAATAGTTTGAGTTGATCGGATAATAAAAAAGGAGCCATGAGGCTCCTTTTTTTGGTTTAGCTTTTTGATTAGTCGATACGTACAGTAACGTAACGGCCAGGAGCAGCTTCAATTGCTTTATGGGTGTCGTTACCCTCTGTAGTAGGAGCGGCTACTTTTTTGCCAGCGCGACGTTTAAGCCACTCAGACCAGTGAGGCCACCATGAGCCTTCTTGGCGCTCAGCTGATTCAAACCACTGATCAGCGCCTTTACCCAGCTCTCCATTGATCCAATAGTTACGGCGGTTTTTAGAGGCAGGGTTTATTACACCAGCAACATGACCGCTTGCACCTAGGACAAATTCGTTCTTGCCTTTAAGATTTTCCGTACCCGCAAATGTTCCTTTCCATGGAGCGATGTGATCTTCAATTGTGGATAGGAAGTAGCAAGGAATCTTGACCTGACCTAAATCGATCTTCTCACCGCAAAGGGTAAGTTCGTTTTTCTTAACCAGTGCGTTGTCCAAATACATTCTGTTGATGTAGAAGGTATACATATCAGCAGGTAAGTTGGTTGAGTCACTGTTCCAATAAAGGATGTCAAACGGTGGTGGATTCTGGCCTTTAAGGTAGTTGTTAACAACATATGACCAGATTAGATCGTTGGAACGTAGCATATTGAAAGAGGTCGCTAATTCGCGGCCGCTCAAATAGCCTTGATTGTTCACTTTGTCTTCAAGCTTTTTAACTTGTTGTTCATCGATAAATACACATAGATCGCCTGGATCAGTGAAATCCATCAACGTTGTTAGGAACGTTGCAGAAGCAATTGATGTGTCTTTACGCGCAGCCATTACCGCTAATGTTGATGCTAGTAGGGTACCACCAATACACCATGCTACGGCATTAATTTTATCGCTGTTTGAGATCTCTTTAACTACATTGGTTGCGGTGATAATGCCTTTTTCAATGTAGTCATCCCAGCTGATGTGACCTTGCTCTGTCGTAGGGTTCAGCCAAGAAACGAGGAAGGTCGTTTGTCCTTGGTCAACACAATATTTGACGTAAGAGTTACTCTCTTGCAGATCAAGAATGTAGAATTTATTGATGCAAGGAGGAACAATCAGTGTCGGGCGAGAGAACGTTTCTTCAGTGCTTGGTTTGTACTGAATGAGCTGGAACATCTCATTTTCAAAAACAACCGTTCCTTCCGTCGTAGCGATATTTTCCCCGAGAACAAACGCCGATTCGTCCGTCATAGAGATACGGCCTTTATCAACGTCGACTAGCAGGTTCTTTAGACCGTCAACTAGGCTCTGACCTTTTGTCTCTAAGGCTTGTTGCAAAACTTCAGGGTTAGTAATAGCGAAGTTGGTTGGCGATAGTGCATCAATGTACTGCTGAGTGTAAAACTCTAGTTTCTTCTGTTCGTTATCAGATAGATTGGCATTAGCAGCCATCTCTTGCAGAAGCTTGGAGCTGATAAGGTAGGATTGCTTAATGTAATCGAATACAGGGTTCTGAGACCACTCATCTGCTTGGAAACGACGATCGCCACGCGCTGGTTCAGCAACTGATGTGGAGCTTTTGCCTGTCAGCATGTTTGTCCAAAGGTTCATCTGACTTTGCTGGTAGTCCGTGATAGCACGGATCCAAACCGTCGGGTCTTCCCAAGATTTGTTTGCTAGTTCAGTCCACGACTGTGTGAACTGAGAAAAAATATCATCACCACCAGAAGCTGAGAACATCTCAAACATTTTTTGAGTTTCAGTGTTCAGATAATCGATAAATTCCTGAGGGTTGGAGAGCAGGTTGTTGTTATCCATTGATTCGCCTTTCTTTGTCATATCCGTTTTCCATCTTCCAAGCTTCACATAGTCATTTTGATTATGGAGGCGGGATTAGCGCATTACTGCCGAAAATTCAGCATAGGCTTGCAAAAAAGCATTTGCAAGAATGTTAACTTGTGCACCAGCATATTCTTGTGCGATGCAATGAAGCAAGGTATTCCTTGGTCGAACACACTAAGGTGTTAAGACTAAATAGCGTGTCTTTCATCGATCATATCATCAATATATTGCAGAATTTTGTAACTCTCTTCCTCCGCATGACGCATGTTTGCAACAATGCTCTCCCTGATTTCTGGGTTTTTACGCCAGTTTTCATCACGCATAGAAACCGCTTTGTGTACGGCTGAATGCACTGCAGCATGTGGTTGTTCAATTTTGCTATAAGCTTTTGTGCCTTGGAAATTTTCAGCACCAACTCCTTCGTAATACCATTTGCCTAATCGGCACTCAGTATGTGTGCGAGCGACTGCCGTTATTTCTGTATTACGGTCTTGTGAATCATCCAGTGCTATATAGCCGTTTTGTTTATAAATAACATGGTCCGCTTTTGCTAAAGACCCAAACGTCCGGTCTTTTGCATAGGAAACATAGCGCTGAGTATCGTCAGCTGAGCGTGCTATATCAGTAAATTGTTCTCTAAAATGTTGAACCCGTTCACTAATTTCTTCGGTCGCTTGAGATGAAACTTCCGCTTGTTGGACCATCTCCTTGACGCGCTCGCTGAAGCTATTAATCGTTTCTGTAACTTCGATCGCGGCTTCTTTAGTACGGTTAGAGAGCGCTTTAACTTCATCGGCAACCACCGCAAATCCACGGCCTTGTTCTCCTGCTCGGGCGGCTTCGATAGCAGCGTTCAGGGCAAGTAAGCTTGTTTGATCGGCAATGTCGGTGATGATTGACAGGGATTCAGATACTTTCTCGCTATCATCTTCGAGTGCTTTGGTAACATCTGAAACGTTAGCAATATTTTTGCTGATGCTTTCGAGGGAGACACTCATGCCTTCAACCGTACCTTGGCTGTTGGTTGCTGCTTCACCATTTTTTGCTGCAATGCTTTCCACTTGCTCCATCTCTTCAGATATCTTTACGAGATCTGCCTGATTTCGCTTAAGGTTTTCAATTAGGTGGGCAGTATTGAGGTTGTGTAGTTCAGATTTTAGTTGGTTTGAAGCTAAGAATTTGGCGCCTTCTTCCATCCTTTCCAAGGATATATTGATTTGAGACAGAGACTTTCGTAACCGTCCAGGCATCCCTTTATACAAGGCTTTTCGATCGTATCGCCCCTCTGCCACATAGCTGAAGCAAGCGTCGACCTCTTTAAAATAGGACTCTACGCGATCCAATAAGTCGTTTAGTTCCCATGCAACTTTACCCACTTCACCTAAGCCGGCGACTGAGGTGATTCGAGTGCTGAAATCACCTGTATTCGCTTTAGTGAGGGTCGTGTTGATGCGCTCTAATGCTTCAACCGCGTAGCTGTTTGTTTTGAGTGAGTAGGCGGATAAGGCGAGGCCTAGAATGGCAGGGGCTATTAACCACCATGTTGCTTGCATAAAGACTGCGGTTAATACAAGCGTAGAGAGTAGCAGTAGATTCCAAGCGATGACTATCCACTTAGCGCGTGATCGTAAGAATGGAACGCCCCGGCTGGTATTATTAGCGTAAGATTTAGTTCTCATTGGTATCTCAATCCTTATCTAAGCTCATCACAAGTTCAAAGTAGCTAACTCCTAGTTCGTCTAGCTTTAACTGTAAAAGTGCGATAGAACGGTCTGCAGCGTCGCGAGCGCTTCCCGATTGTTCGACTGCAAGCATCTCTTGGTAAATAGGCGACAGCGTGTTGATCGCTAACTGGCTAGGTTTACGTCTTACCGAATAATATCCTGCAAGGTTACCGTTAGCGTCGTAGTCAGGAGTGATATTGGCAAAAACCCAGTAATAAGAGCCATCTTTGCAGAGATTTTTTACATAGCCGAAGAACTCGTCTTCTTGCTGTAGTGTTTGCCATAAAAATTTAAAAACGCCACGAGGCATATCTGGATGGCGTACGATATTATGCTGGGTACCGAGTAATTCTGATTCACTAAATCCCGCTATCTGCATAAACACGCGGTTAGTGTAAGTGATGATTCCCTTTCGATCTGTTTTAGATACGATAAATTCATCGTCACCCAAACATACTTCATTATTTTGAGGAGTGATTTTGTTTTTCATCTTCAGCTAGAACAATATTCATTATAATTAATAGGGATTTTATCATGCTATTAAAACATAATTCTCTGATCTGGCGCAGTGCAGCAAATGCTAGTTTTGTAAATTAATGATTAAAAGTTCTAAAATCGTAAAAATATTAGTATTGAGTAATTTTGAAAAGAGGGTTAGATGCGCGAATTAGAATTGATGGGAACGCTTGGTTGTCATCTGTGTGAAGTGGCAGAGGGCGTTGTAATTAGCGCTCTAGAGGCAGGTATTTACGATGTTTATCACGTTGATATAGCGGAAGATGATGTGTTGTTAGAGAAATACGCGACCCGAATTCCTGTACTAGTGGATGTAGCAAGCGGAAAGGAATTAGGGTGGCCATTTGACCACCAGCAGCTGCAGCAATTTCTTAGTGGTTTGGTGGCGGAAGTTTAAAAAATGAGCGTGTGTTTTTTTGAATTTCATCATTCAATTGTGCCAAATCTTTATTGAGTAGATTTGCTATTTTGTCTGCTATATGTGGCAGATTACTCGGTGTGTTTCTGCGTGATTTAGGTTTTGGCTTTAAATCTCGTGGCAGTAAATAGGGTGCATCCGTTTCTATCATTAAGCGATTTGGGGGGATCTCTTTGAGTAGTTTCTGTAAAGAGATTCCTCGCCTTTCATCACAAACCCAGCCAGTAATCCCTATGTGCAGATCTAAGTCTAAATAGTTATAGAGTTCCTCTTTTGAGCCAGTAAAGCAGTGTGCCACGGCGTGGGTAAAGTCGTCACGATGGGAAGAGAGCATTTCCAGTTGTTGTTTATGGGCATCGCGTTCGTGTAAAAAAAGAGGAAGTTGCGCGTTTGAAGCAATCTCTAGCTGTTGCTCAAAGATTGTTATCTGTTGGCTTGGTTCTGAAAAGTTTCTGTTAAAGTCTAGCCCCATCTCTCCGATGGCAACAACACAGGGCTCAGATGAAAGGGCTAGTAGTTCGTTAATGTCTGCTTTCTGATGGTCTTTAGCGTAATGGGGGTGAACGCCTACTGTGCAAAAAAGATGCTCAGGGTACTGCTGGCATAGGGCAATCGCTTCTATGGATTCTTTTAAGCTGGTGCCTGTGATGACTAATTGCTCTATTCCATTCGCAAATGCTTGCTCAATGACGTCGTTGCGGTCTTTATCGAAACTACTATCGGTTAGATTTACACCAATATCGATCCAGTTTAGCTTGCCCATTTATAAATGCCTTAAGATTCAGAGAGCTGTTTTCTTATTTTGGTTGAGGGCCAGAAGTTTTACTTGTTTTTCAGTGAGTAAGCTAGCTTCTCTTCCTTCGAGACGATCATAAATTACTCTGAAAGCAAGCACGTTTTGAACGTATTTCCTGGTTTCTTTAAATGGGATTGTTTCAATCCAGATGTCCAGAGGCAGATGGCCTCTTTGCTTTAACCATTTTTTTACTCGATGCGGGCCAGCATTATAAGCGGCTGACGCATAGGCCGGGTTGTTATTGAAACGTTTTAACATGTCGCCCAAGTAAGCTGAGCCTAAAGTGATGTTTGTTTCAGGATCATAAAGTTGGCTGGTTCGTTTATAAGGAACTTTGTGTTTCTTTGCTGTTTGTTTAGCTGTTTTAGGCATAAGTTGCATCAGGCCGCGTGCGCCCACCCGCGATTGTGCATTGTAAAGAAAGGCACTCTCTTGGCGTGCGATGGCTACCGGGAAACTTAGGTCTAAATCGTTTTTACTTGCATATGTTTTAAACAGATTCGCATGAGGGTGTGGGAAGCGCAGTTCGATATGATCCCAGCGTTTGGTTTTAGCGGCATTAATGATTGCCTGCAGGTGCCAGCCCCATGATTTTGCTATATAGCCCGCTAGGTTTGTCTCTTCCTCATTCATGCTGGCAAGTGCGAGATTCCACTCTCTATTGGCCTCAGTTAGTCGGCCAAGCTTGAAAAGCTCTCTCGCTCGCGTTACTGCAGGTTGCTGTTTTAATTGTGCCAGTGCTTCGTTATTTAATGTATCAATCTTAGCGTTAAGCTCGAAAGGACTATTGTTAAGCTCAGCAGCTAGGAAACCATAAAAGCTTCGGTCTTTAGACAGTAGCTCAATCTGCTGTTTGTGATTTTGATGAGGTGCTAAGTGGCGTTCGGCGATCAGATCCCAATACTGCCATTTAGGGTCCACTTTTTGTTCCTCGTTAAGGTGCTTCACGCCTTCTCTAACCGCTTTCCAGTTTTGCTGGGCTAAAGCGTTTCTAATACGGCTCTCAATAATGGCATTAACCTTGTAATCAGGGTCAAGAAGAGTGGAGAGTTCTATCGCTCTAGAGTGATAGTTACGGTTTAAACGAACGCCCATATACTCAGTGACAGTGAGCTGATCTGAGATAGACATAAGCTGATCACGATGCTTAACCCAAGCGTTGACGGCCGTGATTGGCTGGCTCCGGTACCAGTGTTTGAAGATAAGCTTTGCCGTGGCTACGCGATGGGCTTCAGGGATTTTGTCGAGCTTTTGGGGTGTGAATGTTTCGGGTTTGTTGTAAAGAGACCAGAACGCAGAGCTGTTCGCTGTTTGTTTTTTGTTTGTGATTTTTTTATCGAGGTAGCGAGCGAGTTTGATGTTGTTTTGCGCGATGCTTAACCAAAAACGATCATAAGCTTCACTTGATGTCGGTCTGCCTGTCGCCATCCATGCTTTAAACAGAGGGTCACATGCTTTGGGTTGCGAGTTCCCAACTAACCATAGCTCGCGGGCTTTGTAGAGCGCTGATCTCTTTTGTTTTTTCGTACCATTAAAGAGGGCGAACTGTTGCTGGCATTCGTAACGAGTATTACTGACAGGGTATGCAGCAAAGTGCTGAGCATACAGCTTCCACTGTTTCTGGTTATTGAGGTGGTTTAGCCAGGTGCGATTGAGCCTATTTGCTATGGGTAGATCGCTATATTTATCAATAAATGCACTTACCTGTTTTGATTCCGATTCATTTAAGTTTAGTAGTGTTTGTTGATAATCAAGGTAAGGCGCTAATGGATAGCTATCTAATTGAGAGCGAAGCTTTTGGTAATCGGGGAGCTTGTTTTTTTTAAGGAGCGATTCGGCTTGGAGGAACTGCTTGCGTTGCGTATCGATGGATACCGTAGCTGAAGCGTTGGTAATAGATAAAATAGAAAGTGTTAGAAAAGCGAGAGGAGTATAAATAAAGCGATGCATTGCCAAGTCCTATGATATTTCCTTTACTCTCTTATACGGCAGTTTAAGCCGTTTATTAAATAATAATTTGTCATAATGCAGCATTTTCATGCATATCTAGTAAAAACCAGTAGAATAGCGGCCTTCATAGAACAAAAGCTGAACAATCATGCCTCTGATTAGACTCGATAAAATTTCAATCGCCTTTGGCGCAAAACCATTATTAGATAACGTTGATTTTCAAATAGATCCAGGTGAACGTGTTGCACTGGTTGGTTTGAATGGTGCAGGTAAATCAACATTACTAAAGCTTGTTGCTGGTCATCACAAAGCGGATGGCGGCGAATTTTGGGTGTCACCCACTTGTCGTATAGCAGAGCTTCCGCAGGCAATGCCCGCAGCAGATGAGCGAAAAGTTCGTGATGTTGTTACTGCAGGTTTACAAGATATTTTGAAGCTTCGAGAGGCGTATGACGAACTGGCGTCTTCAGCTGAAGTCGATATGAAGAAGCTTGATCGTCTGCAACATGAGATAGAGGCTGTCGATGGCTGGCATTTGGAGCAGCGTGTGCAGCGGGTAATAGAACAGTTAGAGTTGCCTGGCGATAAACTTATGTCTGAGTTGTCAGGTGGGTGGCGACGCCGAACGGCTCTAGGTGCTGCACTGGTGCAGCAGCCAGACCTTTTGTTGCTTGATGAGCCGACTAACCACCTGGATATCGAAACAATCGAGTGGCTTGAGCAGCAGCTTTTGGAATTTAAAGGCGGTCTGTTAATTATCTCCCATGACCGAGCTTTAGTTGATCGCTTAGCCACTCGAATTATTGAGTTAGATCGTGGTGTCTTGTCGTCTTTCCCTGGTAGTTATTCTGCGTACATGGATCTCAAGCAGAAGATGCTTGAAGATGAAGAGAAACAAAATGCGCTTTTTGATAAGCGCTTGGCCCAAGAAGAAACGTGGATTCGACAAGGCATTAAAGCGCGAAGAACGCGTAATGAGGGGCGTGTTCGAGCATTGAAAAAAATGCGTACAGAGCGATCTGATCGTCGTGAAAGGGGTGGAAAAGCTAAATTTGCACTCGAGGAAGCTGCTCGTAGCGGTAAGATCGTAGCTGAGCTTGAGAATGTATCATTAGGGTTTGATGATAAAGCACTGTTTAGTGATTTTGACTTTTCACTCCTACGAGGTGATCGCGTTGGCTTAATAGGCCCTAATGGTGCGGGAAAAAGTAGCTTATTAGGTGTGCTCTTAGGTAAGCAATCACCTGATAGTGGTAAGGTTAAGTTAGGGACTAATATAAAAGTTGCTTATTTTGATCAGTTACGGGCACAAGTTGATCCTGAAAAAACAGTGATGGACAACATTGCTGAAGGGCGAGAAAGTATAACTATCAATGGCCGTCAACGTCATTTGATTAGTTATCTGAATGATTTTATGTTTGCTCCAGAACGGGCAAGGACACCGGTTAAAGCGTTGTCGGGTGGCGAAACGAACCGTGTTTTACTCGCTAAGCTCTTTAGCCAGCCGGCCAACTTGTTGGTGCTCGATGAGCCAACCAATGATCTAGATATTGAAACGTTAGAGCTTCTTGAAGAGATTATCCTCGATTTTGACGGCACGATTTTGCTGGTTAGTCATGATCGTTCTTTCTTAGATAATGTAGTGACAAGTACTCTGGTGTTCGATGGTAATGGCGAATTAAACGAATACGTGGGCGGCTACAATGATTGGTTGAGGCAGCGCCCAGATCCATTAAAAGTGAGTGCTAAACCTGCAGTCAAAGCGGAAGTAAAAACAGCCGTTAAAGAAAAGGCGCCCAAAAAGAAAAAGTTAAGCTATAAATTGCAACGAGAGTTAGATGAGCTGCCGGCTAAATTGGAAGCTGCAGAGGAGCGTCTTGCTGAATTGCAGGAAGAAACGGGTTCGGGTGATTTCTATCAACAATCACATGATGTCGTTAATCAGACGCTTGAAATGATGCAGCAGCAGGAAGGCATTGTAGAAACGCTAATGGATCGTTGGGTTGAATTGGAAGCGATGCAGGAAGAGTGATCTTCCTGCTAGCATAAAATTCTCACCACCTAGAGCATCGCTAAGCATGGCCGTGGCTGTATTTAGCGCTGCTTACTCTTCTTTATCTCTAACTCTAATCGCGAGAACGTCGCAGTTGGCACCGTGAAGAACGCCATTTGCTGTTGATCCTAGCAGTAGAGCAATACCGTGACGGCCGTGGCTTCCGACGATGATTAGATCAATTTTTTCTTCGTCTGCAATACGATGGATTTCGCTTTCGGTTTGTCCTGTCGCGACGATTTTTGAAGTGACTGGATAATCTAGAGCTTCACAGAATGAATTAAGCTTCTGATTGGCATGCTCATCCAACTGCTCTTGAATTGATGTTAAGTCCATGGGGACATCGCCACCATAGGCGAAGCTTAAAGGCTCAATAACGTGAATTACATGAAGCTCCGCTTGATTGGCTGAAGCGATTGAGCGGGCTTTATCACGTAACTGGTCAGACTCGTCTGAAAGATCTAGAGCTAAAAGTACTTTGTTATATGTGCTCATGATAATTCCTTAATGTTTTTAGCGGTTACTCTCTACTTATGAGATTAGCATAGAGCTTGCAGTTGAGTACTCTGATAAACTTCGCAAAGCTGATGCTTATCAATATATTAAGCGTTCTGCCAAAATTATCTAGCGCTATGCCTGTGGCGTTTCGCTTAAATCACTTTACGGGGTTATCTCTATGAAATGGATGATCATCATTTTAATTATGATGTCATTAATTGGTTCGATGATGTGGGTGATGCCTACGCCACGCCAAAAATATCAAGCGGCGCTACGTATGAAGGCTAAAACACAAGGTTTTCTGGTTCAGTTAGAAAAAGTAACGGGACCTAGAGCTAAAGGTGAAATGGAACCTGTATCGAAAGATATGACTGCTTATCGTATTTTACGAGAAGGTTTGTCTAGAGAAGAGAAGAATAGCTTTAAAACTTGGCAAGTTTTTAGAATTGAATCGATTGCAGATATAGGTTTGCCTGCAGGGTGGAGTTGGTTAGATGGTGAGCGTACTTTGTCAGATGCTCAGCTTGAGCAACTGTGTGAAATCATCGCTAAATTGCCAGTGGGAGTCTTCTCTCTTGAGTCTACGCCTATTCATGTTGGGGTTTATTGGGATGAAGAGGGTGGTGAAGAGGTGCTGGATGATCTTAAAGGGCTATTACAACAGATTGCAAAAAGTGGATTCTAAGTAAGAGATTGATGGTATGGAGCAGATTAAGCCGGGACGTTATAGGCATTATAAGGGCCCTGAATACGATGTGGTTGATGTTGCAAGGCATTCTGAAACCGAAGAGTGGCACGTTGTTTATCGTACCTGCTATGGCGATAAAGGGTTATGGGTACGTCCCTTAGCAATGTTTATCGAAACCGTGCAGCTAGACAATGGTGATGAGGTGCCACGTTTTGCATATATCGGAGATAATCGCTAAAGCAAGCGATCTAGAGAATCAGCTAATGTTCCTTGGGAGCGTGCTCGTTTCGGTTGAATGCTTTCTATGAGCTGTTCAACCTTCTCTAAACGAGGTTTTTTGTTTTGCATAGGTATATTTGCTCGGACAAGCAAAGCCTTTGCGTGCCGATAATGTGAGACCGCCGTCATTAGGTCTTCTGCATTCTTAAATTTGTCACCTTGGCTTAAATGAGCATCAGCGACCACGGTTATACGTAACCAATACAGCTCTTGTTTATAGCTTCTAGCGAGAGCAGGAGTTACTTTACCGCCTCGAGCAAGTTGGAGCACAAGTTTCTCTGCAAAATTAATATATATTTGTGCCCGTTTTAATGAGCGGTCGCTGTCGAATACTTCAGCGGATGCAAAGGCCTTATCAGCGGTGTCTTTCTGTTGGGATAATGCTTGGAAAAGCTCAGAATCTGGCGCTAGCATGGCGACCTCTTCTAGCAGAGAGGTAGCATGTTCGTTAATTTTTTGAATGATTTCTGGCTTGCAGTTAGCTTCCCTAAGGACAGCAATTGCTTGAAGTATATGTTCAGCTTGGCCTTTGAGCCACGTTAAACGTTTGTCTTTTGCATCTTCCTGCTGTTCACGTGTTGTGATGACAAAATTGACTGTAATAGCAATAAGTCCTACTACGGCAATTAGTACTACATAGATTATATTGTCATTAAACATTAGGTTGTTTGTGCCAGCTAGAATGTTGTTGATTATGTTGAATATTGTGGCCTGTAACTGGGCATTGGTAAAGTTCTAGTTGATCCATTGGTCTACTTTTATCGCAATTGTTGCTTGACCGTTGCATTCTCAACACTTATATATGCACCCAAATTATTATTTGTTTACTAGCCACTAAAAGAAGCGTTGTAGATTTTTGTGCAGTATCGTAGGTTAAATAAGGCATGAAATACGTATTTACATTTTATTGTTAAGTTATGGCTTCTTGATTGTATAGCCCTGAGGAAAGAAGGACTCTATGGGAAAGTCTCTTGTTATCGTCGAGTCACCCGCTAAAGCGAAGACTATCAACAAATACTTGGGTAACCAGTATGTTGTTAAATCCAGTGTGGGTCACATTCGTGATCTGCCAACAAGCGGAAGTACGAAAAAGACCGATCCGAAGGAAAGGGCTCGTTTAGCTGCTTTGACCCGAAAGATGTCGCCTGAAGAAAAGGTTGTTCATAAGAAAAAGAAAGCACGTGAACAGCTTATAGGTCGTATGGGTATAGATCCTGATAAAGGTTGGGAGCCGCATTATGAAGTGCTGCCAGGTAAAGAGAAGGTTGTTGATGAATTAAAACGCCTTGCAAAAGATGCCGATGAAATCTATCTCGCGACCGATTTGGACCGCGAAGGGGAAGCAATTGCATGGCATCTTCGAGAAGCGATAGGCGGTGATGAAGAGCGCTATCGTCGCGTTGTTTTTAACGAGATCACGAAAAAAGCGATTACAGGCGCTTTTGAGCAACCATCCAGTCTAGATATGGATCGAGTCAATGCCCAGCAAGCGCGACGCTTTTTAGATCGCGTTGTTGGTTATATGATCTCTCCATTACTTTGGGAGAAGGTTGCGCGTGGCTTATCGGCTGGTCGAGTGCAATCAGTCGCGGTTAAGTTAGTTGTTGAGCGAGAAAAAGAGATTCGTGCTTTTATCCCCGAAGAGTTTTGGGAGGTTCAGGCAGAAGCGCTAACCGCGGGGCAAGATCCACTAAAGCTGCAAGTGCATCGTATCAATGGTGAAACATTTCGCCCTAGCTCTGAAGACGAAACTAAAGGCTATTTAGAACAGTTACGCTCAACCTCTATGGAGGTTGTTAGTCGCAAAGACCGGCCTACGACAAGTAAGCCATCAGCACCATTTATTACGTCTACTTTACAGCAAGCTGCGAGTACGCGTTTAAGCTTTGGTGTTAAGAAGACCATGATGATGGCCCAGCGTTTGTACGAAGCGGGCTACATTACTTATATGCGAACGGACTCAACAAATTTGAGTGCAGAGGCTGTAGCAGCATGTAGAGAGTATATTGGCGATCATTTCGGTAGCAAGTATCTACCGGAGAATGCCATAAGTTACAGCAGTAAAGAGGGAGCTCAAGAGGCACATGAGGCCATTCGTCCGTCAGATGTAACGGTTGAGGCAACCTCCCTGAAAGGGATGGATCGTGATGCTGAGCGCTTATACGAATTGATTCGTCGTCAATTTATGGCATGTCAGATGACGCCGGCTAAGTTTTTGAGTACACGTGTTACTGTAGCGGCAGGTGATTTTGAATTAGTAACAAAAGGCCGCATTCTTCAATTTGATGGTTACACACGGGTTATGCCAGCAAAAGGCAAAGGCGAAGAAGATATTATTCTTCCTGATGTTAAGGCGGGCGAAAATCTGACATTGGTTGAATTGCTACCTAAGCAGCATTTTACTAAACCTGCCCCTCGTTTTACTGAAGCTAGCCTAGTTAAAGAGCTTGAGAAACAGGGTATTGGTCGACCATCAACCTATGCGGCGATCATTTCTACGATTCAAGATCGTGGTTATGTAGAGGTGCAGAACCGTCGTTTCTATGCTCAGAAGATGGGAGACATTGTTGTCGAGCGTCTCGGTGAGAATTTCTCAGATCTGATGGATTATAGCTTCACCGCAAGGATGGAGGAGAGTCTGGATGATGTTGCCGAAGGTAACGCTGATTGGAAGGCTCTATTAGATCAGTTTTATGCCGATTTTTCAGGGAAGTTGGAAGATGCTCAGGGTGAAGAGAACGGGATGCGTCCTAACTCTCCAACTGAGACCGATATTAGCTGCCCAGATTGTGGTCGTCATATGATGATTAGAACAGCGAGTACGGGCGTGTTCCTAGGATGTTCTGGTTATAGTTTGCCTCCTAAAGAGCGCTGCAAGTGCACGATTAACCTAATATCAGGAGATGAGGTTGTCAGCGTAGATGGGGATGATGAAGAAGAGTCACGCATTCTACGTAATAAACATCGTTGCAGTCTTTGTGGCTCTGCGATGGATTCTTATCTAATTGACGAACAGCGTAAGCTGCATGTTTGTGGTAATAATCCCGATTGTTCCGGTTTTGAGGTTGAGATCGGTGAATATCGCATCAAGGGATATGATGGCCCTGTTTTAGAATGTGATAAGTGTTCTGCAGAGATGCAACTTAAAACAGGCAGGTTTGGTAAGTATTTCGGATGTACCGAGTGTAAAAATACACGTAAGTTATTACGAAGTGGCGAAGCTGCACCGCCTAAAATGGATCCGGTTCCAATGCCAGAGCTGGCGTGTGAAAAAGTTGAAGATACCTATATTCTACGGGATGGTGCTTCGGGCTTATTTTTGGCAGCGAGTCAGTTCCCTCGTAACAGAGAAACAAGAGCGCCGAAAATAGTAGAACTTCTACCGCATCAGAAAGAGATCGATCCGAAGTATGATTTTCTTTTTAGTGCGCCCAAAAAAGACGCTGATGGCAATTTGACTGTTGTTCGATACAGCCGCAAGACGAAGGAACAGTACGTTATGACCGAGGTCAATGCTAAAGCGACAGGTTGGCGTGCATTCTATCGTGAAGGGAAGTGGGTTGTTGAAGAGACTCGCAAAAAGGCTAAAAAATAGTTGGGATCATCATGAGCGGTATCTATTTAGCACGGACAAATCAGAAATTAAATTTTACTCGTATACATCTTGAACAGTTAAAACAAGCGCAAGTTGATACGAGTTGGAATAAGCACGCATTGATCGAGTCATATAATGAATCAGTGCTGTTCCATCTTACGTCAGCCTATGACGCTTTTTTGCGTGAGATCGCAGAGGCTTACAGTGTTGATACTGAGGCGCTAGATGGCTATCGTTCTCTTGCTGTGAAAATGGAAGCAACAGGAGTTGAAAGCCCAGAACTGAAACAGCTAAGTCAGTTGGAAAATAATAATGAAGGCTGGCTTCACAAAATGATGGCTGCATATGAGGCGTGTTGGCATGGCTCAGATAAGCAAAAGCAGATCGATGAAACAAACAGTGTTTCTGAAATTCATGTGTTGCAAGTGAACCCCGACCACGCTGAAGATAAGGCAATTATTGCAGAGTATGAAACTTGGTTTAATGCTTTGTCAGCGTTGATCGATAGTCTTCGTGAAGGTATGCAGGAGTGGTAAAGTAAGTGTCCAGTTTGACACCAGAAATGGTTTTAGAAATTATCGAGCTTGAAAACGGTGAGATGGCTATTCGTAATGCGGATAGTGATGCTGAGCCTATGATCAAAGTTAACTTCTCTGAAGAGCTAAGAGAGAAGTTAAGCGGTCAGTACCTTGATGTGGCAAGAGTCATGCTAACGGCTGGTATTCAGATGGTTGCAGACTCAGGTTTGGATCTTTCTGATGAAGAAGAGGCTGAGCCAGAGCCGATAATTCATTAAATCCTTATTGATCGGAAAATATATCATTAGGCGTATCAGCTATGCTGTCTGCGCCTAATAATAATCCCATGGCTTTGGCCTTGCTGCGCTGCATTCTCTAGTTCGTTGAACTCTTCTTCTGATAAATAGCCAGGCCACGATATTACCGAGTGGCTGGTGCCCGTGCTTAGTGCCTGTTTAGCAAGCGCATAGGTGCTGTGTTTATTATCAGGGTTAAGCAAAATAACTTTATTCAAGTCGATTCCGGCATCGAGTAATAGCTGTTTAGGTAAGAGTACAGGTGGTGCTATCCAAACAAACCATCTGTCGTCTTGGCTCAGTTGCGCAAGCAGCGGCATAAGCATCGGAATATTGGTGAAATTGTCATTTTGAACAACTATTTCTGTGACACTACCTGCTAAACCTGATCTGTTTTTAGGTTCTTTGGTCGCAATGGATACAACCTTTTGAACAGCTTTGTTTTTCAGTATTACCGAATGAGTGTTGCTGTTTGCTTGTAGTGCCAACATAATTAATTACCTCTACGTATAACTCCAACGCTAAGCCCTTCAATGGCTAGCTCTTGTTCCTTTAGGTCTATGACAATAGGCTCGAATTCTTCATTCTCAGCTATTAAATAGACGATGTTTCCCTCTTTTTTAAAGCGTTTAACGGTTACTTCATCCTCAATGCGTGCCACGACAATCTGGCCATCTCGGGCGTTCTGGCACTGGTGAACGGCGAGTAAGTCTCCATCCATAATGCCAACGTTTTTCATACTCTCGCCTTTTACCCGAAGAAGGTAATCTGCTTTTGGTTGAAAAAAGTCAGAAGATATTGTGCAGTGGTCTTCGACATGTTCTTCCGCCAATATGGGCGAGCCCGCAGCAACTTGCCCTACAATGGGTAGTCCGAGGTCTTCTTCTAATTCAGGTACTCTAATACCGCGGGATGTGCCTGGAATGATTTCGATAGCACCCTTTTTGGCGAGCGCCTTGAGATGTTCCTCTGCGGCGTTAGCAGAACGAAATCCGAGGTCTTTAGCTATATCTGCACGAGTAGGCGGATAGCCTGTTTCGCCGATATGGCGTTTAATGCATTCTAAAACTTCTGTTTGTCGTTTCGTTAGCTTCATAATCTTGTCTGTTTGTTTATACAGTAGGTGTATTTTTATACAGTATTTGTCTTTTGTAAAGAAACTTATGTTTTTTTATACAGTGCTTTTGTTTTTACCCCTTCTCAGCTGTTAGAATTGCTGTTCTCTTTTTAGTAGGTGTTTCCTTTGTTAGATAAACAGCTTAAGCAGTCTATTCAGCAAGCCTATAGTGCTTTTTTGACCAATAGGGGGCTGCAGTCTCGGTATGGTCAAAAAATGATGATTGCTGAAGTTGCCCGCACTTTGGGAGGGATTGCGCAAAATAGTGAAGGTGAACGTTCTGGTGGTAGCCATATTAGTGTTACTGAGGCTGGAACGGGTACTGGTAAAACGATGGCTTACCTATTAGCCGCGGTTCCCATTGCTCAGGATCGCAAAAAGAAAGTCGTCGTCTCTACGGCAACGGTTGCACTTCAAGAGCAGTTGATTCTTAAAGACCTACCCCAATTAGTAACCGAAGCGGGTGTAAATCTTACTTATGGTTTGGCCAAGGGAAGAGGGCGCTATTTTTGTGTCTCCAATGCTGAAAAAGTACTTGAGCAGCAAAATGAGCTTGGTCAAATAGCGTTGTATGAAGACGAGGTTGCTCAGAAGATCGACCCGTCGGATATTGTTCAAGTTAAAGAGCTTTTGAATCATTATGCTTCGGGTGAATGGGATGGGGATCGAGACGGTCTAAAAAATACGGTCAATGATGCTATCTGGAAATTATCTACTAGTGACCATGTTCAGTGTACAAATCGGCGTTGTAGTAATTTTTCAATCTGTCCTTTTTTTAAAGCAAGGCAAGAGCTTGATAAATGGGATCTTATTGTCGCAAATCATGATCTCGTTTTAGCAGATTTGTCTCTCGGTGGTGGTGCTATTTTGTCACCTCCCGAAGATACAATATATATATTTGATGAAGGGCATCATCTTGGTGTTAAAACCACAGGCCACTTTTCTTATCGGTTGCGCGTAAAATCAAGCCAACGCTGGCTGGGTAAAGTGACCCGCAGTTTGAATAAACTGTTAAATGATGCGTCTGAGCATATGGTGCTCCGAAACTACGTCGAGAGAATGTCTACGCCCTTTGCTGATATGGAAAAGGCGTTAGAACAGTGGCAACTGTTATTGCAGCAGTTGCTAGAAGATAAGTTGCAAGGACCAAGTGATCGTTTTCGTTTTGCCCAAGGGGTGATTCCGGAGCCATTGCAACTTATCAGTCATAGTTTTGCCACCGCTGCTGAGAGGGTTGTATTAAAATTTGAGCAGATTGTGGATCTTCTTAAAGAGGCGATGGATGGCGAGTTGGCTGATCTTCCTCGAGAGATGGGAGAGAAGTGGTATCCACAGATGGGTATGTTTCATTCTAGAGTTCAGGCGATGTATGGATTGGCAAGGTCCTACGCATCTCCTGACGCAGCTGGAGGTTTGCCAACGGCAAGATGGATTGTAAAGGTAGATGGTCCTGAAGGATTGGATATTGAGTGTTGCAGTAGCCCTGTTTCTGCAGCGGTTACATTGCAGGAACACTTATGGTCTCAGTGCTATGGCGCGGTAGTGACATCTGCAACCCTCACTGCCCTTGGCCGGTTCGATAGGCTATACGCTGATTTAGGACTACCACTGGATAGCCCTTGTGCGATTTTCAATAGCCCTTTTGATTTCAAGGAAGCGGCAGAACTTCGTGTGCCAGCGATGCGAACAGATCCCGGTAAGCCTGATGACCATAATGCAGAAATTGCCGATATGCTATTGGCATCACTCCCTAATGAAAGTGCTGCCTTAGTGTTATTTAGCTCATGGAGGCAGATGCGGTATGTTCTTGAGCAGATGCCTGATAAGATGGTCGCAGATATTCTCGTTCAGGGTGACTTGGCGAAGCATGAGATTCTACGTCTGCATCGTGAGCGAATAGATGATGAACTGCCAAGTGTCATTTTTGGGCTAGCATCGTTCGCAGAGGGGGTAGATCTACCGGGTAATTATTTAACACATGTAATTATCACCAAATTACCTTTTGGTGTACCAGATGACCCCGTTGATGCCACTTATTCAGAATGGATAGAGTCTCAGGGTGGTAACCCATTTGCTGAATGGGTCATCCCTATGGCTTCTATGCGATTAACTCAGGCGACAGGGCGGCTACTGCGAACCGAGCAAGACAAGGGTGTTATCACTCTGTTAGATCGTCGCTTTATTACGCGCCGCTATGGAAAACAGCTTTTGGCAGCATTACCGCCGTATCGGCGAAATTTTTCTTAGGATGTATTGAATTGACTATTGAAAACAGTACGGATGCAAACCGCAACGATGAAACGAAGAAGCCTAATGCTAGTCGTAAACCTCAGCGGCGCCGCAGCACTTCACATCGTAATACTCAAGAACAGTGGACTCCCGAACAGTTTGTAGTGCCGGAAGTAGAAGGAAAAAAACGCTTTCATGACTTCAATCTGCCCGATGAAGTTTTACATGCAGTCGCTGATCTTAATTTTGAATATTGCACAGGGATTCAGGCTGAAACTATTCCTGCGGCGTTAGCTGGTAAGGACATTATCGGTAAGGCGCAAACAGGTACAGGTAAGACTGCAGCGTTCTTGCTGGGTATCATTACTGACCTTATAGACTATCCTTTGGCTGAAAAACGTCGTTTAGGCGAACCTAGAGCGTTGATTGTTGCGCCTACACGTGAGCTTGCTTTACAAATTGCTGATGATGCTGAAAATCTTTCAAAGCATACCTCTTTGCATGTGGTTAGCTTGGTTGGGGGTATGGATTATGATAAACAGCGTCAAAAATTAAAGAAAAAACCAGTTGATATTCTAGTCGCAACACCGGGGCGTTTGATTGATTTTGTGAATCGCAAAGATGTTGATTTATGGAATGTTGAAGTATTGGTTTTGGATGAAGCCGATCGAATGCTTAGTATGGGTTTTATTCCTGATGTCAGGACGATTGTTCGGAATACACCTCGTAAAGGTAGTGACCGACAGACTTTGCTTTATAGCGCAACGTTCACTGATGATATCCTGAATCTTGCTGAGCAGTGGACGCTTGATGCGGTTAAAATTGAGATCGCTCCAGAGATCAAAACCACCGACAATGTTAGTCAGACGGTTTATCTTGTTGCTGCTGATCAGAAGTATCGCTTATTACGCAACTACATGGATAAGGACCATGCTGAAAAGGTCATCGTTTTTGGGAATAGACGTGACGAAACACGTAAATTAGCTGAAAAGCTATCCCGAGATGGTATCAAAGCCGCGCTGATGTCCGGTGAGATCCCTCAGCAAAAACGTGTGCGCACATTAGAAGATTTTCGTAGTGGCAAAATCCAAGTGTTAGTCGCAACAGACGTTGCTGGGCGTGGTATACATATTGATGGAGTAACGCATGTGTTTAACTACCAGTTGCCGGAAGATCCAGATGATTATGTGCATCGTATTGGACGAACTGGGCGTGCTGGTGCGACAGGTGCTTCTATCTGTTTTGCCTGTGAAGATGATTCTTTCATGATACCTGAAATCGAAGCTGAGACAGGTGTAAAGCTTAATTGTATCCATCCAGAAGCGGAATTGTTACAGGAACCTAAGCCTCCAGTAGCGGTCTCAAGTGAAGTTAATGGACAAGAAAATGCAACAGGACAAGCACAAGACGAAACGTCTAGCTAATATCGTTGCGGTTGTATTCAGTGCAGTGATTGCTGCACTGGGTATTGCTGGTTATCAACGTACGGAAGATCCATTACAGCTACTGCTGTTTCTAGGATTAGCATGTTTGGGCTATCTGATCGTTTTACTACTATTTAAAGGCATCAATAAGATGCTTGATAGTCTAGATGAATCAGGCAAATAGAGCGCTTGCTGGAATAAGTTATGTCAGATATTCGAAAAGTTGCCATCTTAGGTGGTGGTAGTTTTGGAACCGTTATCGCTAACATGGTGGCTGAAAATGGTTTTGATGTTCACCTATGGCTTCGAAACGCTGAGCTCGCTGAGCAGATTAATGCAAACCGGGAAAATTCACGTTACCTTCCTGATTACGTTCTCTCAAAAGGACTGTCCGCCTCTACGTCACTTGAGGATGTGTTAAGCGACGCAGACTTAGTGTTTGTATCCATACCTAGTCAATCTTTTCGTGAAGTTCTACAGCAGGCCAGGCCCTGGTTGAAACCCGATCAAATGCTGGTTTCTACAACTAAGGGGATTGAGGCTCAGACATTTAGTTTAATGAGCGAGATCCTTAAAGAGGAGATGCCCTCTGCGCGAATTGGCGTGCTTAGTGGCCCTAATTTGGCGAAAGAGGTGGCTAGTCGGCAGTTGACAGCAACGGTTATTGCAAGTGAATCAGCTGAGCTGCGTACTTGCGTCCAAGAGATTCTTCATTCCTCCTATTTTCGCGTCTATGCAAGTTCGGATAGCTATGGTGTTGAATTAGGCGGAACGCTTAAAAATATCTATGCGATTGCCGCAGGCTTAAGCGCAGCGCTTGGTATGGGAGAAAATACTAAAAGCATGCTGATGACGCGGAGCCTCGCAGAAATGAGTCGTTTTGCAGTGTGTATGGGCGCTAATCCAATGACATTCATTGGTTTAGCTGGCGTAGGGGATCTTATCGTCACCTGTATGTCACCTTTAAGTCGAAACTATAGAGTTGGTTTTGCACTTGGAGAAGGAAAGTCCTTAGATGAGGCTGTGGAAGCGCTGGGTCAGGTTGCAGAGGGTGTGAATACGATAAAACATGTCAAAGAGAAAGCGGCCGAGATGGACGTTTATATGCCGCTAGTATCTGGGTTATATCAAGTGGTTTTCAATCATGCTCCTGTTGCTGATGTCGTGAAAATGTTAATGATGAATGAGCAGAGCACTGATGTTGAATTTGTATTGCCTCGTGAGGGAGTATGAAGTTTTATTTGATGCGGCATGGGGAGGCTGAATTTAACGCCCCCTCTGATGCACAAAGAAAATTAACAGATCGAGGTGTTGAACTTTTAAAGTATCGTTTAGCATCGAGCAAAGCGATGTTTGAGGGTGTGAATTGCATTGTACATAGCCCTTATCGTCGAACGACTGAAACCGCAGAGATCGCTTCTGAGGTTTTGGATATCGATACACTTTATTGCTCCGATCTTTGGACCCCTGAATCAGACCCTCATGTAGCACTAAACGCTTTAGAGCATTATGTAGATGCTGTGCCTCTCATTGTGACGCATATGCCGATAGTGTCGTATGTCGAAGCGCTATGCTGTGACGGAAATGCTCAGTACCCGCAACCGTTTAGTTGCGGTGAAACCTCTTCTATTGAGGCGGATTGGCCTGGGATTGGGCTTGGGATGCGCCTTGCTCGTTTCTAAGTTTGCTCCGCTCAACATCTTTTTGTTCAAGCTTCAATTTCAAATCAATTAGTCCCTGATTTACAGGGTACGTGTTCAATGCTTTTTTCATCGTGCGGTCACGTTTATCGTGTTCTCCCACTAGATCGTAAGCAATAGCGAGATCCCTATAGGTGGTAATTGCAGGTATTACTTTCAAGCTTTCTGTTGCCCAGTCTATGTAGTCATGCGCGGGTTTTGTGTTTTTCTCTTTCAAGCCTATAAACATATTTCTTCTAAGAAGAAGGTAGGTTGTGTATTCCCTAAAGTAGCCGCTGTCGAGAGCTGACATAAGGTACTGAGGTTGGCTTTGGTTACGCTTTAAATAGCTCACAATTCCTGAGTTTGCTACTTGTGCTTGTACTAGCGTAAGTGATGTCAGAATAGCAATAAGTGTAAATGAAAGGGGGAGGCTTATTTTTGCTGCGTAAGACATAGCTTGAGTGCTAGTCGTTATTTTATTGGATTGATGCACAACGTATAAGAAAAAGAGCAGAAGGAACCAAGGGGTATTAGATATATAAAAGGGTAGTTCCACTTGAGTGTGGAAGCTTATTGGGAGTAGAAGCGCTGCGTAAGCGAGCCCACGTTGCCATCCCGCTTTGAACAATTGCACAAAGGTGACTACCGCAGCCGCCAGTATTCCTAGGACCGATAGTAGTCCGCCTTCAACAAGCCAAAAAATAATTTCATTATGGGGGTGACTAAAGCGTGGGGCGGTATCAAGGCTGCTATTTTGCGACTGCTGGAATGTCGCGCGTTTCTCCTGGAATACTTTTTGAAAGCTTCCGAGGCCATGACCAATAAAGGGGGCCTCAGTAAAGATTTCCCAAGAGAGGTCATACATATGCCAGCGTATATCGGTTGATACGCCACCGATACCAACAGTTTTACTCACCTTTTCAGTCGTATGAATTATCCCGGATTTACCGAGAATAGCACCACTGCTCGTCGCTACCAGTAAGCATACGATAATCACTTTGCTGCGATAAAATAGTTTCCAGCGTCCTAGAAACAGTAGAGAAAGCCCAATGCCAGCGGATAGAAGCCCTACACGAGATCCACTGATAGCAATCGAGTAGCTGGCGGCTAGCGCTGCAATAATGAGGGTTAGTTTAATAAGTAAGCTAAAGCTGCTAATGGCAGGCCTACTTGCTAAATAGAAGGTAAGAATGAGCAGTGTTGCCATCAAAGAGGATTGGATGTTGACTTGTTGGAATATGCCTACCGGTGTTTTTTGTGGGCTAATAGGCATAAACCCTAGATTAACTGCGCCTATTTGGCTTTGTATAATGCCATAGGCTGCTGCAATTAAACCCATTGCAAGAATAATATAGAGGCTGCGCTCAATGTGGCGAGAGCTGAGCCTGAATTGGAAGAGGCTAATAAAAAAGAGATAGCCACCAGTGATGACTGCTATTCTTACAATCCATTCCGTTGGGTTGTTATTCTCTGCGATAAATCCAGTTATTAGAGCACCGATCGGTAACAGCGCTAGGCCAAACCAGTACCTAGGTAGGATTATCTTGTTTGTTTTATAAATGAGAAAGCTGGCACTAGCAATGACCCAGCTAGCTACTATCCATAGTGCGCTGTTGTGAGGAATAAATAAGCCTTCGCCACCTAGATTCGGTTGGTAATAAAATGGCGCAATAAGAAAGAGCACTCCGATTAAGATAAAGAACAATCGCTGCGGTTTTTTTAAGCTAGGGTCGTGTTCTAATTGTTGGCCAAAAAACATTCAAACAGTCCGATGAAGTTGTAAATTCCTTTGTATCAAGATCTTACCGGATTTTTCTGGGTCAGTATCTATCTATATGCATGTTCATTCATTCTAAGGTTTGAATATGAGTTGGTATGTTATTTCAATTCTCGGGTGCTTGTCGTATGTTAGTAGTATGCCAGTGGGTATGGACTAAATAGCTTTTTGTATTAGTAAGTTAGTAAGGATATAAATGTTAGATCATCGCGAATATGTTATTACAGCAGCGGGTCACAATATTGCAGTTGTTGAATATGGGGATCCTCAAGGCCGGCCAATGTTAGCATTGCATGGATGGCTAGATAATGCCGCTAGCTTTTATGCCATTGGTGAGCACCTTAAGGGCGTAAGATTGATTGCTTTAGATCTTATTGGGCATGGGCGTTCGGATCATCGTCCTGCTGAAATGCCCTACCATATATGGGACAACGTCGCAGATATCCATGCTGCAATGCAGGCTTTGGAGCTGGAAAAGGCTGACTTCGTAGGACATTCCATGGGGGCGAGCATTACTATGTTGTTCGCGGCAACATTTCCGGAAAAAGTTGATCAACTGTTATTAATTGAAGGGTTAGGTCCACTTGCTTATGAAGTCGATGAACTACCTTCATTGCTCGCGGATGCTATCGTTAAACGCAATAAAATGGCTTCACGTAGCCTGAAACCTTATGCAACCTTCGAAGAGGCGGTTGAGGCTCGCATGAAAGGTCGCTGGCCTGTCACACGTGAAGCGTCAGAGGCTCTTCTTGAGCGGGGCTTAACCAAAACGAATAAGGGTTATGTTTGGAGTAACGATCCAAAATTATTGCTTCCCTCGCTTGTTCGTTTTAGTCCTGAGCAGATTCGTTCATTTCTCCAAGCAGTCAAATCTAAAGCTATAGTAATAATAGGTAATGATGGGGTGGGTGATAGCATCATCCATCGTTGGTTAGACGATGTAGATAATTTAGAAGTGGTGACGCTTGAGGGTGGACATCATTTACATCTGGATATGAGTGTTGCGAAGCAGCTGGCGAATAGATTGAACGACTGGGTTGTTTAATTTAGCGAGTAAGGATGAGAAGGTAGGGAATTATGCGTTTTATAGTGACTTTGTTATGTGTTCTTATGTTGCCACTTCCTACATTGGCGGCTGTAGATACATCTAACTCTTCAGATTACCCGGGTGTAGATCGTATCCCCGGTTCATATATAGTCCAATATAAGAATACAACTACATCTTATCGTTTAGTGCTTGGAGGTCTAGAGAAAATTAATGGGGTCCTTGCGCCAGAAAAAGAGCAGCGTTTGAGTGGTGAGTTGTTCCAGATTACTTATCGAATTCCTGAGCGATATAGTGCGCAAGAAGCGTTTTCATTGATAGGGACGCAAATTACTGCCATGGGAGGAGATGTTCTTTTTAACTGTGTAGGGCGTGATTGCGGAAGCAGTAACCAATGGGCCAATAATATCTTCAAGTATTCTCGGTTATACGGCGTTGATAGTACTCAGTCATTTTCTTCTTACCAGCTAGGGGAGCGTTTTTTTTCTTTGTATGCTGTTAAGCGCGGTAATAAACGTGTCTATATGAGATTGGAAGTACTGGAAACCCCTCTTTCATCAACCTCAAAGGCCGCGAGTTCTACTTTCAAGCAGCTGTTATCCCCAAACCGTCTGCTTCCTCTAACCGATTTTTCGTCAGAACTTGGCGAGATCATCGAGTATTTAAATATTAATCAAAATCGACATCTTTGGATCGTCGGGCATGATGATAAAGAAGGTTCTATTGAGCAGCAGATTGATCGAGCTGTTGATGCAGCTGCCATGTTAAGAGTGAAATTAATTGAGAATGGTATTGAAGCTGAGAGGGTCCATATACATAGCCTTGGTAGATTTACTGATCGCCAGGGTTCTGGTCTATTTGTTTATGTAGAGTGACTTCATCTGCACACATGATGTCAGCCTAGGGGGTATTAAATGACGACTGTTTCACTAGTGTTAGGTAGTGGTGGGGCTCGAGGTTATGCTCACATTGGTGCGATTGAAGAAATTCAACGTAGAGGCTACGAGATTGTCTCTGTTTCCGGTAGCTCCATGGGGGCGCTCGTCGGAGGAATGTTTGCTTCGGGGCACCTTCCTGAATACAAAGATTGGGTGCTGACACTTAGTTGGATGAAGGTTGTACGTCTACTGGATTTTACTTTATCTAAAGGGGCGATTCGTGGGGATAAAATCTTTGTTCAATTAGCCAAAATTTTGGGTTCGCCCAGCATCGAAAGTCTTGACGTCGATTATACGGCAGTTGCAGCAGATTTAGCGCATCAGAAAGAGGTTTGGTATCAGAAGGGCCCCCTTTTGGATGCTATTAGAGCCTCTGTTGCTGTGCCTGGCTTATTTACTCCTGTCATTAGAGATGGGCGTGTTCTAGTCGATGGCGGTATTTTAAACCCGCTTCCGATTATTCCAGTCGTTGCCGCTCAAGCTGATCTTATTATTGCGATCGATCTTAATACGGGGGATTCAAACCATAGTCATTTAACGCTGCCTACGAATAAATATTTGAAACGCAGCGGGATGAGTGATGAGTGGCATATGCCTGATGTCGAATCCTCAGAAGCGATTTCAGAGCCAGAGGATGAGAAAGCCGGTAATATTGGCGGGCGTATGGACATACTGTTAAATTCTGTCGAAGTCATGCAGGCTAGTTTAGCTGAATATAAAATCGCAGGTTATCCTCCCGATCTTGTTATCCGTATACCTAAAGATCTATGCAGTTTTTATGATTTTCATCGTGCTGCGCAGACGATTGAATATGGTCGTTTGGCAGCACGAGACCGCTTAGAGGCATTAGAGAACGGCGAACCTATTAATTAGATTTTTTGAGGAAGGTTTATTTCGTTATTTCTCACGCTTTAACAGTACATATAGGGCGCCAGCACCACCATCTTTAGCTTGTGCAGAGCAAAATGCTAAAACGCCCGTCAGCCGCTTTAGCCACTCATTTACATACGATTTCAGTAACGCTTGTTCGCTTCCCGATGAGTGGGCCTTTCCATGTATAACGATTACGCATTGGCATTTGTGTCTTCGCGCATCCAAGATAAAGCGACTCAACTGATCTCGTGCTTGTTCTACAGAGTACCCATGTAGATCTAAACCTTGTTCCCAAGGAATATGGCCTTGCTTGAGCCGTTTTAGAACACGTAATTGAACGCCAGGGTTAGCAAATAAAAGTTCTTCGCTGGATTCGACTAGTTCTACGGCTTCATCTGATAACCCATCAATAACTTTTTCCTCTTCAAGCGTCGCGGCTTGACGGCGATAGAGTGTATTGAGCTTTTCTTGTTTAGCGGCCGGCACTATATCTGCTTTATCATGATTGTGGCGTCTAACACCTTCCATTGCATCAAGAAAGGATTGTTCATCATTTGGGTTGTCATGCTGGTCTTTCATGGTGTTCCTAAGCAATTTTTATTAAGATGGCGGCCTTATTCATTATCAAATTATCGGTCTTGACTGTATGAGCGATCAACCCCTGTTTTCTAATAATGTAAAAAATGAGCTACATAGTCTTCGAGATTATATTCGTTTTGCGATGAGTCAATTTGGTGAACATCGGGTTTTCTTTGGTCATGGCACCGATAATGCCTGGGATGAAGCTACACAGTTAGTCCTAGCTGCGGTGCACCTTCCGTGGAATACCAATCCTGCTGTTTTAGATAGTCGTTTAGCGGAAAGTGAAAAAGAAAGGGTGTTGGATTTCATTAAATTGCGTGCGGTAGCACGTAAACCATTGCCATATATCACTCATGAGTCTTGGTTTTGTCAGCTACCTTTCTTTGTTGATGAGAGGGTGCTTATTCCTCGTTCGCCGATTGCCGAACTAATTCAGGTTGAATTCTCTCCTTGGTTAAGAGAAGGGCCTGTGGCTCGTGTATTGGATTTGTGTACCGGAAGTGGATGCATTGGCATTGCGTGTGCCTATGCATTTCCAGATGCAGAAGTGGATTTGGCTGATATTTCTGATGATGCGATCGATGTTGCAAACATTAATATCGAGAAGCATGAGATGCTTGAACAAGTTCATGCGATTAAAAGTGATCTGTTTTCGGCGCTAAAGGGTAAAACATATGACCTAATCGTCAGCAATCCACCTTATGTGGATGCGTCTGATTTGGCGTCAATGCCTCAGGAGTATGATCATGAGCCAGCGCTTGCTTTAGGCTCTGGCCCTGATGGTTTGGATATTACTCGACGTATATTGAGGGAAGCATGTGACTACCTTGCTGATGACGGTTTGTTAGTGGTTGAGGTTGGAAATAGCGAAACGCATATGATGGAACAATATCCAGATCTACCTGTAGTTTGGTTGGAGTTTGAGCAGGGAGGTAATGGTGTTTTTGCAATTACTGCTCAGGAACTTCGAGCATTCAGAGATTGCATATAATTTGCTATAATCTCGCGTCATATTTTTTATTTGTTTTTTTGTTGCTTAATGGATCTATACGATGTCAGGAAATAGCTACGGTAAACTGTTTACGGTAACCACATTTGGTGAGAGCCACGGTAAGGCGCTTGGATGTATTGTAGATGGTTGCCCTCCCGGTATTGAACTGTCTGAAGCAGATCTGCAACATGATCTTGACCGTCGAAAGCCAGGGACTTCGCGTCATACTACACAGCGTCGTGAAGCGGACGAAGTTGAGATTCTATCGGGAGTTTTTGAAGGTAAAACGACAGGAACGCCGATTGGTTTACTAATTAAAAACACAGATCAGCGCTCGAAAGATTACTCAAACATTGAAGAAACGTTCCGTCCTGCTCATGCAGACTATGTTTATACTCATAAATATGGCTTTCGAGACTATCGTGGCGGTGGCCGCTCGTCAGCGCGTGAAACAGCAATGCGTGTAGCAGCAGGGGCCATTGCTAAAAAGTTTTTGGCTTCAAAAGGCGTTGAGGTCAAAGGGTACCTTTCTCAGTTAGGTCCTTTAACGATTGATCAGGCTAACTTTGATTGGGATGAGGTACACAATAACCCTTTCTTTAGCCCCGATGCTGCTATTGTAGAGAAAATGGAAAATTATATGGATGACCTTCGAAAAGAGGGTAATTCAGTGGGTGCTAAAATTAGTGTCGTGGCGAGTGGCACACCTGTTGGGCTTGGTGAGCCAATCTTCGATAGGCTCGATGCTGAGCTTGCTCACGCTTTAATGAGCATTAATGCGGTGAAAGGCATTGAAATCGGCGATGGCTTTGATTGCGTAGCGCAGAAAGGCACCGAGCATCGTGATGAGATGACCCCTGAAGGTTTTCTATCCAATCATGCGGGTGGTATTTTGGGTGGAATTTCAACTGGACAGGATATCGTTGCTCATATTGCGTTGAAGCCGACTTCTAGTTTACGTTTACCGGGCCGTAGTATTAACAGTCGTGGTGAAGAGATTGAAGTCGTGACTAAAGGCCGTCACGATCCGTGTGTTGGCATTCGTGCAACACCGATAGCTGAAGCGATGATGGCGATTGTTCTGATGGATCACATGTTGCGACATCGTGGCCAAAATTCTGATGTCCGTTGTGATGTGCCAGTGATAACTTGATATATACACTATCGTAATTATTTCAGAAGGATAAATTAGCGATAATTTATCCTTCTTTCGTTTTAGGCTTGATGTTTTTCATAACTTATTAGAGTCGATTATGTCTTTCGATTTGCTCGATCATTATTCGCTAGATAAACAACCGAACTTTCCACCGCGAACTTTGCCGGTAGGTTTTATGCTGCGTTTGGCAAAAGCGCTGCATACTCACGGAATGACAGCTTACGAGCTGGAAAATACCATGAAGCGAATGGGAGCTAAGCTAGGTTTTGGCGTCCAATGCTTAGCTCAACCAACAAATTTGATTATGAGCTTCTCTCATCCTGAGGAGCCAGAGCCTAAAACTTATGTATTTCGAGTTGAGCAGGGTGAAGTTAATTTAGAGCGGCAGATTCAAGTACAAGAAGTCGTCAGTGCTGTCATGGCCGAAACATTGACGGTGAAGGAGGGAGCAGGACGCTTAAAAGAGATATCTAATGCCCCTGTTCGCTTTGGCATAAAAGGGCAGATGGCCGGTTTTGGTTTATTATCAGGGTGTATAGCGCAATTACTCGGTGGTGCCGTTTCGGAAATTATTGTTGCCTTGGTCATGGGAATGATTACTGGGCTCATTGCGGTACGTTTTTTAAAAACAGAATCGCTTAAATACCTCTTTCCAACGCTCTCTGCCATTATCTCTGCATTACTTGCTAATTTCGTTGCGAGTTTAGGCTGGCTTTCAGCACCCTATATTGCCACTGTTGCAGGTGTGATTGTCTTGGTTCCAGGGCTGCCCTTAACAACCGCTGTCGCAGAGCTAGCTAGGCAGAATATGGTATCGGGAACGGCACGGTTGGTTTACTCCGGTACTATTTTTTTACAAATAGGATTTGGTGTTGCTATTGGGAATGCCATCGGGGAAGTGGCTTTCCCGATGCAAGAAGTAAGGATGGAATGGTTTTTACCGAATTGGTCCCTATGGATATCAATAGCCATTGGTTGTGTTGGATTATGCTTTCTATTTCAAGGAAGGCCACAAGATATGCCCTGGATAATTCTCGGGGGCCTGCTAGCTTTTGCGACAACCTGGTATGGTGCTCAGTTATTTGGGCAAGTAATGGGGGCTTTTTTAGGGGCGTTTGTGACGGGTTTAGGAGCTAATCTATTTGAACGAATATCAGGGATCACTCGCGGAGTAATACTAATGCCGGGCATAATCTTATTAGTTCCTGGAAGTGTTGGGTTTCAGAGTCTATCTTTGCTGGTGGAAAAAAACGTTCTTGAGGGTATCGATACTGCTTTCAGTATGAGCTTTGTTGCTATCGCCCTTGTAACAGGGCTGCTTTTTTCTTCTTTGGTATTGCCGCCAAAAGAAAATTGAAGCGTAATCAGATCTGACTAATTTCGTTCTAGTTGCTAAACTTCGAACTATGTATAAAACACAATTTATGCGCCTTTCCCAATTGCTATGTTCTACTTTTACAATCTTTGCGCTGATGCTAAGTGCCAGTCAGAGTGTGTATGCAGGAGATGTAAGGAAAATCGTACATCCTGATGGGCGTGTAGAATATACCAACCTTTCTGATAAGCAGCGTAAGATTCATTATACGAATAAAAATCAAAGCTCTGCGAAAAGTATATATAAGTATCGTAATGATCGTGGTGTCATCGCGTATTCTGATCAACGGCCTATTGATTTTGAGTTTGAAGTTTTACGATTCGATTGTTATGCCTGTAATGTTTCATCGAAAGTGAACTGGTACCGTACACCGCTTAATACCAAGTCATATCGCAAACAGGTTAAAGCAATGTCACAGAAATACAGTGTGAATGAAGCTTTAGTAAGGGCTGTTATTCATGCAGAGTCAGCTTTCAAAGCGAACGCTGTATCTAGAGCAGGGGCGCAGGGCCTTATGCAGTTGATGCCAGCAACAGCGAGCGATTTAGGAGTGAGAAATAGCTTGAATGCTGATCAAAATATTGAAGGTGGGACTAAGTATTTAGCTGAGCTTTTAAAACGTTTTTCGGGGGATACAACATTAGCAACCGCTGCATATAATGCAGGCCCTGGTGCCGTAACGCGTTATAATGGTATCCCACCGTACGCTGAAACACAGGCTTATGTTAAACGTGTCGAAATTTTGAAAAACCGTTATGCACAAACGATGTGAGGCGCAGTTTATTGCACCTCAAAAAAGCCAGTTAGAAAGCATTTATTTCAAGGATTAGGTATTTTTAATCCGAAAGCTATTACTGACTTCAGAAGCCATTCCCGCGCTGAATAGAGGATGTGGAACGGGGGCTACTGCTAAGACAATATCGACTGAGGGAAGCGGGGGCATCTTGACAGATTCTGAAATGATAAGCCCCTGTGACACGCTTGATTTCGCCATTGCACTGATTCCCAACCCTCGCCGTAGTAAGCTTTTAATCGCCGTTGCGCTGGATGAGCTACATAGCAAACGGTAGTTTCTGCCTAATTTCTCTAAACCGTCGATAGCGGTACTGTGAAATTTACAGTCAGGCTCATATAGTATGAGTGATAGAGGGTCTGCTTCGGTTAATTCTTCGAACCCTCCGTGTACCCATACACCGGTATCATGTTTTAACAGATAGCCCTCTTCAACCTCTGGGGAGCGGGTTAATATAGCTAGATCGATCTCTCCTGCATCTAACTTTAAACGTAGCTGACTACTGCAGTCACAACAAATCTTAATGTTTTGATTAGGGCACTTTCCAAGAATTAATTCGGTTACTTTTGGTAGCACTGATTCGGCGTAATCATCAGGGCAGCCAATGACTAGAGGAGGGTGGGCTTCATTCTGTGAAAAGCTACCTAATACTTCGTCGTGAAGCGATAGAATTCTACGAGCATAACTAACCAAGAGTTGACCATGCTCTGTTAACGCTAGATTGCGACCTTCTTTAATGAAAAGGGGCTTCCCCGCATCTTCTTCTAATCTTTTCATCTGCATACTGATAGCACTTTGTGTGCGAAATGTTTGTTTGGCCGCGCGGGTGAAACTGCCAGTATCAACAAAAGCAATAAAGCTGCGTAAAGCATCAATATCCATTTAAAGTCTCATTAATTGATAGGTTTTTTTACCTATCAAGATTTTCAATAGGAGCTATCAAAACTATTCGTTAGTCAGAGGAAATGCAAGTTGTCAGAATGATTCTCGTTTTTTGAATACACAGTGATAGGGAAGGAGAATTGCAATGGAACTCGTTATAGGAAATAAAAATTACTCTTCGTGGTCTCTTCGAGGATGGTTAATGCTGAAGGCATTTGATATCCCTTTCCATGAGAAAAAATTACAGTTGTTTAGTGATTCGTTTTATCAGGAGCTTGAATCAGTGACACCTATGGCAAAGGTGCCGGTACTTATTGATGGCGGCGTTAACGTCTGGGACTCATTGGCGATCTGTGAATATGTAAGTGAGAAGTATCTTGAGGGTAAAGGTTGGCCTAAAGAGCTTACGAGCAGGGCTATAGCGCGTGCGGCCGTTGCTGAAATGCATTCAGGTTTTTCCGCATTAAGAAATGAGATGCCAATGAACTGCCGCGCTAAGCGAAAGGTATTATTAAGCGATCAGGCGCAGGTCGATGTTGAACGGATAGATCAGCTTTGGCGGAACTGCTTAACCCGTGTTTCTGATAATGAGAAGACTGGGTGGTTGTTTGGTGAATTTAGTATTGCAGATGTGTTTTATGCGCCAGTGGCGCTTCGATTCAAAACATACGGCATAGAGCTTTCTGATCTCTCTAGTGCTTATGTCGAAAAGATCTTGAATTATGGCCCCGTGATGGAGTGGGTTGACGGTGCGTTAAGCGAGACAGAGATAGTGCTCGAAGACGAAGCGGGTGAAGTGCGTTAGTTGAAGCGATTTATACAAGAGAGATATGAGTAAAAAGCCGCCTTGGCGGGCGGCTTTGGATTTACAAGAAAGCTCGCTGGAGATACCTTCTTGGCAACTAAGGAGAAATCAGCTGCTTATTAATTAATGATCCAGTATTTGGCTTAAAAATAGCTGTAATCTGTCTGTCTGAGGGTTGTTAAAGATCTCTTCTGGGGTGTTTTGTTCAACAATTTCACCTGCATCCATGAAAATTACGCGGTCAGCAACTTTCTTTGCAAAGCCCATTTCATGGGTCACGCAGAGCATCGTCATACCTTCGTCGGCAAGCTCAACCATTACATCGAGCACTTCTTTGATCATTTCAGGATCAAGAGCAGAGGTAGGTTCATCGAAGAGCATGATTTCGGGGTTCATACATAAAGAACGTGCGATAGCCACACGCTGTTGTTGGCCCCCTGAAAGTTGACCGGGAAACTTCAATGCCTGGTCAGGTATCTTGACTCGTTCGAGGTACTTCATTGCAATCGCTTCGGCTTCTTTTTTCGGTTTCTTCTGAACCCAGATCGGCCCAAGCGTTAAGTTTTCAAGGATTGTTAAGTGTGGGAATAGGTTAAAGTGTTGGAAAACCATACCTACTTCGCGACGGATTGCCTCGATGTTTTTGACATCTTCAATCATCTCTACACCGTTAACGATCAGAGAACCCCGTTGAAATTCTTCGAGGCGGTTAATACAGCGAGTCATCGTCGATTTACCAGAGCCTGAGGGGCCGCAGATGACGATACGTTCGCCTTTTCTTACGCGTAGATTAATGTCTTTCAATACATGGAATTCGCCATACCATTTATTGAGGTCTTTAATAATGATGATGTCGTCATTATTTTCAATACTTTGTTCGTGTTCAATGCTCACAAAGATATTCCTCTTAATTTCTATGGCTAGTATCTAGCTTACGTTCGATAGATGAGCTGATCATGGACATACTAAAACAGCATATCCAGAAAACAACCGCCACAAATAGATAACCTTCTGTTGAATGCCCGCCTAGCCAGTTGGAATTTGTTAGGGCTGTTTGGGTTGTACTTAACATCTCGAAAATGCCGATGATCAACAAGAACGTTGTATTCTTAAATAACATGACAAAGGTCGCCAAAATATTTGGCATGGAGATCTTTATCACCTGAGGCAAGATAATTAATAAGGTTTTCTGCCAAAAGCCGAGACCTAAGGAGTCAGCCGCTTCGTATTGGCCTTTTGGAACAGCCTGGAACCCTCCACGGAATACCTCTGCCATATAGCCTGACATGAAGAGTGTAAGAACGATCCAAACACGCAGTAGCTTGTCTACGTTTGTCCCTTCTGGGAAAAACAGAGGAAGCATTACAGAGCCCATGAAAAACAGAGCTAAGACGGGTACGCCTCGAAAAAATTCGATGAGTATAATGCTCACACTTTTGACAAAAGGCATGTCAGAACGCCTTCCTAGTGCCCAAAGAAAGCTTAGCGGAAACGCGACAATAATACTGGCCGCTGCTAGCAGTACGTTGAGCGAGAAGCCACCCCAGTAATCGGTAGAGACATATTCTAGACCAATCCAACTACCGCTTAGGATAAGTATTGAGATAAAAGGCAGCATTAAAAATAGCGGGATTGCTATCTTATTGCGAAGATCTTTCGGTAGTTTGAACGAGGCGATAATAATTGCGATAAGTCCGATCAGGCAGAGATTGATACGCCAGATCTCTTCTACTGGGTAGCTGCCATAGAAGAACTGTTTGGACCAAGCAATTACAAATACCCAGCAGGCACCATTTTCGTTGGTACAAGCTGCCTGTGTTGTGCCAGACCAGTTAGCCGATATAAATAGCCAGTCAATCAGCGGCGGGATTACCGTTGCAAAGAAGGCAAAGATGGCCAGTGTCGCTATTGAATTGGCTGGAGAGGAGAATAGGTTCTCTTTAATCCAAGGAATAGGACCAATGGTATCGTTTGGGGCTGGCTGGTCGGGTAAAGGTTTAAATTCTTTCATAGCATCAATTCCGCTCAGCCAGTTCTACACTTGCATTGAAACGATTCATTACAAATGAGATGGACATGTTGATGACAAAATAAACCGCCATGGTCATGAATACGATTTCTATCGCTTGGCCTGTTTGGTTCAGGGTTGTCCCCACAAAAACGGTAAATAGATCTGGATAGCCAATAGCCGTCGCTAGTGTCGAGTTTTTCACTAAGCTCTGATATTCACTATTCAGCAAAGGAACGATAACGCGCATCGCCTGAGGAACAACGATCAACTTCATGATCTTGCTCTCTTTCAATCCTATGCTTCTGGCGGCCTCTGTTTGGCCATGAGGGACTGCTTGAATACCTGCACGTACTGCTTCCGCTATAAAGGCTCCTGTATATACCGTAAGGGCCAATGCAAGCGCCATTAACTCTGGAATGACTGTTACGCCACCTCGGAAGTTAAAGCCTTTTAGTTCTGGGAAGTCCCATACAAAAGGGATGCCTGACACAAGTAAAGCAATTAATGGTAAACCAAACAATATGCCTAAGCTCGCTGTGAAAACAGGGAACTGTTGGCCTGTATCATTTTGACGTTTTTTAGCCCATCGTCTGAGGAAGAAAATGCCGGCAATTGCCGCTGTAATCGCTCCGTATACAATGCCCGCACCCGATTCTGCAATTAAACCCGGGAAATACAAACCGCGGACATTTAAAAAAATTGCTTCACCTATACTCATACTTTGACGAGCACTCGGTAAGGCTGCTAACACAGCGAAATACCAGAAGAAAATCTGTAAAAGTAGTGGGATATTACGGAAGGTTTCGATATAAGCGACGGCTATTTTTCGAATAAGTAGGTTATGAGAGAAGTGTGCTACCCCCATGATAAACCCAACAATCGTCGAAAGAATGATGCCGATGGTCGACACTAGAATCGTATTTAACAGGCCAACAACAAAGGTTTGCCCGTAGGTATGTGTTGCATCGTAGGGGATCAATGACATTAAAATGTCAAAGCCGGCAGTAGTAAATAGGAAGTCATAACCGCTTTTGATGCCGCGGGCTTCCATATTTGCCAATGTATTACTTACGATGCCGTAAAAGAAATATGCCAAGCCTACTAACAATAATAATTGATAGATAAGCGAGCGATTTCTAGGGTTATTGAAGAAGGATGGTGAGGATTTCACCTGTGGCTTTTCAGACATAATTAAGCACTTATCTTCAGAAGGTTAATAGTAAACATAGCAGAGGGACATGAAATGTCCCTCTGTTTTTTCCTTATTAACGTACTGGAGAAGAGTACATAATCCCGCCCTTGTTCCATTGGGCGTTAAGTCCACGAGCAATTTTTAATGGTGAACCGGCACCAACATTACGCTCAAAGCTTTCAGCATAGTTACCTACTTGCTTAACAATGTTGTAACCCCAGTCAGCAGGAATACCCATTTTAACGCCCGAATCTCCTTCAGAGCCCATAAGGCGTTTTTGCGATGGGTTACCTTCTGCTTTGGCTTTATCTGCAGATGCACTATCAACACCTAAGAACTCAGCTTCGACCATCGCCATGAGAGACCAACGAACGACATTGAACCATGCGTCATCACCTTGGCTAACGACAGGGCCTAGTGGTTCTTTAGAAATGACCTCAGGAAGTACCATCGCAGAGGATGGATCTTTTAGGCCGATTCGTAGTGCGTAGAGTTGTGATTGGTCAGACGTTAATACGTCACAACGGCCACTTTCAAAGCCTGCGCGTGTTTGATCTGACGTATCAAAGGTAATCGCTTTATAAGTGATGCCGTTTGCACGGAAGTAATCTGCTAAGTTAAGTTCAGTGGTTGTACCTGCTTGGATACAAACCGCAGCGCCATCAAGTTCTAAAGCGCTTTTAACACCTAGATCTTTAGATACCATAAAGCCTTGACCGTCGTAGTAGTTTACGCCAGCAAAGTTTAAGCCCAAGGATGTATCGCGAGTGTGGGTCCACGTAGTGTTACGAGATAGGATGTCGATTTCGCCAGACTGAAGGGCGGTAAAACGCTCTTTGGCCGTTAAAGGCTTGTATTGTACTTTTGCGGCATCACCGAGTACGGCAGCAGCAACAGCACGACATACATCTACATCTAAACCGCTCCATGTACCGTTTTCATCTTTCTGTGAAAAACCGGCCAGACCTGTACTCACACCACATGAAACACTGCCACGTTTTTGGACATCTTCTAGAGTGCCCGCTTGTGCGCCAAAAGATAAACCCAGTGCTAAACCTGTAGCAATAACTGAGGTAAGTCGTTTCATTACATTTCTCCGTCAATAGTGTTGGCGACGATGCCTTTCTGTTCTGTTTTTATTGTTCTTAAGTAGCGAACACAGTTAATAAAACTTTCTTACTAGAGATCCTAGCAGAATATATACCAACCAGTTGATGAAATTAGACTTTAGTCTTGTTTTTTCTCTATGCCCCTATTGGTAGGGCCTGCAGCGTATTGCTGATTTTTCTAATATGAGAAACAATTGCTCCAAAATGAAACTTTTGTTTCAAAGTGGTGCAGGCATGAATAGTATTTGAATTTTTATGTCAGTAATTTTGATCGAAAATGTTAGTAGGGCTGGAATGTTATAACGGAAAAATCTGCTTTGTTTTTGGTATATTTCAATGTATAAATGCGCGCAAAATGACGCCATGAAAATGGTAGACCATACTGTAATTTTTGTAACGTCTGGCTATCGCTATTAAACAACAGTTTGAAAGAATGGTTTGGACGGGTGAGATTGATATGACAACCGCTTATAGTGAGACTTTGCATAAAGGCTACGGCCAAACATTTGATGTGGAAGAGGTGCTGTTTGAGCAGCAGACAGATTCTTGGCATCTCATTATTTTCCGAAATCCGGTATATGGCACAGTGATGGCTTTGGATGGGATTATCCAGACAACCGAGCGAGATGAATTTGTTTATCATGAGATGTTAACGCATGTGCCGCTTATTGCTCATGGTGCGGCAAAGCGTGTTCTTATCATCGGAGGGGGTGATGGTGGTATTCTTCGTGAGGTTTGCCGACATTCATCGGTTGAACATGTAACGCAGGTTGAAATAGATCAAGCTGTAATTGATATGTGTAAGGAATATCTTCCTGGCCATTCAGCGGGCTCATTTGATGACCCGCGAACAAATATCGTTATTGCTGATGGCGTTGAATATGTTAATCAAACAGACGAAAAGTTTGATGTCATTATTTCTGATTGCACTGATCCGGTGGGGCCAGGAGAAGTACTCTTTTCTAGTCGTTTCTATGAAGGATGTAAGAGGCTTTTAAATGATGGGGGAGTATTTGTTGCACAAAATGGTGTGCCATTCCTTCAACAAGATGAAGTAGTTACTACACGGCGTCGTTTAAGCCCCTATTTCAAGGATCAATCTTTTTATACAGCGGCAGTGCCGACTTATATTGGAGGAGTGATGACCTTAGCTTGGGGGACGGATAATGATGAGTTGCGTAGATTGAGCTTAGAACAGCTTGAAGAACGCTATAAAGCAAGTGGGATTTCAACACGTTACTATAATCCGCAAGTGCATGCAGGGAGCTTTGCATTACCTCAGTATCTAATAAATACTCTGCTCAACGTTTAAGATTAAGCCGATTTAAAAATCGGCTTTTTTTATGGTTGCGCTTGTGAACGTTAAGAAAAACCTAACTTAGCACTTTATTTGAGGCTGCCATTGAACAGCTATACTCGCCTCTCCGGCTTCTACTTTTTCTATTTTGCTCTTCTCGGAGCACTTATTCCTTATTGGAGCCTTTATCTCACATCGTTTGACTTTGATGCTCAGACGATCGGTACGCTAATGGCTTTGTTGCATGTCTCTCGAATTGTTGCCCCCAATTTGTGGGGTTGGCTGGCTGACAAGAGTGGTAGGCGGGTCGATATTGTTCGTTTTGGTGCGTTCATGACTTGTGTCATGTTTGTTGGCATGTTTTGGCAAGAGAGTGCATTGGGAATAGGCGTAGTCATGTTGGCTTTTAGCTTTTTCTGGAATGCGGTGTTACCTCAGTTTGAGGTGATTACGTTGGAGGAGCTGGGTGAAAAAAAAGACCGCTATAGCCAAGTGCGATTGTGGGGTTCTATTGGGTTTATTCTAACGGTCGTGGGCGTAGGAGCGCTCTTAGATGTTATTGCTATTGATTGGTTGCCGTGGATCTTGTTTAGCTTAATGTTGGCTATTTGGTTGAATACATTGCTTATCCCGCGACCATCAGCTGTCTCTGTAAAGTCTAGCCAGTCTAAGCCTTCAAGTTTTAAGCAATTATTGTTACGTCCTCAAGTGATCGCTTTTTTCTTAATCTGTTTCCTTGTTCAATTTGGCCATGGTGCTTATTACACTTTTTATAGCGTACTCATGATCAATGTAGGTTATAGCAGCACAGAGGTTGGCCTACTTTGGGCTGTAGGTGTCGTTGCGGAGGTCCTGGTCTTTATTTACATGCATTGGATGATTCAGCGTTGGGGGCTTCGTAACATCATGATAGTTAGCCTGCTGCTCTGTGTTGTCCGCTGGCTCATGATTGGCGCTGTGCCAGATAGTTTACTGTTAATGCTATTTGCGCAAACCCTCCATGCTGCAACATTTGGAAGTTTACATGCCGTGGGCATTGCTCTTGTACATCATTATTTTTCTAAAACTACTTATGGACAGGGGCAGGCGCTTTACTCTAGTTTCGGGTTTGGTTTGGGTGGGGCTTTAGGTGCATTTATCAGTGGCTTATTATGGGATGATGTAGGTGCGTTTTACACGTTTTCACTCTCTGCATTGGCAAGTTTAATAGCAATATTATTAGCCCTAGTTTGGATCAGCCCATCTAAAATCAAGTGTGAGTAAACCATACTGAAAACATAGCGCCACAGTTACTTAACGTCACCGTCGCTGATACTACGGTTTGCCCATGCTTATGCATTTTTGCTCACTTAGTATATCAAGCTGCTTAGATGCGATCAGACTCGGTAAGTAGATTATTCTTACGGTTATATTTTTATTATTAATACCCGCAGCAGAGATCAGTTCGCAGCTGTAATTGGAGTATGCTGTTTTCTTCAAAGACCTTCTAACCACCCCAATTCTTAATAATGTTTTTGTTTCCCATTCTGCATGTGTAGCCACGTTATCTCGCTTACTGTTCAGATAATCAATCACGAGTTTGTGCTGGTCGCTGAAGTGTCTTATTGAGCGCTTTTTTGAATTATCGATACTTTCTTGTCGAATGCCGTCGTTATTGTAATAACCTGAAGGCTTTTCCGTACTGGGCTCAAAGAAAGTCTTTGCATAAATATTAGTGCCGACAAAAAGGCTAAATATTAACAGAATCGTTTTTAAGGCGATCAGGTGTCTTCCTTGGCGGGTTCTACTCATAGTGTTTTTGATTACTGTTGCAGTCATTTGGGACGCCTTTTTTCTGTAACTTATAAGCAAGGCGTTGATATAACAAGAATAAGTTTATTAAAATTTTATCTAGTTTAGCTTGAGGGGAATCTCACCTTTTGGGTCAGACTGAGTTGTTGGACTATGCTGGTATGTATGCAGCATTGCCTGTGATTTGGTTTTTGTGCAGCCACAGTTTGTGTGATTTGTTGTCTTACCACAAATCGAATTAACGATTGTGTATCGAATCAAAATAGATCATCGTGGAAAAGTGCAGCAAAACAATTGATCTGGATATTTTGCACCGCCGTTGTTTTGCTATAGGATTAGGATATTGTGCTACCCGAACGAGGAGTCGAAAGTGAAGTTCAAGATTGATATTGATATGTCTCCTGAAGAGCTGCGTAAAGTTCTGGGCTTACCAGATGTGCAGAAATTTCAGGAAGATATGATGGCGAAGATCACTGAACAGATGGATGCTGGTGCGGAAGGGTATGATCCATTGACCCTATTCAAACCTTACTTAACAGGTGGGGTTGGTTCCATGGAAGCACTGCAAAAAATCATGATGAATTTGATGACTTCGGGTTATGGTAGTTCAGATAATAAAAAAGACTGATCAGGGTAATAGGATCGGATTAAACCAAAGGAATGTTACGAGAGAGATGCTACTTTGCGTATTTTAAGAAAATATACAAATCGTCGTTTGTATGACACATCCCGTAGTTGCTATGTCACGCTGGATGATGTGAAGCAGCTAGTATTAAGTGGTGAAGCTTTTAAAGTTGAGGATTCGAAAACGGGTAACGAGCTGACCCGCAACATTCTTCTGCAGATTATCAGTGAACAGGAAGCTCAAGGGCATGGAACCTTATTAACGAACCAAGTTCTACAGCAGCTGATTCGTTTTTATGGTGATAGTATGCAAGGTATGATGAGTCAATATTTAGAGCAGAGTATCGCTTCATTTTTAGAGCATCAGGATCGTATTAGAGACCAGATGCAGACCATGATGGGGGCGGCTAACCCATTAACAGTGATGAATCGAATTGCTGATCAGAATATGCAGATGTGGGGCATGTTTAAGCCGGGAGAAAACCCGGATGGCACGATTGATGATGAGCCAGATCCAAAGCCTAAATCTTAGCGATTAAGGTTTTGTTGTGAGTTGAAACAGTTACTTGTTGTGAAAAAGGCCGTCATGTTAACGGCCTTTTTGCTTTTATACAGTGTGTCGCCCTGAAATAAGTTTATTTCATATCGGGCATGTTGCGGCCATAGAAAATTTCATTCATCTCCTTATACAACCGTTCTGTAATCTTTTGAACGTCCTCTTCCGGCAGCTTCTCTTTGGTTGTACCAAATAGGTATGTATTAAGATCTAAGTCTTTGAGCATCATCTTGGTATGAAAAATGTTTTCTTGGTAAACATTTACATCCAGCATTTGATAATTATCGTGTATATCAGGCGTAAAGAAGTTCTGAATTGAGTTTATGTCGTGGTCGATATAGTGTTTAACGCCTTGTATGTCTCGGGTGAAGCCACGCACACGATAATCAACAGTTACAATGTCAGATTCCAGTTGATGAATCAGGTAGTTGAGTGCTTTTAAGGGCGAAATGATACCACAAGTGGATACTTCAATATCGGCTCTGAAGGTGCAGATACCCTCATCCGGATGGGCTTCGGGATATGTGTGAACGCAAATATGGCTTTTATCTAGATGTGCGACAACGGAATCAGGCATAGGGCCTGGTTTTTCGGTTGTGTCCACATCATCTGAATCTTTAATCGGTTCTTCAGCAACGAGAATGGTTACGCTAGCACCTTGGGGATCATAATCTTGGCGAGCAATATTAAGAACGTTCGCGCCAATGATTTCACAGCATTCGCTTAAGATCTCAGTGAGGCGATCAGCATTATATTGTTCATCAATGTACTCGATGTACTCGGCTTTTTGCTGAGCCGTTTGAGCATAGCAGACATCGTAGATACAAAAGCTCAGGCTTTTTGTCAGGTTGTTGAAACCTTCAAGCTTGATATTTCGATTGGTAGGCAAGGTGGTTCGCTCCGTTAAAAGCAATACTTAAATTCAGACGCGCGATTTTAGTAAAGAATTCAGCGTGGAGGAAGTAAAAAATAATAGCAAATTAGATGAAAATATCTAATAGCGCCAATATGACAGATGATCAGCGCTATTAGTTTGTTGCCGGAGTAGTCCGTTAAGCGTTGTTTAGTCGCGCTCAGCTAACCATTCGACGATGGCTGGCGCAACTTGAGTTTGAGATTTCCCAGAAACAAAGACGCCTATATGGCCCGCTTTGACCTCTATTTCTTGATAGTCCTGTGAGCTAACGTGTTCTTTAAGGGCGGTAGAGGCCCTAGGGGGAACTAAATGATCAAAACTGCCGAAAATATTTAGGACGGGTTGGTTTATATTGGCTAGATCCACTTGTTTCTCGCCGATCATTGCTTCTTTTTTTATTAATCTGTTTTGTTGGAAAAACTGAGTAATAAATTGCCTAAACGCTTCTCCCGCTTGGTCTGGGCTATCATAGATCCATTTTTCCATACGTAGAAAACTTAAGGCGCTTTCGCGATTTTCTAACTGGTTGGGCATCCCTAGATTTTTTTGGATGCCTAGTCGCATCGGCATAAGAGAGTTGTAAGAATCATTTAGCATACCTCCAGGTATATTGCCGTATGTGTCTACGGCGAGGTCTGCATCTACGTATTTGGCTAAGTGGTA